>Ga0209755_10009405_pt1 | contig 10328 bp, 4 predicted proteins | sample TergutCo191P1_FD_187301 | JGI IMG/M metagenome (GOLD analysis project Ga0209755, IMG submission 187301) | Cornitermes sp. P1 segment gut microbial communities from Petit-Saut dam, French Guiana - Co191P1 (SPAdes) (version 2) | ecosystem: Host-associated > Arthropoda: Insects > Digestive system >...
ACACATCCTCTTTCTGTTTGGTATTCCAAGAGGCTTCATCCCCAAAATTCTAAATGTGTTCCATTCCTGTCCTACTCTAGTCACATGCTCCATTTAGCATACCCAACATTATTTCATTAATACTATCAATCGACAACCTGTGGAAATTACAAATTTTTCAGTGTATAATATCCTACATCTCAAACACAGTTATTTCCTCTCAAGTTCTTATATTTTCCTGAACACTTTGTTTTGAAACAACTGTAATTTATATTTCAGCCTCAAATCTTATTCTTCAGATTTTATTGGCGTGTGTTTGTTCATCTGATTGTATTGGTATGATTCTGTCTGATTGCACTGCGTAGTATGAACTGGAAATATGATTTGTGCCTGACATATTTTTCCTCAGAACCTTATGCTTTACAATGGGACTACGGTTAAAACTGTGTGTTTGCTTTTTTTCTGTCAGGCACGTCCAAAGCACATGGCTTGCATTTCTGTGAGTTCCTTCCATCTCGCAACAAGGCAGATATACCAGTACCAGAAGAGCTGTGGTGTGGAAGATGTTGCCTCCATCCCTGATACACGTGATCTGGTAGCTATCTCACAGTGTAAATGCACGCTGGGAGATCTGACTAGAATGGAGGGTATCATCTCAAGCAAGTTGGACACAGAGCCAGGTCTGCTGCCTATTACCCCACTGACATTCCTCCAGCTTTTCCATGCCCTGTTTGCCGCTGCAGCAGAGCGACTTGGAGTCGGATCTCTATATGCCAAGATGGTAGCGACTCCATCCCTTTGGCTTCGCTTGGAAATCTTAGCCTGCGATGCTGCATGTGCAAACTTTAGGGCAAGTGAGGTGGCACTGGTGCTTCTCTGTACTCAGCTGGATTCAGGAGTTGCAGAACTTGGCACCAGGCAGGACCCCAGTACTGGTGTTGAGATCATGCGACTTGTCAACTTTGCCATTGAGCTACAGAAATTATGCAAGGTAAATGGTAGTTTGGGAAAGGATTATATTTCACACATGCACCCTAAAGTGAGATATTCAGTGTTTTGCAAACATTTGCTATGCTACCATGGAGCCAAGTCTGTTGTTTGTAATGAGTAGGATTTAGTGAAAATGTGAAGGGAAGAAACTGGGTATGAATGGGAATGTCATCTTGTATGAATAAGACATGAATGTGTAGATTGGGTTCATTAGACTCAGGAAAGACTTTGGTGCCAAGTTCTTATGAACACAGGGATGAACTATTAGGTTTGAAGATTCAGATCTTGTGGAGTGTTATTCTGTGTTGGCTGTTAAATAGAAGCTCTCACTCGCTGTCTCTCTCTCTCTCTCTCTTTCTAAAAAAAAAGATTGTAGGACTGATGGAAAATATTTTCTCTCTCAGTGGCAATCTGTTAAAACTTGGATCAGTTCATTGTATCTAAAATGGGCAATATCTATTATATGAATTGCTTTTATGAATAAATTTTAGCAATTTTTAGGCACATTTGCAAAATTGGGAAAAGCATCTGTGAGCTTCATCATGTCCAGCTGTGTGTTCACTTGGAACAACACAGCCCCCATTTATGGTAATTATCAACTCACTGCAGATGAATTACTGTTCACTTGCAAGATAACACAGTATTAGGTTTCACCACTGAATAGCTAAAAACCGTATCATGAAACCTATATAATCTTGAATTTGCACTTCACAATTACAACTTTTTACAGCGTCTTAGCTGCAAAGATGAGTAGCGTATTGCCTCTAATGCTGTTGAAGGCAAAATGTTTACAGAACATATGCTGAGTGTGAAATCTGATACCAGAATAAGTTGCAAGTAGTGGGCTTGGGTGGGCATTGTTACAGCTAGTCAAGTCTTGCAGGACATTCAGGTGAGTGTAGCAAATGCACATTGCCTGGTGGCATGATCCATTTATGTTAGCCAGGTGCAGCCAACTGGAAGCAAGAAAACTTAACACTCAAGGAAAGTTTGTCACATGACTGAACACATTTCCTTGTACTGTATATACTTCAGAAATAAGAAATTATAGTTCCTTGTTTCTGCATTTATTTTGCAATTATACAAGATTTAATATATGATGTGTAATGCATATTTTGCTTAGTGTAAATTATGTTCACACACAGTTTTATTTTGTAAAAATACATGACATGTTAAAGCAGTTCAGTTTTTAAACAGTAAGCTGTGCACATCCAAGGACATGAGCTTAATCTTAATATGGCATTTAGACAATTCTTTAATGTTCATAGTTACAAAATAAGAATGTGCCTGAAGATGACGTACATGAAGTCAAAAACATGTAGCATGCATATATTGAACATTTTGTGTATTTGCAAAATAAATAGTTGCACATACAAGAAGCCTGCTTGTTAACCAATGTTAATGGAACATGGTATAACTAAAGGGCCAAACAAAGGCAAGTCATATGAAAGTAGCAGACTTGAAGGGTGGTGAATAGTGCAGATAGAATTACTGGGTTCTGAAGATGGACACCGTTGTTAGAGTTAATTGTAGGAATGTGGAGGGGGAAATAAGAAAGGTATGGGAATGTATACAAGAACATACTTTTGGCAGCATTGGAGTGAAAAGAAAGGAACAGCAGTCTGTTCAGACAGGTTGAATTTAGTACTCACAACCAATTTTTGCATTGTTTATTTTAATAGCATGTCTTCACTTTGTTGACACCAAAGCCCAAAATTACTCTTTTCTTGTCAGTGGGTGTCAGTAGATGGAACGCCTGACAGCTAAATTCTCTAGAAGCAGCAGTTAAAGACAGCAAAATGAATGTTTACAAATTAAAATATTCTCCAAATGCAGCTTAATTTATGAGCGCGTTGACTGCCTTCCATTGTGCTTATCATACTGACTATGCCATTGGATCATACATTATTTACAGCATATGGATTATACCATGAAAACAATATTGATGACAGCAGATGTATGGTATTTCTGTGTATGACTGAAATCTTGTACAGGATCACATTTAAATTGGGTAAGTTTGTGACAGACACATAGGAATTGCTTTCATAATGTACAGTAATATTGCATTTGAAACTGTTAATTTTGGTGATTGGCGATGGAATTTAGTTTTGTTGAAGTATATGAAAGGTCTTTCACATATAGTAGATCTAAATATTGATCAGCTACAGAAAATGTAGTTTTTATACACGTGTCTGGAAAGTTAAGTATTCTTATGTTTACCCTTATGTTATATATAGATTCCAGACAGCAGCTTCTTCTGCTGCCATGAAGTGGTTCTGTTGATCCTGGCGAGGTATAATGCACAATGCCAGATGCCTCACCGCCAGCGTTTAGTGTGGAAGTTGTCCCAACGCACCTTGCGGTATTTGCGGCCAACCGATAAATTGACCTCCATTATGCCCACCATTGATGAACATGGGCAGTTGCAAATGCCTGCACATATCAGGTAAGTGCAGGACAGTACCAAATAATTCTGCCTCCAAAATTGAGCCAAAAAGAAAAGTAGTAAAATTCGGAAAAAATTATGTGATGTATTACATGTTTCACAATAAAAGAAAGGTCTTGTATATGTGTTTAAATACTGCATAACTCTGTTGAGTGGGATTGTGTAGCAGTAACACTTTAGACTTGTAATTGAGAGGTGCCTCGTTTGGATATTGGCTTCTTGGCTTGGATACCAGCTGGCTTGACTAAGGCATTTGACAGTTTTCCTCAGTCCCTCCTGGCAGATATGAGGCTAGTACAAAAGTAAAAGCTTCCTTTTGATATTTGCCTCCTTAAGAACCTATCAATAAAATGCAATGAAATCCTCTGTGACTGACATCAGAGCGAGATTGTTTAAATTAGCCCATGTTGCAGAGACCAACTTAATTACACAACCTGTTGTGGTTGTCAATCAGAGAAGATTTCATTGCAGTTTGTCACCATGAAAACTCCAAGATATATAGCATATCACAAAGTATAACTATAGAATATACTTATGGGTTTTAGTGTATTTTGTACTACAGTAGAACCCCACTTATCCCGACACTGGTTATCTGGATCGCCATTTATCCAGACTGACTTGGCCCTTCGGGTAAATTTTTTCGAGATTTCTACAAAACTAACATGCCTTGAAATTACCAGTTATCGGATCAGGTAAAGTACAGTGATATGGCTTCTAGAACTTCAAATCAGGCATGGTAGAAAGGTTTAGACACAAGTACTATTCTTATTGTACACACTAACAGCTGAAGGGGTTCCCAAATTAGACAAGGGATTCCCAAAGATCTCATCAGATGTGAAGTTGATGGTCATCACTCAAATAATGTTTTATACATTCGTGAATAAATACATAGTCTAAAACAGCTATCGGTAGAAATTTTTTTCTACTTCATACTGTCCATGTAGCGTGTTTTAAAAAAAAAGTCCATTTATCCAGATTTTCTGCATATTCAAATGGCTTGCCATCCCAATTGAACCAGTAAGTGGAGTTTTACTATATTTGATGGTTCTGACATAACTTCATTTGAACCCAGCAGAATGTAACCTTATTGTAAACAGGAGTATTTCAAATTCCTGTGTTCATTACTGTAAGGCCAAATTGTGGGTTTTAACAGGCATTAGAGCAAGTGAAATTCTTATGCCTTTTAAGGGGTCACTGATTCCACAAATAATTATTAAGGACAATGAGAAAGGTGTAGCATGCAGGGTAGAACTAGAATTTTCATTGTAAATATTGAAGAAGGGAAAAGAATACTGTAATTGTATTTGTTTTTAATGTTGTGGTTAATACAGATTAGAATGTGATATTCTTCAGAAAAATGAGGACTGTGTGAAGTTTTTATTTATTTATTATTTTCATCCTATAGACCATTACAAAATGATAATGGACATATCAAGAGATTGCAATAGAAGCAATAATACATGAAATTTAAAGGATGTAACTTGCATACTTATATGAAAACAACATGGAATACTAATCATATGCAACATACAGGTATCAAGTACAAACAGTTACAATGTAAACATCATCATTGATACAGGTTTTTTAGATTAAAGCTCAAAGGCCATAAATTCTTTCACAGAATAAGAACTCTTTTCAATGAAAGTTAATAATCATTTCTAGCATTTCATTATACATTTAACACCTTTAATTTCATGAGAAAGTTTGTTATAAATAAACATACCATTGTATGTTCAAATTATTTGGTGCTGTGACCTGAAATACCTAAATCTGACATATTCCTTGTATCAAATGCATGAAACATAGAAACATTCAGATGTGTTGCACATAACCTTGCATATGTATCTGGACTGGGAAAATTTTTGTGGTTCAGCAGAATCACAGTAGAAGAGGGTTGCTGTTAATGTGTTGTTTTTTATTTTTGTATGCAGATCTGGCAGTGTCAGCTCTGATGAAAGTTGGGATTCAGAGAAAGAAGATACAACTGCAGAATGGGCTCCACCACTAAACCCTGCTGAATGGACTGTTGGAGCTATGAATGCATTGCCAGAGGAGGATGAAGCCTTTGCAAAAAATGCGTCTTAGAGTTCCTGCGTGATGCTATTGCAGCTTAATTCCATAAGCCTCAACTTTCCTGGGAAGTCGTGGTACAGTCATCATTGCCCTTTTTTGTAATGTTATTTCTTCTATGTTAAAATAAGGTGAAAAGCTGTAAAAATATTCTAAAAAAAGTACAAAATTGATTTAAAAACGCTAATCAAAAAAGATTATGCACATAGTAAGTAATGTACTGTAAACAAAAGATGGCTTCACTTTAACTGCTCTTCAAGATTGTGGAGCTTTTGCTGTATTTCACAAGTTTTCTTCCTGAAAAATGTGAGGCAGTGTTTGGAGGGGGTACAGGAAGGGGGAGGAAAGTAAATCTCAGAAACTTTAATGGTGTTATGCTAGTCAGTCTTTGTTACCACATTAAGTTTTACTTTCATAGTGGCATTATGCGGACAAGATGTGCAACAGATGTAGCATTATAGATGACTGATTGGTGATCTTTAGCACAAGTGCGATACTTGTAGAGTTACAACAATACACCATATTTATTAGTTAGTGATATGTATATTATAAATTAGAGTTTCTTGTTTCTTGTTCATGTAGGATTGAATGTTTTAATTTAGTTTTTAATAACATTTACTATTGTGCTACATCTGCTATAAACTAGACAGTTCGTATCCAGTAGGCCTGGTTCACTAGAACACTGCCATTCATTGCCGTGAATACAATCTTGTGTGTTAAAAACACGGCTTTTATTTTTACCAGTGGATGTGTACTGTGACAGATCTTTCTTTGCAAGTTAGTTAAAGCATTTAATAATTGTGGTTCCAAAATCTTAGGCAGAAATCTCAGGGGATAAGATTGCATTGTTGCAGAACCTACATCACTTTATAATATAACAGGACCATTTAAAAAAGCACAATGAACTGCAAGAATGAAAGTACAAATAATTATTGACTTTTGTTTAACAAAACTATTATTATGAACATTTGGTAAGATGAAAACACTTTCAGTGGTTTGATTGTTTATCATAAAAACTGATTCAGCTACTGTAAGATATAAGCATTTTATTGACAGTGCTCCTTTGAGGGGCTTGTATGTATTATTTCTATACAGCATTGAGTCTGGAACTGAATTTAATGCAACCATTTATTGGCCCTTTTGTTTATAGTAAGGATGATAAAAATGTAAAATATTCAGTGTTCTAGAAAATAAGTATGTTTGATTTTATAAATAATATTGCCTAAATGGTAACTGAACTGATGCATGTACAACCCTGAAGTGAGTTATTTCTGTGCATTTCAGTATTGTACATTGCTGTAGTGTGTTTGTTATTCATGGAAATGTGTATTAATGATGGATGAATGTGTTTTGTATGAAGATGTTAATGCAGCCAATAGAATTTATTTTGACTTAAATATGAATAGCATTGTGTGTATGTGTGTAAAGATGTGTACACCTGTTACATGTGAATCTTTGCTTTCATCCAAAAACACAGACAGCTAACTTTGTGACTTTTTTCACTCTTGACAAGCCAGTTGGTATGTGGTTGTTGAAAGCAGTGTATATGTACTCTGTGTATTTGAAATTTTGTAAACTAAAAGTCAAAACTGTATGTGTGTTGAAGTTTACAGTGTATAATGTGAAGGATTTCATTTATTATAGAAAATATAAGACTAGTAAAACTTTCTGTGTATGACTTATGTTGGTGCTGGATCCTTGCATTGATGAAATACTCCATTTCCTAGCATGCTGTACCCTTTTGAAGTGGAGCATTGTAAGGTTTATTTCACTAGTAGCACAAACCCCATTGAAAGTCAGTGGAAAGATGTTGCCATTGTAGAAACAATTATTTAATTTAGAACACGAAGTCAATCAAGAAAACCATTTTCTGTGCTCATGTGACATGTTTTGCACACAAAGTATGTTAAAAAATACCTTCCTTTAAATTTATATTCCAATTAAACAGAATACAAGCATATGTGTATTTATCAATATAAAACACCAGTGATAATTGTATCAGAGACTTCCAAACTGTTGTCATCACTATTTAATATTTCACTGAAGCCAAGTTACTCGGTGTCCTGAAATTTAATTTGGAAACACACAAGTAAAATGTTTAATCATTCACAACAGTAAGATAAAATAGAATGAAGGATGTGTAAATCTGTTTACCTATTAATCGAGAACACCAGTTGATACATACAACATAGCCACTAGTGCCTGAGCCCAGTGCCTTTGAGGTTGAGATGGCTATTGAAAAGTTTAAAGACACAAATTGCCAGCTACCTTATCAAATTTCAATGGAAATGATTAAAGCAGGAGGTAGGACAATTAATTCTGAGATCCATAAGATTATTCTGCTTGGAATAAGGATGAATTGCCTGAGCAGTAGAAGGAGTCAATCATTGTACCAATTTATACGAAGGGTGCTAAAACAGATTGTAGCAATTATTGAGGCATGTCACTGTTGTTAACTACATACAGAATTCTACCCAACATCCTTCTGTCATGGTTAACTCCATTTGCAGGGGAAATTATTGGGGATCATCAATCTGGATTTTGACAAAACAAGTCAACTACTAGTCTTACATTTTGCATTTGTCAAATATTGAGAAAAAATTGGAATACAGTGAGGCAGTGCACCTACTATTTACAGAATCCAAGAAAGCCAATGATTCAGTTAGGAGGGAAGTCTTGTATAACATTCTTATTGAGTTTGGTATTGCTGTGCAGCTAGAAGGCTATTAAAAATGTGTCTAAATTAAACCTGTAGCAGAGTGTGGGTAGGCAAACATTTGTCTTGCATGTTTCCTGTTAAGAATGGTTTGACAAAAGGAGATGCTCTATCACCATTACTTTTTAACTTTGCTGTAGAGTACACCACTAAGAAAGTTCAGGCAAACCAAGATGGCTGAAAATTAAATGGTACACATCAGCTTGTAGGTTATGCAGATGATATTGGGTGCAAGCACACATGCAATAAAGAAAAGAACCTTTAGTAATTGCCAGTTAGGAGACTGATCCCAGAAGTAGATGCTGATGAAAATTAGGTATATGGTTATGTCTTGAGACCAGCATACCAGACAAAATCACAACATAAAGTTAGGTAATACATCCTTTGAAAGTGTGAAACAGATATATTTGGGAACAACTTTAACAAATCAAAATTCCATTCATGAAGACATTAAGAGCAGATTGAAGTCAGGGAATGCTTGCTATCATTTGGTACAGAATCTCTTGCCTTCCAGTCTGCTGTCCAGAAATATACAGAACTGTAATTTTGCCTGTTGTTTCATATAGGTGTGAGGCTTGGTCTCTCACAGTGAAGGAGGAACAAAGAATGAGTGTGTTCAAGAATACATACATTCATACATATATGTATGCATATACATTTCATTTCACAAATCCAAAACCTTTTGATATGGTTTGATATTAGACATGTCAATTATACACACATGCTATATACACAAAAAGAAGGGTACATAACACAAAACATATAACAACACACAACACATATCATAAAAACAATATAAATCAGAAACATAGAATGCTTCATCATCAAAATTAGGAAAACAGATTTGAAACTATAACTACATTGAAAGATGGATATCAATATTACAAACTAATTTTGACTGTGTAAAAAATTCTGCAAGTGAATAAAAGGAATTAGATACAAGAAATCTCCTTAATGATGCCTGGAACAGTGATTTATTATTTTTACATTCTATAATTGCTGATGGTAAGCTAAAGCTATTAAAAATCTTTGTCCCAGCATCGAAAACTTTAGAAAATAAACTTTGCCACAGGCCTGTGCAATTGATTTTTGTACCTCGTATCAATCCTATCAATAGAGGAGTTCATATGATAATTATCTAAATTGTTTACAACACATGTCATCAATAAGAAAATGTACAAACATGAAGGATTTAAAATGTCCTATTTTTTAAATAAACTCCTGCATGAGCATCTAGAAGTAACTCCAACCATACTTCTAAGTTTTTATTTTTTTAAAGTAAAAATATATGACCAATATGAGAATAATTTCCCCAAAATATTAGGCCATTTTATAATAAAGATGGAAAATTTGCAAAATATACAGTTCTAAGAACTTCAGTATGCAAGATAGAAGATAATGTTCTAATAGTATAACAGACAGTACTCCAATTGGGAAGTAACTTCTCAATATGACTCCTCCAATCTAAATGTTTGTCAATATGCAGACCAAAATATTTAAAATTTTGTACTTCAGTCATGGGTTGACCATCATACACTATAGTTAATGGACTACACGATCAGTTCGATGGAGTGAATTTCGCAGTATTTGTTTTATCCACAATTAGGACACGCCAATTTGCATGAAATCATTTAGCAATGTGAGATATGACCATACTAAATGTATTCATAAATTCATTACAGTTTTTATTAGAAAGGAGTACGCTTACATCATCAGCGAAAAAAATGGTGTCCAAATTAGTGTCGATACTGAAGGAAAAATCTTTTATGTATGTAACAAGGAGTGGTGGTCCCAATACTGACCCCTGAGGGAATCTGTGTTTAACAATCTCCCATCTTGAAAGATATTTATGAGCAGAATGAGAGTGTAAGATATAAACCTGTCTAAAATTTAACCTTGGATACTACAATATTTCAGTTTCTATAACAAAGTCTCATGATTCACACAATCAGACTCCTTGGCAACATCACAAAAAATGCCACCAACATGCATTTTTTTTCCCCATGACATAAGTACACTCTCATTAATTTTGTAAAGAGCGTTGATTGTGGGAAGTCCTTTTCTAAAACCAAATTGGTCCTCTGATAAAATATTATGAATCTGTAAATGCTGATTAATTCTGTGAAA
>Ga0209755_10009406_pt1 | contig 10328 bp, 5 predicted proteins | sample TergutCo191P1_FD_187301 | JGI IMG/M metagenome (GOLD analysis project Ga0209755, IMG submission 187301) | Cornitermes sp. P1 segment gut microbial communities from Petit-Saut dam, French Guiana - Co191P1 (SPAdes) (version 2) | ecosystem: Host-associated > Arthropoda: Insects > Digestive system >...
AAATGTTGCAATTTATACACCACCAACTAAGTACTCAAAACATATATGGTACATGTTAAAAACATAGAAGATATCAATAGACAATTTTAAGGTGAACCAGACATATATAGGACCAATTTTTGTTGCTGTTTTAGGTGATTAGAGAATGAAGAAGGTCACCTGGGACCCCAACATATATGTCAGTAACATATAACAATATATCAGTGTGCAATAAAAGTTGCTGGAATGGTAATGCTATAGTATCTAAACAGTTAAGTGCTCTTGAATTTAGTGACAGTTGCAGCTGTATGGACCTTACAGGTTAATTTACATATTGTTCGATACATTATAACAAGAGATTTGACATTAGTCACGACAGTGAAGATTTTTGTGTTGTGGCCTAGATTATGACACCATGATAGGTGGGCTCCAATGTTTTGGAAGAATATGCTATGCCTGTGTTTACTTCTACCCTCAAGATGGAGGTAACATGTTACCCACTTACCATACTACATAATGTCATAACCCAGACCACAGTATGAAATGACACCTATGATTGTTGGTTTGAATCCTGCAAGAAACATGAGTGTAGTCATCTCTTTGCCTGCTGATGGTTGACTTCCTGCTTAAGTGTCATTTACCAACTGTCCTATAGTATGAATCATGAATTTCTTCATTTTGTGCTTTTGTGTAAAGGTTAGCAATGGAATTTCTGAGTTGATAAATATGTATAGGGCACATTCTCATATATGGATGTAGTAATCATAGAGGATATTTCATATTCCTTTTACTAATTTCACTGGTATGCTACACAGTATTTATGACATTACTACAGTTACATAAGTGACTGAATGAAGTTTCTGAATTCTCAAGGCATGCAACAAAGTGCTAGTGATTTTCCTGCCAAGTTTATGTTGAAGTTTATGATAAAAAGCTGCAGTTAGCATACTGCAAGAATATCCCATTGATATTGTCTGGACTGAATAACTTTTATGGATAATAATGATGGTATTTCTGCACTACTTCAGGCTTTAGGTTCATAGTGTAAATGCATATACTTACGCAGAAATAACAAGAAATGTAGTGATGTAGTTTGTAATGGTCATTAGTTTGAATTTTTATACTTGAGTTTTTATGTATTTTAAATAGTCATTGCAATGCCATGGTAGATACACAATGTCACATACATGATTTTATACTATCCAAAATTGTTAGTGTGAGACTTAGCCTTCATAAATGAGGATGTGAGTTGTGACATTATGTCTCTCTTTCTACAGTTATGTGAGTCAGAATGATGACTCTAGTATGTTGAAGTAGGGATGATCACAGTACAGGTATGTCCCATACATTCCGGAAAAGTTACGCAAATCAAACACAGAATTCCCTTTTACAACAGTGTATTTCCTGGGGGTTAGAAGATTGAAAACTTCATCCTTTACAGTGTATGACTACACCACTAGTGGACATATGGACCTGAAGAAAATGTTATTACGTGCTCTATGTACAATATACATAAATTTCCGTACAATATATATATTTATTTTTAATGTATTGAAATTTTAAGAGACTCATGTCCATAATTTTTGGTATGGTTCATTCTGATAGGAGTGTGATAGTCTTGCTACACAAATACTTCAGGTCCTGACTCAGCACTTACTGTAAATCCATCATTGTTAGCACATGTTGTATGAACACTGCTGTGAGCGAATCTACCATTGTGCCATGTGTCAACAATTCACCTTTTTCAAGTCAGCTTATTATGTCTAATTTCTCTTCAGGATGGATTATTGTTCACCAATTTCTCACTTAGATATCACTAATTGATGTAGATTTACATTTCTCACTGACATTGGTAAGAAAAACAAATGTTCAGAAGAGGAAACTAGAGGAGCCGCATCATTATATCACTAACCAAATCAATCCCTACCCATCACTGATGGCTAGCCCCCAACACAAGATGAGAGTGATCACGGATCATGCATGCCATATTGTGTTCAACTGAAAATTATCATGTATCATCTATCCCATATCACAATAAACCTAACATTAGTGCGTAAATTTGAAAAGTGGTGCAAATTTTCAAGTTGCATGAAAACAAAATCATGCAAAAATAAATTGTGTAAAGAGAGACCTGCCTGTATTATGTTTAACATTCTGAATGACAGCGTTGGTTGCATAAACGGATGTGATTCCTCTAAAGGCTACAGGGTGAATATAGCAATTTTTAACAATTCTTTAGCATGAGGTTTGATAGAAACATGCGTATCTCATCTTTATTTTTGTATTAACATGCATGGGCCTGCTAGTAGATCTGTTGATAAGTCACACACACACACACACACACACACACACACTGCACCCAGAATCTCAGTACTTAGTTTTGTATTTTGTACTACCAGTATTTGATCACTGAGTACTTCATATTTTAATTGGAATCATCCTTCATTGTTCTTCTGTAATGTATACTGCAGAATGCAAGTCATTCAGTAGTCATCCTACACTTCACTTACAGCATGCATAACAGGCATTGTGTTCTAAAGTAACATTTGTTTTATGTCATGATCTGACATACATAAAGTACCTCCATACTCTTACATATATTTATGTACATAAATTATGTATATGTACGAGTTTTTATACATAGAATTTTTGACAGGCATCTTGTTGCAGTACTTATGTATGTTATTTACACACCTGAATTAAAGAATTCTGTGACAGCTGAAATTTCTAGTTATGTGATTTACTGTGATAGTTTTTTAACTTTGTGTTTCAAAACGAAATAAAATCTGTTATGCTTCTGTCTTGGCAGTGATGAATCTGTGTGCAGTAGATATGCAACCAGTCTGTAGTAGCACTAGCATTAGAGATTTAAAATAATTTTTATATTTTTTAATGGTTCATTTACAAGATTTAAGTGAAATGATGATGAATATAAAAATGGTCATTGGGTTATATAGAGGATGTGACAGGTGTATGAGTGAAAAATTCATATTACATTTTGTATTGTTTTTTATTCTGACATTGTATTGTTTTATTAACGGTACTGTTACATTTAATAAGGAGTTCCTAACTTTGCTGTTTGCTGTGTGGTGAAGTCGGGAATGTTAAGGCTACTATTATAAATGTTTTAACACTCTGGTAATAAGTGATGGGGGTCATTTAAGAAAGTTTTGCATTTTAATTTGTAAGTATTTCCTTCCTAGGAGTTTTAAAGTTGTGGTGTTTGGGAGGTTAATCAATCCTGTACTGCAAATAGTTTCAGTTTATCTTATCTACATACATTATTTTCACCAAGTTAGCTTTACAGGTAAGCCTCATTAAAGGCAGCTTGGAATTATTAAACCACTACTGTGCTGTGAACTTAAATTGTATAGTCTTTGCCCAGTTCACTGGCAGCTGTCACATATTGCAGTGTCTGCACCAAAGGGTAAATTACAAATTGTTGACTCTGAACATAAAAGTTTGATGTTCTCATATCTAATCATCAGTGGAATATCATTTGTGTAAGTTCATAAGCTGCCTTGATGTGTAAGTGAATGGGAAGAATATAACCATCCATTTGCCAAAGGAACAGGTTATGGTTTTACCAAGTTATTAGGTTACAGAGAGGATGAAAAATTCATAAAGTTAACATAGTTTTGATGTCATAATTATTATGAAATGAAAACCAGTGAGAAAGTAACTGGATAACTTACAGCTGGAGATGTAAGTGAAATGATAGATTGTACGTCTTGCTGATTATGCATCTGTTATGTTCTCTTTGAAGAAATATACAAAAATTGGTATTGGCCCCAGAAATTTGCCCTGTTATCAATGAACTTCAAAAATATGGCAGTTCCATAAACTTCTTTTATGGGTGTTTCAGTACTTCATTTCCATACAAGAATTTTTTATACCATCGTAGTGCACTAAACGTTTGTTTATCTTATTTATTTCAATTAAAATCATCATCTTGTTTGCATGGATTGTCTTCAGGCAGGTTATGCAGTGACCAAAATTTATAGGCTTTACAGATTATCATTGTTAGTTACTTCCATCTGGTCACTATGGCATCTTGCTATATGACAGGTCATGCTACAGAAAATACAATCATCTTCTCAACGGAACACCTTGCATTTTGGATAAATCTTAGTTGTCTGTTTTTCTACATTATTTTTGTGAGGTCTAACCTGTGCACGCATGATCCTACCCTGTCTGATATCTACAGTACTCTGTGTTTTTGTTCAATAATATGTGTTTGTATTGCAAAAGAACATAATGGAATTCTATTTCACCTGAGTTTAATGCACTTGTTTAAATTTTTCACTGCTGTGTAGTATAGTGTGTGCCATTGCCAGAAACCAGTCCAGGGGTTCTGACACCTTTCCTGGAATTTGCTTATGTAGGAAAAGAGAAAATTCATTAAAAATTTGAATATCTGGCAAGATATATGCAGTATTTCAAGATACTTGTGCAGGACAGCTGACCATCTGCCTGCTAGAATCGATCAAAATCATAATAAGGTTTTGCTGTGTGTGAGATGATGGTGATGATGAGGAGGAGGACAATGACAATTACAGTGATGCTTTTGATGTCTAGTCATAGCTGAAACTGTTATCATAAATAATAGATACTATTGACAATTTTCCATATTTTCATAATGCAGGAAGAAACATTTCCATATGGACTTATACAATGGTGTCTTGTTTCTTTGAATTAAATGAGTACTACCATTTTTTTGTGACTTGTCAATAGTTACACATGATGAAGGTATTTGTATAGAAAATGATAAAGTTGGTTTCCATGTCTGGCTTAGGTAACAACTTTATGTTGTAAATGTCCACTTGAACTGCCCAGCATCCGGTTACTGGTTGCAGTATCATCGGTGGTTTACACAAGACTTATGTCATAGGGAATATCTACTGGGGAATGTCAAGCCGACTGTATAGCTGTGAACTATAGCCATGAACTATAAGTGTACAGTAATCACACAACTTGCATGTGATTACTACAGATGATTAGTTTATTCAGCAGGTGCCATAGTAAATCCCCACATCCATGACTACATTTCACTGGCACCAGGCTAAAATGAACATAACCAGTGTCACAAGAGTTCTTGTGATGAAATGGCACCTGATACTGTAAAGGGTTGGGTTTGTTAAGTACCTGAGTTTGAGGAATGCTCCTTCTCCTGCCCCGCAGTGGATTCACTGTCCTCCTAGTTGGGTTAGGTACAACACTTTCACTTTGAAGGGTATTATTTGTTATACCAATTGCTGTATATTTTCAAATGATGATTGGGAGTCATTGTGCATCTGCTGTAGCTATTTTTCAAGTTCTCCTATCACTTGTCTCATTCTTGGAGCCTGCTGCTCCTGGCTGCTGAAGGGGATTTCATGTGAACAAAGTTGACCAGCTGCTTCACCTATCTAACTTCGGGAAGTGACGTCCCCAAGTGTCTCTATTATATTCTGAGATAAATTCCTCCAAAGCTGGCTAGTTGGTCCTTGCTGATAGCTAAGTTGTGCAGCATGATTCACAATATCTAGACCTGATATCATACTTCAGGAACCAATACCAATACCAATGACACACTTTCTGCGTACATAAACATATAGGTATATGCAGCACAAAATTTACTACTTGAAATATGGATAGCAACACTACCACCAAGCTGAAATGCCTGTTGGCATTATATGTAGCAGTGATATTAGCAATAGCTGTTTTGTCTTTGTGTGCTGATCTGATACATATTAGTACATCAACGGTGTTGTTCAAAATCTTCAATTCTCTGTAAGGACAAATGGCCTGAGCAATTTTTTAAGTTTGATTGCAAAATACTTTAAAGAGCAGCTGAAGCATGGACCACGATGTCTTTACTTGTAATACTGTACAAGGTCATACCAAAGTTAGACCCCAGTTTAATTGTATGCATTTATCAAAATACATGACAAACATCATTGTGTTTGGTGTCATTGAATGCTGGAGGTAAAGAGTGAGATCAAGCGAAAATATTTCATTTAATGCATGGTGCTCCTCAAATATCATCCCTGGTTGTCTTTGACAGTTTTTGCTACTTACACCATAGTGAGTACATTGTTCCTCACCACTGCTGTGGAATTTGTTTTCCACAAACAGTATACCTTACGAGGAAGTCATGTGAGTTGAGTCTGGTATCAGACATATGGATAATGTACAAGAAATTGATTGTATATGAATAACTAAGTTGTAACAATATTACCAAGAACTGTCAACACTGCATGTGCAGTCAAGGCATATCTTGTTGACAGAAATATTTCTTCAAAATTGACTCCACAAGCTCAGAGTAATGGAAGAGAATGTTCTTTGATAATTTACATATGATATCAGCCAGCACAGTTATCTTTGTACAAGACTGTTTCAGCAGTATCACTAGATGAAACAGCCCAAAACATTATGAATTATTGGTGATGTAATAGTGTCTGCATTATTCAGTGTAAGTCTCTGTAGCCCATATACATACATTTTGCTTGTTAACACGGCCAGTCACAGGAGGATGAACTTTGTCTACAAATTTCCATGCAGAACTTTTGGATTTTCCTTAAGAAAAATGGCACAAATTAACTACAACAGTGAACTTTCTGTTCTCCAGCACTTGCACAAGGCATTGCCACATTTGTCATGTGTGGAAGAACTTCCAGCTCTTGCAAACAGTGCTTCATATTGGTGAATCTCCTAAGTCAGATTGTTAAGAAACAAGCACTCGTATTCTAGACTATGCAACATTATTAAATGAATGCATCTCATGTTATCTGGTGTTCTGTCTGCTTTCTACTATCTCCATGCATATTGCCATACATGATCCCAATTTTTTCAAACCTTCTAATTAAATAGTCTATTGCAGCCCTGCTAGCTTTTGTGTAATTTGTACTCAAAATTCATGCATTAGTCACCCAGTGCAGTAGCCACTTAAAACATATGCTGATCTGTTGTGTACACCATTATGTTTAGCATTGCTCCATGATACTGAAGTTTGCACACTTTGCCATGAGTGATGTTGTCAGTGACATCAAACAATGATATTGTCACATATTTCAGCAAGTAAATGCAGTGAAAACAGTAATGTCTTTCTGGAAATATCCTGTAATAGTATTATGTCTCATGTAGTCTTATAAAAACTTTTGTTCCTAGTACTTAAAGTATATTTTGTATACCCCACGTGCCTGTAGTAGGCCTATTCTTGTACCTTTTTTTTGTAATACTTGTATAATAATGAAGCATCAACATTGTACTTACAAAATGTAGAAATATATATGCAAAATAAATATTTCCAACTCATTATAATTATGTTGTATTTATTCTGCTTTCTGCCTAAAACTTTGATTGTTTGTTGCCTCTCTCTCTTGCATGCCACAAGTAGGATACAGACCTCTACTTCTGTTGCTTTGCAGTCATCCCTTGACAATAAACATAGTGGGTTTCTGAGTGTGGGTTGTGTTGACTGAACCCAAAAGTCTGGGTGATTAAAATAAGGGAGTTATTTGTATCTTAGTTCAAGGAGACATTTCATGTAATATGCCAAACATAACAGAGGAAGCGAGGAATGTGGCCTAACTGAAGAGGAAGGAATTTTTTCCAAATTCAGAAGTTGGAATGGAGTCTCCATCATGTTTCATATGTGTTCATCTGTTTTAAATAAATTGGCTGCTCTGTATGTATTGATAATCATAATTTGCAGGCATTTTAATCTTCACAGTTCAGCGAGAAGCCACAACAGCTCAATGCTGAAGCTGTGAGCTGCAAGACTGAGAGCAGGAATTCTGCATCTCAAGAGGGCAAGAGGTTGTCCCTTCCCCATATCATATATGTCTGCTGTGGGGTCACACAGCTTCCTGTCCAATGGGTGCTGGGGTCCCTTGCAGGTGATACAGCAAAAGCATGAAGCTCATCTCAGTCTAGTGTTGATGATCAGAATGCATGGAGTTACATCTCCTCTCCCCCATGTATGTTCATAGCATGGTGCTTACGCACAAGGACAGCTTCAAAATTTACTGAAAGTCCAAGAGTGACAGACTCCATTTGTATGGTGGCACCATACTGGATATTCTGGGGCAGATCTCTGCAAATATACCAAAGGTGAAGCTGAAGCCCATGTTTGTTCTGTAGGAAAAACTTTTACTACCATATGATGTTGATATCTAGACACTTTTTGGTATTTTAAATAATAAAATAAATGTGCCATGATAGTGGTTGAGGTATGTTGGTAGATGTCAGAAATTCTTCAGTGAAATGAGTTATGACTGTGGCAGCAGGGTTACCAAACAGTTGACTGATATACATTAGTACTCATCATTGTTCAGGTGCTCCCATAAAGATTTATTTTATAAGTAAATATGCAGGTTTTATTATTTTAATTACCATTTCAAGCAGTTATTTGTTTGTAACTGCAGGTGCAGTATAATGTGTACTCTTATTTTGATTTTTAAGTTGGATGGACCAAAATTCTACCATCAAGTTAAGAGTAGCTGTAGTGTTTAATAGTTTTGTCATACCAATGGATGGAGAATGTTGTGAGATGTCAGTTTCATTCCAGTAATCTTATCTGAACTCAGCATTATGTATGGTAGGTGGTCACAGCAAAACAATAATAATAATACTGAAACTTTTGTATTTTTTCATAATTTGGTCAGTACAGTCATTGACACTTTTAAGTCCAAAGGTTTTTTATGCAAGGCACTATGTAGAATTTTACTTGTTTGCACACACATAAAATCTGATAACATAATAAGTACTATTTTCTGGGTTGTGGTGTATTGAAATTTGCTAGAAATCCCCAAGTCTTGCCAAAATCATGTGTTTAAATTCGGAATGTGTGATAGTAAACCTCCCTGTCTGTTGACATTCATACTCTAACCAGTCATTCATTTTCAGGCCTGGTTTGAGTCCAACCTGGGAAACTTTTTGGGTATATACATAATAATAGTGTGTGTAGTAGGAGGTTTGAGTCCCTTGCCCACTAGAACAGAGAAAAGAAACCCTATAGCAGAGGGACCAGTGATTTAAAAAACAATTCTTCAGAGCATTTAGAGAGAACATTGAACACAGCAATCAGGACCCAACCAATATGGGTAGGTGTAGACCTTCACAATAGCATAAAAGAAAATAGAAAGGGAAGATATTGCAAAGAGGCAACAAGGAGAGATCAGGATGTTGGGGAGTTAGAGGTCTGGCTGGGAGACAATATTACAGCATAAACAATTTGTGCCATCTTCTGTACAATTGTGACTTTGAAACTAATAAAGACCCAAATCTGGAACCCAAGATTAAGTGTGGTGTTATTTGTTAAACATTTTTACCAGCAACTTGACTCAGTGAATACACTCCTGTGGTCCCTGAGATAGCCTCATAATCACAGCTAGCCAATGGCTGGTAACAATGCCGGCTAGCCATGCCACTGAGAAAGTACATTGAGCTGTGCTTAAAGAGCAAGAACACTGTAAGGTTACTTGATAGTGTATTCTGAAGGTATGTTATTAAAAAAGTGGCCCAAGCTAGACCACTGTAAACATGGGTCTGTAACCTGTGGGCCACATAATACAATGTGGCCTGCAGCCACATTTGTAAATTATGTAGGTACTGTATACATTACACAATAATTTAGGCAGTTAGGTATACCACTTATTGTTATTTGTCCATGTGTGGCCCGCAAACCATCCCACAGCAACTGGTGTGGTACTTTGCCAAAAACAGTTGGAGGCCCATGATTTCTAATTTGGGTATAAGGTCTTGCATCCATGCCCGGAGAAAGTATTTTGTTCTACAAGTAAAGTGCGCTTCGTTATTGACTGATGACAACCAAACTTATATCAATTAAGTACAAGTGCAGTGAGTGATAGGTGTGGAGTTTCAGCAAGATCCATGGAATAGGAGAAATACAATGGAGAAAGTACTTTCTTCTTTGAGTAAAGTGCACTTTTGTTATTGACCCATCACAACCAAACTTACAACAATTGTAACACAAGCTCAGTAGTAGTACCTTGGGCGAATATACCGCAGCACCCTTATGTCGTAAATATATTGACCCTCCACACCTGTGAAGAAGGAATCGCTAAAGAAAGTAGAAACGCCTGAAACGGTTAGTCCTTTGGAACCATAAATGTAACCTACCCAGACCCAAGGTAGATTGAAGTTATGGTTCCGGCCGCGTTAACCCCCTGTGGATGGATCCCTAACCTATGGTAATGGAACATAAACCTAATGTGACGTAATGGGAGTGCTTGAGGAAGACCTGACGTGGTTGGAAAGTGAAAAACAAGATGGCGCGGAGGTAGGGGGACGTTGGTGTCAGTGTGGCCGTGCTCGTGATGCATAAGTGGGAGTGCCTGAAGAAG
>Ga0209755_10009407_pt1 | contig 10326 bp, 10 predicted proteins | sample TergutCo191P1_FD_187301 | JGI IMG/M metagenome (GOLD analysis project Ga0209755, IMG submission 187301) | Cornitermes sp. P1 segment gut microbial communities from Petit-Saut dam, French Guiana - Co191P1 (SPAdes) (version 2) | ecosystem: Host-associated > Arthropoda: Insects > Digestive system...
CCCCCCCCTCTCTGACGGGGACATCTCGTGGTCATTGGCCTGTTAACGTAGTGAGGAAAAATTTCCGCCTTAGCTTGCTCCTTCGCCCCGTAGGCTGGTCACCTTTCCGAGCTACACGGATCAAAGACAATGCAACAGCAGTGGCAGCAGTAAAAATGCTAATGACACCAAGTTCTACGAATAGACAAGTGATGGGGTTTATGAATTCATCGCACGTTATGACACTCGTCCTTCTGAGTACTTTCCGCGATTTACGAAACCGAAATATACGTAAACCGTTACCTTCAGCATATTTACAAACAATGACACGTCGTATCTGCTTAGATCTACATAAGTATAGGACTGTCCATTAATCACGTAACAGTATAAACGTCCTTAAAAGCCCCAGCACTTAAGGGCACAATAGCAGTACTGGTTGATTTAACCCCGAAGATACGAAAACCCGTCATGACATGATCCCCAGGCTGTTCAAGTCACCTACCATCTCCTCATTCCGAATGGCTACCTGAAAAGGTTTCCTTACAAAAATTCTATATGCATTCCTTGTGACACTAATCATTTAGGCCTATGGTTTATATAACGACGCAGTCTGTAATAGATTGCAGACAGATGTCGATTAAATCTAGCGAATAATGCAATGTGAAGGATGCGGAAGTAAGCGATGGCGACCTCATCTGGGTTACAATGTCGGGATTTTCCAGAGGAACTGAGAAAACCCACGCGAAACCTTCGAAAATCTGCAGGCCTCCGAACTCTCAGAAAGAAGTTCTTCTGTCTATTCTATAACAACGCTGGGTAGTAGCTCCAGACAAGCTAAGAGTCGATAAGCATGCCAAGAAATTGCTCGCCTTTGATGCAGTCCCCAGGTAGTATCGTGTACACAACGGCCCGCATGTGCTAAGGCGCGGAATAGGCACAACCCTCTTTATTCCCCTGATGTACTGTCACTTCTCACCCGACTATACCTAACATCTATACTTGAACTAATGCCGCTGAATAACCAATAAAGGAACAATATACTTCCTTGGGATTCGCTTGTTGGGGGGACATCAAGATTACGGTGTTCTGATACGTGTTGCTGTGTAGTCTGGGAGGCAGGTTTCACGATTTCGCATAAATGTGCCCTTCCATCTTCAGGCCAGACGTCTCCTCCACCCTTGACAGAGGCACAGGCTGCGCCGAAGTGTTGGTACCCAAGCAAACTATACCGCATCACATAGTAGAATACTATATTCTTGATTCACACGAATAATATGGCCTCGTGAAAATTTTGGAGGGGATCGGCCCAATGCCAACATTACAATATTTACGATATTTCTAAAAGAAGCAAGTTATGTGTTATTTTCATAGAACACGGAGACTTACTACGCAAGTATACAGGCCTAAATATCAACAAGACAAATGTCCGAATTAGAACATGTCATTATGGAATCGGAACGTTTGGGAGGAACAATCATATAACGTTCAATACAAGCAACCGAGCGTTCGTCTCCATATTGCATCACTGTCAAAACCCCCGAAACATAAACCTGAAGGTAGAAACAGAAGTTGTTAATAACAGTAGAAACAGAAGTTGTTAATAATAAAGTGCCTATGCGTTAAGCAACGAGGTGAAGTCCACAATAACGAACGTACCAAAGCGTTTATGAACCAAGTGAAGTCCACTGAATGATCGACGGATTTACTGCCGCCAGACAACTACTGTTAGAGCCCGAAGGTTCATAACCGCTAACATAAAACTCTCATTGGATGAGAGAACCTGAACGCTCTCAACATATTACTTAGGTATTAGTGGGTTTCTGCACTTTATTCATTATCACAATTCTAAACGGCACACCATTCTCAAAGAATCTATTTTCGACCAGTTTTTAAGACTACCGTAGCTTTGCCTAACGGGCCCATTTCAGCAGGCCAGATAAACAGCCTACCTATCTCTCCATAGGACGGAAGTAGATGCAATTTCCGAAATGTTGTGTTCTGTTCAGAATATCAGACGAAGGACAACGAACAGAAACCCAAAAACACTAACAGTAGCATAACAAAGTCACAACCCTATTACTTAAACCCCATTTTATTATCATCCTCACATATTAGCGTCGATTTCTAAGAGGTAACACCACAAGAAAACTCCTCACAGAAAGGAACGCAACTTTCTTATTTTAACGTTTGCACTACACGTCCAGACAACAGCACCCTCTAGTCTTTATCACATACACTGTTGCAACATAACCAAAACACGCAAGGAAACGTCATGTTTTCAGTTTCGGTAACTTCAAAGAGATATACAATAAAATTTCGAAACACACAGGACTGAAGAATACAGCTACTCCGTATGAGCACACAGTCTGTCTCCGGCTTCGCCACAATTCCAAAACGTAAACCCGCACACAAGATGTGCAGTGTACAATGTGAAGCCCTGGACCTACATACCACTCTGATGAATCCCTCTGGCTGGCGCTCTGCCTCAAGTCATCACCACAGGAGACGCCAGCGTCGCGACGGACATGTGTGTGGGGGCACACAGGAAGGAATTCTCTACAGCATTAACACAAAATATGAGCCTGAAATTACGAACCGATGGCGTACATTCAGCATCGCTCAAACTGAATTTCAGTGGTTGCAACGAATCGAGCCTCATCTATTCATACGGGATTTGACATTTTCGGTTCACACTTCGGTAATTATTAGTGTATTAGATGTAATATTGTGTACTTTGATTTCGGAGGAACCCGCTATATGTATCTTCTGGAAAGAAGGGACAGCAACGTTGTACTAAAGAAGATTATACGTATGTATAAAACTACACTGCGTCGCATCTAAAAAAGCAGATTCTTAAATTAAATTAGCGGTATTCGCAAAGGCGAAATTTATATTGTCGTCGTCTGGGTCAAAGCACTGCGTAGTATCGGTCACAGTTACCACCGTATCATACTAACCACTGTTTCCATATTCGGATCTGAAACTACACAATTTCACAAACCAGAGGATAACACGCCAGCTCACTCTATGGAAAGGTCTGCATGATCTTCAACAGTAAAAGATTAAGAAATCCCTGTTTCTTAGGGACCCGAAGGTTCATCAACGTGTTCATCATCCTCCAATGGACCCCATCCTGAGTAGGCTCAATCCATACACTCGTATTCTTAGATTAATTATGACATTACCCTTCGATCCGCTCAATTCTCCCAAGTGACTTCCTGTTTTCTTTTCCAATAGAAATGTTCAACGCATTTCCCTTCCCCAGAGCCGGTGCTGCTCACGAGGATGTAGTCTATAGTACTTCACCGCAACAATCCAGACTTGCACGCAACAAACAGGACAGTGTATGAAGCCAACTGTCTCCACAGGCTGTCGACAAACGATTTTCAGCATTATCGTCCAATGGAAATTTGGTTCTATTGACGTACGACAAAACAATCGATATGTCCGTTAGTACGGTTAATGATGGACTGTATTAATTGGTCTTTTTTTTCTGTGGCACTGCGGCCCAATGGGGGCCATGGCCTCCTCATTCTTGAGGTTTCTCGATCACACACAACGACGCATCACAGTCGGTAGGACTCCTCTGGACGAATGATCAGCTCGTCGCAGAGACCTCTACCAGACAACACATAACACTCACAACAGACAAACATCCATGCCCCCGGTGGGATTCGAACTCACGATCTCAGCAAGCGAGCGGCCGAAGACCTACCCCTTAGACCGCGCGGCTACTGGGACCGGCAATTGGTCATGTACAATTTTAAATTCTTGTCTCATTTATCGAACAGATACCAAGGTAAAGGTGTTAGCTATATTAGAGTCTCAATCACATATCGACTTACAATTGTGCGTTTAGAGTAGGTGTTTTTGATCTCAGTACTTTCACTGTCAGGGATGGTCTGCAGTAAATCAGCGCGAAACATACTCACCAAAAGTGCACCGATTTTATCGTTAATATTCATAAACAGTTGTGTCGATTGTAACTACATCACAATTCGTAAATTAACTGAAGTACTGCACAATAAAGCCGAAACCGGTAGCCGTAGGGTCTAATGCGTATGTCTGCGGCGGCTCGCTTGCTGGGATTGTGTTCGAATCCTGCCGAGGGCATGGATGTTTGTCTCTTGTGAATATTGTGTGTTGTACACGTAGTGGTCTCTGCGACGGGCTGATCCCTCGTCCAGAGGAGTGGTACCGACTGTGCGTGTGCGTTTGTTGTGTCATTTACTGTGATTAAGCACAACAATAATCCTCTACATCTACAATGAACAGGTAAAAAAGATCACGCAAAAATGTATGTCACGACAACGGTAAACGTGTTTTCAGGACAAAAGAAATATACGTCGAGGTACACAGCAAGGGTAGCCAAGAACATGCCATCTGGGAAAACTCTGAGAAACAAATGCTCAGAGAAAGTTATAGAAAGTTGATTCGTTCTGTTATGTAAGAGACCTCACGCAGAAGGCATTACGTTACCAAAAAATATAGCTTCAGCTCAACATAAGAAACTCGCCTGGTGATTATACACGGAGGAAGACGTCGAATGTTGAGACCACTGCAGAAAAAACATAAGAATATCACAGGTGAATACATTACTCTTAGCTTAGTTTTTTTGTAAAGCTTGTCAGAAGAAACGTAAGGTTCTTAACATAAGGATCAATTGTTACAATATGGTGTTCAAAGAAAAGAAATCCAGATGTCAAGCCGATCTGAAAATACGCAGTCCCAGTGGGTGGTCGATTTAAATTTGTTCTCGTACGTGTATATCCAGATCATTTGACGAAGTACGTACAACTGCGTCCGTTAAAAACAAAACGTTCCAATGTGGTCGCTATTTTTTAATAGGAATGTGTGCTACTGTCAGGGTTGCGTTTGTTTTGTAAAGTGACAAAGGGAGTGAATTTGCTAATAAGGACGTGGAAGAAGTTCGGTCAATGTGGGATGAACTAAAATTGATCATGCGAAACACAGGTACGGGCAAAATCAAGGTTTTGTTGAGTGTGCTAACAAATACGTTGAAGCGAAGAAAATGCTAAGTTTTTCAGTCAGACACAACTTTTTTTTTCGGAGGTACAGGCTACATGATTCGGAACAATTAACTAATCCATCATCAGGACTTTGTATAAATTCGAAACAAAAGCCTGTACTTCCGAAAAAAAAAAAGTACATGTAGTGTCTCATTGAAAACTGCATTTTTTTGCTCCACTGAGCTATACAGAACGTGATGTATTCCATTAATTTAAATACATTGAATATGTGAAGCCTGGCTGCAGAACAATCAAACGCGCAAGCGGAGTGACGGTTTGAATTTTGTACAAATCATAAAGATTACCAGAGATCAAATGCAACCTTTATGAAGCAATGATGGGTTCACCGATCAAAGTAGGCTCAAAACCTCGTGCCTTCCTGATGAAAAATAGTTTGAATTTAAAAATTGACGAAAAGCATTGAGCAGTTTCTAAGAACGTAGGAAACAGAGATGTAATTGGCAGATACGTCGTTGAAATGAAGGTTTCAATTATAGAAGGCACTGACGTCGTGATGGAACAAGACAACACTGTTCAAGAAGACGCTGACAACCATAACGTTAATGAAACACGCAAGGATAAACAAACAGGACGGTCAACAAGACATGGAGTTATTTTTTGTGCAGAAGGAAAGTACAGATAACGTGGCTCCAAAACAAGCAAAAAATAAAAAAAAAAAACCATGAGATCTTTCATACTGGTAAAATTCGAGCAGTTGATACTGTGCGACTGCGAACTCCTGGCGCGGCTTGAGGTGTATGTGGCTCCTAAAATACGCTGGCAGTAATTTTACGAGTTGGAAAATCCTACGAGTAAGGAACCAAACACGCGAAAATTATTCAACTGTACACTAGAAACCAATTTACTATTTCCGAAAAAAAATATTAAAAACCGCTTAAAAACTGTCGTTTTTAGGCTAAAATATATCTTTGCAAAAAGCATTACAAGTCAGACCCATGCAGTTGAAAATACACTGCGCAGGTTTAAGTATAATGACATCATGTACTGTTTTTAGTACGTAATTTTGTTAACTTTCGGTGTTTTTTATTTTTTCTTTCAATGTTTAAGTCAGTGCTTACATCACTCTTGTTAAGGATACAAAATTGTTTCTATCGAAGACACCGTAGTCCAAAAAATGCATCTGAATAAATATTTTAAAAATTTAAATTCAAATCGAAAGAGTTTTTTTTTAAACTATTTACTTTTAACCATCCAACTGTTTGTGTAGTTTTTTATTTGCGTCATTTATTGTTTGTATCAGTTCCGGTCAAGAGAAAATGGGATTAATGCTTGAAAGGAAGTTGTAAGCATAATAAACGATGCTGCAAAAATGGTAATCAATATGTGAAACGTACGTCTAGCATTAAAACAGTGGTGGTGCTGTCCATCCACAGAAGTTACACAACTAAGACGTGAGAATTTACGGTTATGTGTATGCAACTGTTCTCACCGTTTTGCGATGCCGTGTAGTCTTGTAATACTGTAAAGAAAAACCAACATGATACAAAACCTATTCTTAGTATATTTCGTCAACCTCTTCATGTTTCGGGCGTATCTAGGTCCATCATCAGGACGTAAAACTGTATGTATACAACAATTGGTACTTATTATTCTTTTATAAGAGTGTATGTTGTCCTGGTTGGATTGGAATCCAACCAGGACAACATACAGAAGAGTGAGTTGTGCATCAAGTTGTTTTTCTTGACACGATTATATCGAGATGCACGGTCAACAAAACATAAAAAACTGTGTAGTTTTATTGGTAGACAAGAGCGTTTTGAAGAAAGACGGTGTCTCCAAGTTCAAGGTTGAACCCCGACCCTACAGACAGAGGTACCAAGTTCCTCCGAAACTCTAGTACGTTATTCGCCAACTAAGACTGTATGGTGTCACAAACCAGAAGACCATACAAACGAATATAAAAAGCCGTGAAAATCTAAACGCTCTATTAGTATCCACTTGTTAAGGTTCCTAACTTCAGTGTTTGGGGCAAGTGATGTGCGTACAATATTGGACTGTTTATCAGTATATGCGAAAATAACCAAAATATAAACACTTAAGTGAATCACCGTGCGCAAATAGTCAATTCAGCTTGGTCCAAAAAGACAGTCCTAGCGAATCGGTGCTTGCAACTGAATTACCGCGCCAGTGATGCCATGCGATGAGTTAGTCGCCGAACAATGTTCAGTTTCGTCGTCGGGACGTCACATAGGCGCCTGCAGTATTATTAGATCAGCTTCAAGGCTGTCTCAGACTAACATAAAAAAGCCAGGAAATATATGCAAGGAGTAACAATGGTGGCACGTTCCTTCCATTTTGTTTAATTTTTTCGAAGATCGTTAAGACCTAACGAAAAGTAAATGAAATGCGAGGTTCATTTTATTTTCTTTTATTCAAAACGAGTGCCGCTGCGATAAACATCTGGCGAATTCCGCTCAACACGCATGCAGAAACACGTGGCGGTGTTCATAAAGTGTCCTCGTTTTGCTATTTTAACCAAAAATGAAAAAGCCTAAAAACTGTACTGAACCCCCCCTAATATCACGCTTAGTGGAAGTAATTGCAGTAGCTATTTTACGTACACCTGAATTTGTGTTAGGCCGCTTTAAGTTAGCATGTCTCATTAAACTGCTATAAGCCCTAACGTACGTTTTAAAGTCGCTTCTTCGCTTAGGTTACTGTGAATACGGATACATATAATACATGTACAGCCCTACATACTGTTTTGAAGATATCTGGTACTTGGAAAAAGCTGCTTTACGACTTCACATAGCCTCAGCCTGCAAATCTTCACCAAACAGCATACGATACTCTTCCTTACAAATTTGTGTCCCTCGTAACTGGCCACGCACCGCAGTTACATCCTCGGACGGACTTCCCAGTACGGGACAATGAACTGGGAAAATTGGCAATTAATCTGTTTCCGTCTGAAGCGATAAAAAATAGCTCATACGAAGCCAACCCTTTTTCACAGGCGTGTCTGTGGTGCTTCAGCGCCCTTCAATGGCCAACCCACGTTTTCTCCATCAGTTACAGTTTTAAAATGGGATTTAAGAGGAAGTTGTCCTTCTTGTGTTCTTGCACAACAAATTAAAGAAGAAGAAGAAGAAGAAGAAGAAGAAGAAGAAGAAGAAGAAGAAGAAGAAGAAGAAGAAGAAGAAGAAGAAGAAGAAGAAGAAGAAGAAGAAGAAAAAAATAAATTCTGGATATGTCCCCTATTGACTCAAGGTGAGAACGTAACACATTTTACACCGTACTGAATAACACCTTGTCTGTTCCACCTTATCACTGTACAATACAATGCACACTAGTCTCATACAGCTGGATAGGCTTCAACGTTCCGCAATAAACAGTTCATTGTCAACTTTATAATTTATTACGTAGAAATAAAGGCCGTCCGAAAGAATATTAAACAACTCAGATGTTGACTATTCCAAGGAGTGATGCAACAGAACGCGCTCGTAGAAAGGGCACAATAAGGGTAAGCCCAACATGGTTGAACAAGACTGTGCGGAGCAGATCGAAACACAATGCCAGGTGTTTTGAACACTGTGCAACCCACACTAAGAGTTGGGAAAACAACGCAACTAATCAGATTCATCAGTTTCATCCTTATTCTTGCAAGTGTCACAAGTAACAATCAGACTCATATGGTCTTTGCAGACGTAATGTCCACATCCTTTGCAGACGAACTGTGTCTTCACATCTCTACTCCTGCTGCAAATATGACAGCGCCCTCGTTTTCTTGATATCGCCTCGTAGTCTTCAGGGTCCTGCATACTATTTTCTTCAGAATTAGAGACAAATCAGCACATTACTATTGCTGTTTTGGTGTTCAAAGGTAGAGAAGAAAGTTTGTATCGTTTTGTTACAAATGGTGTCACCAGATCATGTGCAATTCTGAGCAAAAGTCTTTCCTTTTTATCTTCTTCTCAGGCTGATCTTTGCGCGTGTTGCGTGCATATGTGACCAATGCATTTACCGCAGCGGTGTTGATCATGCCATAAAACATTGCCACTGTCCATCTGCGAGTTGCTCCGTGTACCTTGCAAACATTTGATCCAGCACGTCTACTTCACCTTTTGTTGTTATAAAATTCAGTAATTTCAGGCTTTCCTGAATCGCTGCAGATTGCTGAATCATGCTGCAGTGATGAAAGGAGGACAATTGATTTGTTCTTCTTTGAGACATATGACGCAATTGTGAGATCCTTGCTAAATCCAAAAATAGGCGAGTTTTCATCATGTTGCCTGGCAGGCTTGAACTCTTGTCGAATTTCTCTTTTATTTTGCTTCATTGTCCCAAGAAGTGTCAATTTTTTGTTTTTCAGTTGATTTGCAAGGTCAACAGACGTAAAGAAATTATCTGTTGTTACATTTCGCCCGCCTGTGTCCTCACCAGAAATAGGCTGAACCAATGCCCAGACGACACCACTTGCCAATCCACGAGCTACTTCACTATTTTCTTTGCCCAAATAAACTTTCGCATTCATCATGTATTTCGTGGCAAAATCACATCATCCAAATTTTGATTTCGTACTTGCTTGGTTTTGTCGGCATATATTGCCGGAATCCACTTCTTCTTCTGAATGGAAGTAATTGTTCATTGATGCAGACAGCTGAACCAACCAAATACAATGATTTACACAAACCAATAAACTTGTCCCAAATTTCTCGAAATGCTGCCATTTTATCTTCCAAACGACGCTCAGTTCTTGTTGCTTTGTCGTCAAATCTTATCACTGACAAGAGAAGACGCACTATTATATTCTCTCTGCGAGCTCGAGCAACTTTTGGAGGTGTCCTACTCCAGGTAAAGTCCTTGTCTTGAAAAATATTCGTCGCCTCGTCTGTGCTTTCTCCTGTTTCTGAATCCTCAACGTCTATGTTTTCCGGCTGTCCATGCTCACCAGTGTCAGCAACATCGTACAGAGAGCCAATATCATCATCAAGATCTTCCTCTGCAGCATCTTCTTCATCCTCTGAACCACTTAGTCCAATACCACCACGCTGTGTCTGTCGTTCTCGCTATCACCATTGTCAGAAACTAGACGACTGATCTCGTAATCTTCTAGAAATTGTTCAAGGGAGGCCATTTTTATTCAGAATATCGGCAAAAGATACTATAGTAGTATTTTATAGCACATTATCACCATAAAAATACACAAAACTAACACAGAAAAAGAACACGTGCAAGGCCACCTGGGGTCAAAAATCGAAATTTTAGAAAAACGGTTATCACCAACAGCACAAAACCACTATGCCGACCTACAGGACACTTGTCGCGACAAAGTCACGAAGGATGGTGTCATTGTAAG
>Ga0209755_10009408_pt1 | contig 10325 bp, 14 predicted proteins | sample TergutCo191P1_FD_187301 | JGI IMG/M metagenome (GOLD analysis project Ga0209755, IMG submission 187301) | Cornitermes sp. P1 segment gut microbial communities from Petit-Saut dam, French Guiana - Co191P1 (SPAdes) (version 2) | ecosystem: Host-associated > Arthropoda: Insects > Digestive system...
TGCATTCAAAAAGCTATTTTAAGCGCGGCATAGTGCTTTTGTACAATATTTTTCAAAAAAAATCTTCTCATGAGATTTCTATTGAAAAATGATGGATGACGAACGACTTCTTCAGCGTTTACTATATCTACTCCTAGCTATGACTTTTGCCCAAACATCAAGCAAGTTTGCCGATCTTCCAGTAGAAGCTCTCTTATATGCATTTACTCTTGATAAAAAATTCACAATACCCAATTTTAGTTCCAAGCTTTGGGAGGAGGCTTCCTTGACTATATGCTTGTAACTTTCTATATTGCAACTATTGCAATGATGAGGTTACAAATGAATGACGTTGGAATGAAACAAGTAAAAGTCAATTCTTCGCAATTGATTAATGAATCTATTATTTTGGCTCTTTTTACATTTGAAACAGGTTTCTTTTATATTTGCAGTTTTTTAGCGGAAGGGGAAAATTTGAATTTGTTCCCATATGATCCCGAAAACGCTCTTGATATATACGATGCAGAATTTGGATGCCGTTGGTGCAGCGGCGGAAGTTTAAAACAAATGAAAAATAATTTGATTCCTGTAGCTATTCAGATTAACAAACCTATTGAATACAAAAGATATGGAGGAGAGAATGTCTAATAATAAATACGAGGATAAATTAAATGCAGACCAATGGGGCGATATATTTAATATAGAGAAATACGCCAAGGCTTTAATTGATTCAATTGAGGGAAAAAGGTATTACACGCAAACGATAGAAATGCTCAAAATAGCTCAACCAAATTGTAAAACTTTGGAAATAGGTGCTGGAAGCGGGCAAACATCTCTTTGTTTAGCTCGGGCTGGCTGTGAAGTCACTTTGCTTGATTTTTCTGAGCAGGCTTTGGATTTAGCTAGATATGCTGCTAAAAAGTTGGGGTTGTCCATTAAAACTGTTTGCGCTGATGCAACTAAGGAACTACCTTTTCAAGAAAAAGAATTTGATGTTGTTTTTCATGCGGGATTATTGGAACATTTTGAACCCCATGAAAGAGTAACTTTATTAAAACATTGGAGACCGTTCGGAAAAAAACATATTTCTATGGTGCCCAATGCGGCTTCTTTGAGTTATCGCATAGGTAAAGAAATTCAAGAAAATAACGGGACTTGGCAATGGGGAAGAGAATTGCCAGCTTATACGCAAATTAAAGAATTTATTTTGTCTGGGTTTGATGTGGATGACGAATATACATCTGGAGAATTGCAATCTCTGAATTTTTTGGATAAAGACAATCCATTAAAAGCTTTATTAAGTGATTTATGGAATCGACGTAGCCAGGCGGGGTTAGTGGATAATTTTAATCAGGGATATTTATTGGTGACTATTGGAAATAACCATGCAAAGGAAGTTAGTTATGAGCAAACCTAATGTTTCAATAATTTTACCAACCTATAATGGCGCAAAGTATCTTGCTTTGTCTGTTGAAAGCGTTTTGCTTCAGACTTATCAAGATTTTGAATTGATTATAGTTGATGACGGTTCTACAGATGCTACGTGGGATATAGTTTCTATGTATGTTAAGAAAGATGCAAGAGTTAAAGCCATCAAGCATGAAACAAACTCAAACCTGCCAACTGCGCTTAACACTGGTTTTGCGGCAGCGAGTGGTCAATTTTTTACGTGGACCAGCGATGACAATTTATACAAACCGAACGCTATAGAAATAATGGTAAATCATATTATGCAATTTGACAACGTTGATATTGTATTTGCAGATTATGCTGTTATTGATGAGTATGGCATGTATATGAAAACGCGAATTGTTGGACCTTGGGATATTTTGCCTATTATGGATTTGATTGGAGCGTGTTTCTTATATAGGCGTGAGGTTGATCGTGTAGTTGGAGGCTATGATAGCAATTGGTTTTGCGTTGAAGATTACGCTTTTTGGTTAAAAGCATATAACGCTGGGTTTAAATTTTCAAGAATCGGGCAAATTCTTTATTTTTATCGTGAGCATAAAGCTTCAATTACCGGTAGCCAGCTTACTAGGGTGTGGCGTAGAACCGTTGAGTTAATTATGGCAAACAATAGGCAAAATGCTGCTAAAATTCCCGATGAAATACGGATGCGTTCATTTTTAAGGTGCATAAGATATGCTAAACTATTGGATGATAAAAAGATGGCTTTGGAATGTATGCGTTTGGCTAAAGAGATAAACCCGGATGCAGAGAATTGGACTAGTCAAGAATTGGTTGATTTTTCCAGAGAAGGTAAATTGGAGTAATGCAAATGGTTATTGACGAATGCAGGGAAATTATTATTTTTGGCGCGGGCAAAAATGGCAAAAATGCATTTGAATTTATTGCTTCAGAGGGGTTTATTGTTAGTTCCTTTTGTGATAATAATACGCTTTTGCATGGGATGAATATTTTGGGAGTGCCAGTATGGTCTTTAACGGATAAAGAGAAATTGGCAGATAAACTTATTGTTATTAGTACGGCATATTCAGAAGCGGCTAAGCAGTTATCCAATATGGGGTTGGAAAATTATACATCTTTTTATTTGTTTAAAGCAAAGCTTGAGCAGCGGAAAATTAAACAAACTGCCTCAGCGAGCAAGGTACAGTTATCTTGTGATTGGATATTACGCAACATTCATAGCGGCGGACTGGCAGTTTGCAGTTTTGAACCAGCGTCTTATCCTGAAGTAACTGGTTATACAATACCAACTATGCTGCAATATGGTTTCCAGAAATTGGCACTTGATATGGCCGAGTTTCTTTCAAAAATACAAAAGCCATCAGGCGGATTTCCTTCTCCGGAAATGAAGGGCGAATATTATTTTGATACTGCCCAGGCGCTTAGGGGCTTGATTGCTATTGGAAAAATTACTCGTAAGTATGATGCTTGTGCAGAAAAAGCTGCGTTATTTCTTTTTGATGCGATTGGTGATGGAAAGACAGGTTTTTTATCGCAATATGCAACTGATATTCCAGAGAGTGTTCATCTGTTTTCATTGCCGCCAATGTTGGAATGGGCACATTGTGTTGGCAATGAATTCTATATTCAGGCTGTTCACAATTGCGTTATGCACTACTTAAGTGATCCTGAAACGCTCCGACTTTCCACATTAACCCACTTTCTTGCTTATCAAATAGATGGATTAATTGATCTTGGATATATAAAAGAAGCAAAAGAAGTTTTAGAAAAATTGCTGAAAACACAACAGACAGATGGTGTAATTCCAGCTTTTGAAGGAGTGGACTGGGTCTGTCTAACAGGATTGGCTCAAATAGCAATTTGTCTGTACAAAATGGGAATTTACCAGCCTGCAGATAAAATAATGAATTATTTAGACGAACATCAAGAGCTTTCTGGTGGTTTTTTGGGTAGCATTGGAGAGGGAGCCAAGTATTTTCCCGACAGGGAAATATCATGGGCCGTCAAATTTTATCTTGATGCTTACAGATTGCGCATTAAAGCGTTTTTTGAACAAAACGTGAGTATTTTTCCTGAATTTATAAACAAAGGCGATGGCAGAATATTGGCAATTGCAAAGGAAATTCGAGACGGAGATGCAATTATCGAAATTGGTTGCGGCAAAGGTCGTATTTTGAAGTGTTTACGAGAGCAGTTTAGCCGTAGTTCTTTCGCTGCATTGGATATTTCTCCAGCGATGCTGAGATATGTTCCTGATGATTTGAAAAAAATTGAGGGTTGCGCAGAGTTTATAGATTGTCAATCTGAAATATTTGATGTAGTTTATTCTGTTGAAGCTTTGGAGCATTCAGTAAATTTAAGCGGTGCTGTAAATGAAATTGCGAGAATATGTAAATCAGGAGGAAAAATTATAATTATCGATAAACAGCTTTCTGAGTGGGGGCGTATGCAATGTCCTCCTTGGGAGAGTTGGCCAGAACGAAAAGTTTTAGAGCTGATGCTTGGCCGGCATTGCGACGATGTCAAGTCTTTTCCTGTTATGTACGAAGATAGCGATAAAAACGACGATTTAATGATAAAATGGATTGGAATTAAGAGGTGAGTAGTGTTAACGAGGTTTAAATGCAGAGGTGAACTATGAATTATGTTTTGTTTGGTGCGGGAAGATGCGCGGAAAAAATCATTGATAAAATGAATGCGCTTGGTTTGTCAATAGAATACATAGTTGATAGCAATCTCGCTAAACATGGGACGTTTTTTAAGAATCTTCCGGTAAGATCGCCTTCTGTCTTAAACGATTGGAAGTGTATGGATATTATGGTGATTGTAGCTGTTGTTGATTCGACTAATCAAGTGGAAATTATTAAACAGTTGAATAATTTAGGAATGGAATTAAATAAAAATTTTTTTAAAGGAATAGAAATGTTTCGGCTTAATGAAGCTCCTCACGGGTGGGTTTCTGGTTTTATTAATTTGCCGCAGAATTTTGATTCAATTAAGTCATTTGACAATCAATCTAGACTGATTCTGTTGAAGGAAGAGCGGCGAATTTTCAGGGTAGTAGATCGGAAATATGTCTGCGAATACGAGAGCATTTACAAATCATTAGAAAAGCATGGATTGCTTGGGAAGTATGTTGTAGATACAAGAATTATAGATAATCAGTGGGATATTCCATATGGGCTAGTGCTTGAACATAAGTATATTGAACTAATTTCTTACAGCTTTGAATGGCCGCCCGTCATGTTCAAGGAATATGTTCTTTTTATGATAGATTTTATTGAGAAATTAAACTGTGCGGGATTGACAATAAAAGATGGGCATGCGCTTAACGCAGTATTTTATAATGGTAATTTTTTATTTTTAGACTTTGGTGCGCTTACTCAAGGCAATATAACATATAATACAATTGTTAATTTTATAAATACGCATATAAATCCGTTGCTCTTAATGAGCAAAAACCAAATTTCAAAAGCATATCTATTTTTGAGAAATTCAGGGTTGGAATATACCTTAATTGATATTATCGGGCATTTAAGTTCGAAGGAAGTTACAGATTATGAAGAAATGTTTAATAAGTGCGTTGAATTTACGGCAAATGGAGAAATGAATGGTTTATGCGGTTGGTTAAATAAATATTGCGAGAACATTTCCCTTGACTTTTCGGTTTCCAGATGGATAGGTTATCAAGATGAAGAGTGGGAAAAGCTAAATGACATTAAAAAATGGACTCCCAAACAAAAGAGCGTGTTGGAACTTGCCAGTTCAATCAATCCCAAAACGTTGATTGATTTGGCGGGGAATATGGGTTTATATGCTGTTGCATTACGGAGTCGGTTAGATTATGCAATTGTAATGGATTTAGACTTTGTTTGTGTGGACGATTTGTATAATAAAATAAAAATTTCGGATGGAGAGATAAACAATATATATCCAATTTATATGAACCTTGTAACACCGACTTTGGCTTACTATAAAGACGATGCGATAGCTAACAGTGCGATTATTCCGTGGCGACAAAATGCATTCAAGCGATTCCGTTGCGACTTAGCCTTGGCAATAAGCGTTGTTCATCATTTAGCTTTTTCACAACAGTTGACTTTTGCTGAAATTATTGCTCAGTTTAAGTTGTTTACAAATCGTTATTTGATTGTAGAATTTATTCAGCAGGAAGATGAATATATAAAGGATTTTTTAAAAGAAGACTTTGAGTGGTATACGAAAGATTTTTTTGTTGACGAGCTAAAAAAAGAGTTTGTAGTTTTGAAGTCTATGCCATCGTTTCCTGTAAAAACAAGGACGCTATTTCTTTGTGAATTGAAAAGCGATAAGCTATAGTTGAAGAGGTATTTTGTGAAAAAAATTTTGATTATTTTCGGTACACGTCCTGAAGCGATAAAATGTTGCCCTGTTGTAATTGAACTGAAAAAAAGAAAAATATTTGATGTTAAAGTATGCGTTACTGGGCAGCACCGTGAAATGATTAGACCTATTCTAGATTCATTTAATGTGATTCCAGATTATGATTTAGCTGTAATGCGCAAAGAACAAACGCTTTTTGATTTGACTTCTCTGATATTGATAAATATCAAGCAGGTTTTAGAAAACGAAAAGCCTGATGTTGTTTTAGTTCAAGGAGATACAACAACGGCGTTTGTTGCTTCGTTGGCTAGTTTTTATCTTAAAATTCAAATTGGGCATATAGAAGCTGGGTTAAGAACAAATAATATTTATTCTCCGTTTCCGGAAGAGTTTAATCGTCGGGCAATAGGGTTGATAGCGAGATATCATTTTGCTCCCACTGAAATTTCTAAAAAAAATCTGATCAAAGAAGGGAAGAATCCGAAACATATTTTTGTTACTGGCAACACTTCAATAGATGCGCTTAAAACAACTGTCCGTAGCGATTATTCTCATTATTTGCTTGAATGGGCGGAAAACAGGCGGTTGATTGTTTTAACCGCACATCGTCGCGAAAATTGGGGAGAACCGCTTGAACATATATTCCGTTCAATTAGGCGTGTTGCAGATATTCACCCTGATATAGCCATTATTTTTCCTGCACATTTAAATCCTGCAGTATGCGAAACTGCGAACAGGATTTTTTTAGGAAGCGATAATATAAAAATTATTGAACCGTTAGAAGTTGTTGATTTTCATAATATAATTGCTCGTTCTTATTTAATTCTCACCGATTCGGGAGGAATACAGGAAGAAGCTCCTTCGCTTGGAAAGCCAGTATTGGTTATGCGTGATACTACAGAGCGGCCTGAAGGAGTTGAAGCCGGCACTTTGCTTCTCACTGGTACTGACGAGGAAACAATTTTTTCTCATTTTACAGAGCTGCTTATGGATCAAAGCGTATATCTCAAAATGAGTACGGCTTCAAATCCTTATGGAGATGGAAATGCGAGTAAACAAATAGCAGATATTCTTGAAGAGAATGAACTGCATTGTTGAGGATACTGCGAGGTATTAAATCAGTCGAAAATTTCACCCCCATTGACAACATTGTTGCCCTAAAGCAGTATGTTTTTTCTGTTATCTTGCAAAAAAATCTATATTATAAATGGGTCTAGATAAGCACAGGGAAGGAAAAATTCATGTTCGGAGGAAAAAAACAAACGCCAGTCCGAAAATTCCCGCCGAACAGTCACAATATACAATTTTTTTCGGGGGAACGTACAAAAAAAATTCAGGGGAAAAGAAAAAACAGGAAGGGAAAACAGAAAAAAGAGACAAAAAAGGAGGGGGAATAGAAAATCTGAATTTACAATTTCGAAAAACAAAACGCGATAACCATCGGGCTTGACAGGCAAAACCTTCCGAAACTCGTTATATATACAAGGCTACGGGGTGCGGCTCGCGCCGCACAAAAATTTTAAAGCAAAAAAATACAAAAAAAGACGTACAAGGACAGAAGCCGGAGAAATTTATGTCGTTTTTGTGTGATATTCGTCACGTTGAAAGGAAAGAAGCGGGAAAGGCGGCAAGGCAAAAAATGCCGGAAAAAACCCTGGGGGGAAACAGGCTTATCCGCATACTGCACATTTGGGCAGTCCTCACGGACTGCGTCACCTGGACAAGCACTCACGGCTTTAGACAGAGTGCCAAACAAAGGCAATTTCCTGAACATATTCAAAAGCTCTTTGTAAACACCATGCCACCCTCTGTGATTGAACCTGAACTCGCACTCGGAAAGATGGAGGGCGAAAAACTTATCCTTCACGCCGCAGAACTTGACCAGGCGGCGCTTGGCATGAGCCCAGAAGCTCTCTATCCCGTTGACATGGCATTTGCCGTCGGCAAACTCATCCGCGCCGTGGTTGACCTGGTAATGCCTGTACCCCATTCCGGAAAGACCGCTGTATGAACGCCAGCCGTCCGTATGGACTGAAACCCTCTTCGAAACGAGGCTTTCAACAATCGGCAGCAAAGTTCCTTTCTTGCAGTCAGGAACTATCTTCGTGTAAACTTCGCCTTTGCGAACGCGAACGCCGAAAACTATCGTCTTGCCTCCCGCGCCGCGGCCCCGCTTGCCCCTTATCCGGCGAGGCCCGAAATAGCTTTCGTCAAGCTCCACAGGGCCCTTGGTTATTTTGTCGCGGCTCACGCGCTCATGTATGCGGCGGCGTATCTCCATGAAATAGCGGTTGACCGTGACGCGGCTAAGGCCGGAAAACTCGGCGGCCTTGGTAGCGTCAAGATCGTGAGAAAAATATTCGAGGAGCTCAAGGAATTTCCTTCCGGAAATTTTGGAGCGGAAGACGTACCTGTTGCGGGATTTCTTACGGACTGGCATATGCCTGTAAAGTACATTTTTTCACGACGACGCGGTACGTTTTTTCCGGAAAAAAACATTATTCCCGGGAAGTTTCCGGAAAGAAAAAACAAACCAGGCTAAGTCTTCTTTTTTCCGTGCACAAAAAGAATCAAAAAAGCAGTTCGGAACACAGGCGCTTTGGCCCACGCAAAAACCACGCCAGAAGCCCCTTACAGGCTCCTACGGAGTAAAGGCTTCTGTCATGGTCGAGTCTTTTGTTTTTTTTCCTTGCATGCTCAAATTTCGCATGGAAAAAAAGCAAAAGATTTTGCATTTAACTTTTCGGTTACGGGCAGGGAATACAAGTGTCGGGCGGAGCCCGAAAAAAATAGGGTTTTTGTGCTACCCCATCAAGAAACGGTAAAATGGGGTAGCCCAAAAACAATGGCTATCCTGTAAACATCAACAGCCGCGGAAGCGGCAAGGAGCGCAAGATGACAACAGTTGTAAAAGGATACGGAACACCGTGGGAAACGGAAAGCGTAGAGATAAAATGCGACCGGTGCAAAATGGTAATGCACGTCGAAGAAATGAAACCGGGAAAGGACAAGCAAAAGCAAATTGAAATTGCGATTGAAAAAATCCTGGAAAAACAGGAGGCAATAGGAAACTATCTGACGTGCCTGCATTGCGGGATGGAAATAAAAGTAAAAGGAGGTATAGTATGAAAAGCACAACTAAACAAGCGATTAAAGAAGCCGTTAAAGCAGCGAGGGAAGCAAAATGCAATGGCAAAGACAATGAAGCGTATTTTTTACTATACGAAATCCTGTATTATTGGTTTGATTTCCTTGATGAAAGAAATAAGGAAATAAAAACGACAATGGAAGAACAAACAAAAAGAGAGTTAATCATAGAAGCTACGAAAAGGGCAAAGGGGGTGTAGTATGAAAACGACAAGAATAATAATGACAATAATTGCGGTAATCATAATCGCTTTTTTAAATGTCGTAATCTTTGAAAACATGATTGCTGCTGGCATTGCAACATTTCTGATATGGATGCCGATAAATGCTTTTTTCTGCTTCTGTGACGAAAATGAAAATACTCCGGAATGGGTGAAAAAACATTTTGAGAATGATGATTGGTAAAGGAAAAGGAGGCGCAAACAAAATGCTAATTGACTTTGAAGGAAACGCAATAGAAGGAACGCAAACAAGACGTTGCATAATATGCAACGAGCCGGACGAAAGAGGGCTATGCGAAAAATGCGAAGCAGAAGGAGAGCCAGAAAGTTACATTTCATGGTATATGGAGCAAAGAAAAAACAAAGAACCCCCCGGGGGTTAGTTGTTAAACAGGTAAAGAAATACCCCCAGGGGGTAGAAAAACTTTTTTTCAAGGAGAAAAAAATGAACAAAATCGAAAAAGCACTGGCGAAATTTTTTCACGCAATGGGCGAGGAAAAAAAGGAAATGCCAGCGAACGCGGGAAATCCCGCCTTCATGGCAAAATACATGGCATTCCTGGAGCTGCAAAGCTTTCCGGGAAAAGCTGCAGAGAAGTTCTTTGCGATGGGCGCCGCTGCGGCTCACCGGCAACAGCTGAAACCCCAGGGGGGTAAAAAGAGCTGCGCAACCGGATCACGGAAAGAACAACCCCCCCGGGGGCAAAACTTTGGCCAAGGAAAAACCGTCGAAGCGCATCACTGCGAAGAGAGGAAACTTCAAAAGCACGAACTGGAGCAAAGAAGATTTCGACGATGATGATTTTGAAGAGGAGAACTATGAATAAAGCCATGCAAAAAATAGAAGCCAGGCTCGCAAAGCTGGAAAGACAGAAAGGCTACATTTTCGGAATGTGGCTCGCAGAATACGCAGAAGAATACAATTTCAGCGAAAAAGCAGCAATAGCAACCTGTGAAGGAAAGAACATGTTCACCGGAAAAGATCCGGCGCTAATCATAAAAGGATTCAGAGCGCAGAAAAACGAAATCCAGAAAAGAAAATGGAATGAAGCGAGCCTGGAGAGAAATCTGTTCAAGAACCTGTAAACAATCGAAACCGTCGGCGGGGCATGGTATGGGGATAGGCCCCGAGGGGAGCCGACGATAAGCCGGAATTTCTTTTTTCTTTCACACAAGCGAGCGAAC
>Ga0209755_10009409_pt1 | contig 10324 bp, 8 predicted proteins | sample TergutCo191P1_FD_187301 | JGI IMG/M metagenome (GOLD analysis project Ga0209755, IMG submission 187301) | Cornitermes sp. P1 segment gut microbial communities from Petit-Saut dam, French Guiana - Co191P1 (SPAdes) (version 2) | ecosystem: Host-associated > Arthropoda: Insects > Digestive system >...
CAATTGCATCGCCGGAATCTTCTCCGGCTACTATCAGAATGAAATTATCGCTTTGCCCAGTCATTGATAAGCAACCCCGCTATAATGCTGGAATATTGATTTCTCTTTTTGCCATGAACTTGCATAACAACTATCACCATGCCTTTTTCAGGATTGGATTTTGACTGGGCAAAACCTGCGAACCAGTCGTAGCGGCCGGAAGGATATTCGCCATCAAGTGAACCTGTTTTGCCGCCTATGTCTAAAGATTTTTTGTTGTGGTTGTAAACAGTCTTGTTTATATGTCTTCTGGCAGTGCCGTTTGTTACGGTTTTTAAGAATAATGTTCGTATTTCTTCGTAGGTTCTCTTTTTAAAATCTTCCGATGGTTTAGTGAATATCAAATTTCTTATAGCATGAGCTGTTTGCAAGGGAGAGATCATATTTCTCTTGGTGAAGCCGCTGGAACTCTCTGCCAAATAGTAAGCCGAATCGGGGTAATTTATGTTTGTAAAACCCAGTTTATCTGCGATGTTTTGCATTTTATCTGCTCCCAACTCTATGCCCATTATTCCCATTGCCGGATTATTGCTCCTTGCAAAAGCTTCTTCCAGCGTTATTGTTGTGCCTTTATAGTTTTTATTGGGGAAAATTTGCCTTTTGTAAAGCGTTGAATTTCTGCCTATTTTTGGGAACTGGCTTTTTGCGGTTTTCCCGTGTTCAAGAACTGCTACTGCTGTAATTATTTTCGCAAGACTGGCTGCCGGAAAGGAGTCTCGCTGCAAAAACGTTGGAACTTCCGATGTTATATCGTCTTCACGCTGGCCCCACGCCAGAATATTTCCGCTCTGTGCGTCCATAATCAAAATAAAAGCGTTTGGCGGTTTGTAACGATTCAAATATGTATTTATAGATTTCATCAAAACGCTGTCTTGAAAGTCATGAAGAGTTACCGGAGCTTCCGGCTCTTCCAAATCGGAGATCTCAAGTATTGCCAGATCATAGTTTTTGCTCTTTTCTAAAACAAGGAAAGTCATGAGGAAAGCCATAAGAAAAGCTATGGCTAAAACGGTGAGAATTATACCACCATGTCCTATTTTTGGTAATTTATTTAAAATCATAAAGCGTGTTATAATCATTTCGTAAAATTTCATCATCAACTTCTTTTGGCTGTGGAGGAGGCGCTTTTTTTATGTCTTCCATTTCTCGCCTGTATTTCTCGCTCAGTTGCTTTGTGGAAATTTCCGTTTGTTCAACTCTGCTGCGCAAACGGAGCAATTCATTTATGTCCACAGAAAGCTTTCCACGCAGTTTTTCCATTGCAGCTCTGCCCCAAACGGTTCTAGGATGTTCTCTGCCGAGAGCACTCCATACAACTTGTGCGCTGTCTGAATTGCCGATTTCTTCTGCGAGAATAGCTCCTTTTACATATCTGGCCTGCAAAGCGAATTGTGTTTCAGGAAATTTTGTTATTACGGAATCATAAAGCGCAAAAGTTCTTTTATATGCCAATTCAATTTCTTCCATATTTTCCACCGGAATTTTTTGCGCATTGAGCCATGCCTCCTCCGCTTTCAAAAATGCGTCACGAGCAAAATCGTCCTTTGTCTTTAAGTTCACCGGCAATCCCATATTTGCCTGTGACTGTTTTGCAAAATCCGTTTGCGAAAAGTTTTCAACTACCTTTCTGTAAAGCGGGTAGGCTTTTGAAGTGTCTTGCTTGAACTCATCGTAAATAAAAGCTCTTGTGTAGGTAGCTCTGGCTTTTAACAGAGGATCTTCAATTGCGGCATCCATTCTTGCGAGCAGGGCCAGCGCACTGTCCGTTTCTGATAATTTTAGCAAAAAAAGTTCTGCGATTTGAAACTCCTCGGGGAAAAAAGGTCTCTTTTCTTTTTGCCGGGTTTCAACGGTATCTTTTAAAGCCAGCAATCTTAACAGTGCTACTTTGCGATTGTTGCTTTCTCTGCCCCAGGAACTTCCCGGCATGCTTTGATAACTTGAGTCGTAAAGCGAAATTGCAGTGTGATACTGACGGCTTCTTTGCCTGAAATCGCCAATGCCAAAAAACGCTCTCGCCGTATTGTCGCTTCTGCGGTGTTTATAAGCAATGTCTCTCAACACATCAACTCCACGTTCATCATTTATGCTGAGCAAAATTTCGCCTTGCCTTATAAGGCTTAGATTTTTCCTGTCTTCAAATGCGGCAGAATCCGCAAGAGCTTTATATTCATTTGCAGCGTTTAGCCCATTATCCAAACTTATCAATACCAAACATTCTGCGGCTGAGCTTCGCGCTCTGTATCTTTCGGAGACCGGTAAAATAAAGAGTTCCTTGTGATTGTAATGCTCTCTGGCTTTCTCGTAAACCCTTTGTTCGTAATACAAATCCGCAAGCCGTATTCTGGCTCTTGCACGTGTCCATGGAGAGCCGAAGTTGGTGGCGAGCACAGCTTCCAGAGAGGCTATTGCGTCTGTGGGTAATCCTTCTTTTTCCTGCAAAATAGACATAAGCTCCATCGTAGGCAGGTAATATTCATGCTTTTCTCCGATTTCTATTATGCGTTCCGCAGAAAATCTTGCTAGGGCGAATTCGGAATTTTTATAAAGGCAAAAAGCTCGCTGGTATTCCGCCTTTGGCATGGAATCGTATTGCGGGAAATATCTTTCCAACTCATCGTATTTTTCAACGGCTTTTGCCCATTCGTTTTTATTTCGAAATGCTTCTGCCATCATAAACACAGCCTTTGGAACTTGGTTTTCATTTTTAGGAAATCTCTCCACTATGCGTGAACCTTTCTCTATAACTCTGTCGTAAAGCCCCCTTTCTTTTCCTGCGCTGACAATTGAATCGCCGGGAATAGAATCCTGCCTAGCTTCTCTGAGCTCGGTGGCTTGCCCGTAAGCCTGTTCCATATTCCACGCATGGTTAAAATATGCGCAGCAGGTGCAGCTTTGCAAAAACAAAAACGTCAGAACCCCGATTAACAGGATTAAAGTATTTACATGATTTGGGAGTTTAGTCGATTTTTCTCTCAATTTTTGCTCCCAGCGTTGTCAGCTTGCCTTCAAAATTTTCGTAACCTCTGTCCAGATGATAAATGCGATTTATTTCCGTGTGCTTTTTTGCTACCAATCCTGCCAAAACAAGAGCTGCGCTTGCTCGCAAATCGCTTGCCATCACGGGTGCGCCGGTTAGTTCGCTCCCTCCGTTGATTAAGGCTGTGTCTTCTTTCAAGGAAATTTCTGCGCCCAGCCTTTCCAGTTCGGAAACATGCTTGAATCTGTCGTTGTAAATGGTATCACGTATGGAAGATGCGCCTTTTACGGTTGCAAGAACGGCCATGAGCTGAGCTTGCATGTCTGTTGGGAATCCAGGGTAGGGTAGCGTTGTTATATGCGTCGGTTTTAAATCCTGTGCGGCGAGTTCAACCCAGTCATTGCCGGTGGTAATTTCGCACCCCATGCTTTTGAAAACATCTAAGAGCGCAGTTTGGTGCTCTGGAACCATGTCTGTAACTTTTACTTTTCCTCTGGTTATCGCTGCTGCTGCTAAGAATGTTCCGGCTTCTATTCTGTCTGCTATTGTAGGCGCATTGCCCGGATTAAGTTTTTCAACTCCTTTTACAATCAAGGTTCTTGTGCCTATGCCGCTTATATTTGCGCCCATTCCGGTGAGGTAGTCAGCGAGGGCTGTGATTTCTGGTTCCACAGAGGAATTCTGCAATATGGATGTTCCTTCTGCGAGCGTGGCTGCCATAAGGATGTTTGCGGTTGCGCCAACGGAGCTTATGGGGAAAGAGAATGTGTTTCCTTTGAGTTTTCCGTCGCAAATCGCTTCAACATATCCGTGCGTGATGTTTATCTTTGCGCCCAGTGCTTCCAGCCCTTTCAAATGCAAATCAACAGGTCGCGGCCCCCATGCGCATCCGCCCGGCAAAGAGACTCTGCATTTTCCGAATTTGGCCACAAGAGGCCCGAGCACATAAAAGCTCGCTCTCATGGTTTTTACCAGTTCATAAGGAGCTTCCAAATAATTTATATCGCTTGCATCAATGCTTAACTCGTGTTCTTCCTGCTTTATGCGGCAACCGGTCACTCGCAGAACATCTGCCATTGTTTTTGTGTCTTTTAGCTGCGGCACGTTGCTTATTTTGGAAACTCCGTCTGAGAGCATCGCTGCTGCCATGACGGGTAATACTGCATTTTTTGCTCCTGATATTTTCACCGAGCCGTTGAGCGGCCCGGCAGGAGATACGATAAATGAATCCATTGTTGAGAATATAGAAATTCTCACCGTTGGCCCATTATATACGCAATTTTCCCGAAGTTTTGTCAATAAAAACTCCGGCAACCATCGCTTCTATGTCATTTTTAGTATGGTTTCATTTTTTTATGCATTTTTTTCATTTTTTTTCCTCTGAGTTCCGTCTAATAGGCATGAAGAAAGAAAAGAAGAGTTTTGTTACTCTGGGAATCTCTAGAAAAACCCAGAAATTGTTCGACAGGTCTATCAAGTTCATAATGGCAAAGGCAAGTCAGTCGGCTATTGTGCACATGATTAACGGCATTTACAAGAAGAATTACCCACCCGATGCAATTGTCGATGTCAGGAAGCCGAGGGAATACATAACAGAAAATTCGGAATCTGGGGCTCTGGGGGAAATATTCACCGACATGGTAGTAACCATATCATCTGGTGACCGCAAGGACACATATCTCATAGAAGCCCAAATAAAGGATGATATGGAGATATGCCTTAGAGTTTTCAACTACAGCATTCAGATAGCCCTGGAGAGCAAGGTTGTTTCAGAGGACGGCAACCACCTGAAAATAGACATGCCGACTCCGGCGGTGATTTACTGGGATACGAGCAAGACGAAAGACTTCCTGATCATAGAGATGCGTTTTCCTGGGGATAAAAGCGTTGTTTACCAAGTTCCTGCGTTCAAGGTTTTGGAGCATAAAGTTTCTGAACTTGAGCATCTGGCATTGCTTTTGCCTTTTTATCTTCTTAAGGTTCGGGCAGAGCTGAAGAGGTGCGAATCGGATTCGGAGAAGAGGAAAGAGCTTGCGGAGAGGCTTGCAGGCTATGTGAATGAGATAGCCGAAACGCTGCATAAGAGTCGTGAAAATAGCTATATTACGGACAGTGATGTTGTGATGCTCAAGGAGCGCATGTCTAAGATGCACTCTGAGCTTTACGGAGGCTACAAGGAGTTTAGCATGGTTGACATGACTATAGAGCAGATGTACAATGAGAGCGTGCTCAAGAAAATTGATGAAGCTGAGGCTAAGGCCAAAGCTAGGGCCGAAGCTAGGATAGCTAAAGCGATGAAAGCCGCTGGTGATACTGTGAGTAAAATCATGCGTTGCACCGGGCTTTCTCGCCGTGCGATTATGGCTTTGTGAATTTTAATTCACAACAGCGCCATTTCTTACGGTTATTGTTCCTACCGTAACTACACTTGTTGAGGCAAATGATCCACTCTGATTGTTAGAGAATGTAATAAACCTTCCATTATAGTTAGCAGATACGTAATATCTGGTTCCGGTGTCGCAATCCGAAAATAAATTAACTATAATGGTATATGTACCGTTTTCAAGCGGAGCATCAAAGTACATATTTTCCTGTCTTTTGTCGCTGCTTGAACCAGCAGTCGGACAACCTACATTGGAATCAATATCCAATTCGGCTCTACCGGCTGTTGATGTAGCTGTAATTACCCTGTTCCCATAATAAATTTCACGTCCGGAAGGAGTGATAACATGCAAATCCACGTCGTTGCGAGTATCCCAAGACAGAGATATTTGCAGGGCTCCGGTTCCAGCCTTAATGGTTTGCACTTGGCGTTCTTGCGTGATGGATACTTCTGCTGTTGTTGTTGAGCCACTTACTGTGAACTGTAGCGGTTGTCCGTCTAAGTTCTGGGAAAATTGCAAAGATACGGTATAAGTATATCCGCCTGAGGTTGAGATCAAATTGTCATCGGTTAAAGCCAACACATAATAGCCGCTTTCTCCTTCAACCTGCAAATACAACTCTTTAAGTTGCTTGGAGCTTCTAACGGTTAGCGGCGTTGAACCGCCGGAAAGAGCACTTCCACTAAACTGCACATCTGTGATGATATCCTGAGAGCCTGTAGGAATGGGTGCTTTTACAAAATCCATGTTGGTATTTTGCAAAATGTTCTTGCTGCTCATGGAATCCATGTCGGGTATCTTATAGGAATCCATGCCGGGTATTTTGTACTCGGTGTTATCCGATGAGCAGGAAAGGGTGAATGCCATGGCAAGAGCAATGCTTGCCGCTACGAGAATTAACTTGAACTTGTTCATTGTGACCTCCTTTTGTTAAAACCTAAAGCCTATGCCATACTGGTGGTATGTACTTTTGTCTATTTTTTTGCCGGACAGGTTGCTTGACAAGCCCAGCACAGCTCTTAAATCAATTGCAATGCGTTTGGTTATATAGTAACCTGCGCCAAAAGCAAGCCCTGTATCAAAATCGCTTCTGTCATCGAAGGTTTGGAAATCGTCGTTATCGTCATGGACAAAAGACCACACGGGAACATCAAACTGAGGACCGGCTTCTACATAAAAATTTGCGTTTTCAAAAGGCATATACCGTAGCATTATGGGAACGCTTAAAGATATTTCTGCAAAGGTGGTTTTTTGAAGCCCAACATCACCGCTGTCATCAACAGTATATAGACTCCTGTAATAAAGATTTATTTCAGGGCTAACGGCAAACTTCTTGTTAATTTGGGCATTTACCGACAGACCAAGGCCAAATCCGATTCCAACATTCAGATATTCATCAAAATCCTTATCACCGCTATAGAAATCAAAGAGATTTGCCCTCACTTGAAAACCGAAATCTGCCAAATCTCGCTTCTCAACAGGTTTTTCTGCCTCATGAACAGGTGGCGGCGGCGGTGGAACGTATGCCTTTGCATTTTCTGCGCACAGGCACCGCAATTGCTTTGGATCATCTGGATCCTCAGGACTTGGATTGCAGTTGCAGTCCAAGAAATTAAAATCCCAAGCCGTTGCAACTTCATCTGCGTAGCATGCGCATTGCAATTGTTCCAGCTGCTCCGGCATTGGCTCACACTTACACCGCAATTTTTCCTGCGGTGCTTGTTGCGCAAAAATTGCAGAAGCAATGCAGATTATTAAAGGGATGATTTTTTTCATGCTAGAATCCCCAGTAAGTTACGCCAATTCCGTATTGATTAAGCGAGCTTTTGTCTCCACTTTCTCTGGTAAGGGCAGATAGTCCTATGACCATCCTGAAATCAACCGCGATTTTCTCGGTTATGCGGTAGCCGATTCCCAAAGCAAATCCTATATCAACGGTAGCCCTTTCATCAATATCAGATGTTTTATCCTCAGATTCTCCGTTTGCGTAAGTCCTTGAGCATTCTATTTCAGACATGAAAGGAATATCAAATTGAAGTCCCGCTGCTACGTGAAAAGGCTGGCCGGCAATAGGCTTGTATTGAATCATTACAGGAAGGCTTATCGCAAATTCTGTGGCATTTTCTTCATGCGTATCTCCATCCTCGCTTTCGCTCAAATTAAATATTTTCCTGTAATAAAAAAGAGCTTCCGGATTGAGGCTTAATGGAAGGGAAATTCCGAAATTGCTAAATGGATAGGCTATTGTATATCCAACTCCGAAACCCAGTCCGCTATTTACATAATCGTCATAATTCGAGTTTCCGGAAGAGAAACTGTTTATATTCACTCTGGCCAGCAATCCATGCCGTGTATGTTGGAGCTGATTCTGCACGGGTTCCTGCGGAATAGGCTGAGCTACTGCTACAGGTGCTGCTATGGGTAGCGCGACTCGCATTGTTTGTTCCGGCAGCTCAGGGATTTCCTCAGCTTCTATAACAAGCTCAACTCTGCGGTTTTTTGCGCGGCCTTCTGGCGTAGCATTGGCTGCTATGGGTTTTGCCGAGCCATAACCTTTGGCTTTTAAGCGAGTAGATTCAACATTTCTGCTGACCAAATGATTTAAAACAGCGTCAGCTCTTTGTTGGCTTAGCCTTTCATTATTTGCGGCATTGCCCAGGCTATCCGAGTGTCCTTCTATTTCAACATTGGAATCGCTTAGCAGGGTTTTGAGTATGGCTGCAACTTCGGTCAAATTGTCTTTGGCTTCCTGCTTTAAGTTGGCTTGGCCTGTTTCAAATAATATATCGCTCATGGAGAGGATGGTACCTCTTGCATCTTTGTAAACATTCATAGTTTTGCTATTCAAAGCTTCCAGCCTTTTCTCGGCTTCGGTTTTTTCCGGTGGCGGTGGCGGAACTAATTTACATTGACAATCCCACTGCTTTTGCTGCAACAGCATGGTAGATTGTTGTTTATGTTGACCGGCAACAGGTTGCGCAAAGACTGCGAGAGCAGTGCAAAGAATTAGGGGAATGATTTTTCTCAAGGTAAACTCCATTAATTTTAACACCTATTATAGGGCATTAAATCTATTAATTTCAAATATAGAAATTTATTTGACAAATGTCAAGGGGCATAATAATTTATGTCATAAGTTAGCCATAACTCTGTAATTACAGAGTTATTTCCCCGCTCTATTTTTAGCGGCTTTTTGCTGCGTGCTTTGCCAAAGCGGCGACTGTAGCGAGGCCGGCGGCTTTTCCGGCAGGTTTTCCTTTTGGCATTTTAACGACATTGCTGTAAAGAAATCTGTCCTTTTTTTCTCTGAAATCAAGGCTGTCTTTCACAATGTATGCATTCGCCTGAGTTGATAGCACAGCCGTATTCATTGCTGACTTCCATGTAGAAACATAAGCAAAGCCCATTATCAAGGCTATAATCCACGAAACAACAAACCCAACCCAGTTCGCTAAAACACCCTCAACGCTGCCGATGCCGCTCGCAAAAATAAGAAATGCCAAAATGCAAGCGGTAAGAATAGCGATTAAAATTCCCGAATATAAAAATCCGTATTTCCAAATTTTGCGAGAATCTATGGGTAGCCTGCCAACAAGCTTGCCGGATTCTCCATTCATCATAAACGTATAATTTTCATCTCTATATTTGGAGTTAAGCACCCACACAGGGAAAAGCGTGTAGCTTGGCTTGCCGCCCTTAACGCTAACAGAGGAGCTCTCAATTTTAACCGAATTATAGCCCGAAACAGAACGCTCAAATTCGCTTTCTACAGAAGTCTTTATTCTTTTTTCCGCTCGCTTCTTGCTGCTTTCGGCGTCAACATCATATTTTTCGGCAAGATAGCCGGACAAAAATGATGCGTTAAACTCTTTCATTTGCCCATAGTCAAAAGGCTCTATGGCATCCATATAGGCATCGTCCATCTTTTCTGAGCCGTCCACCGGGATTTTTTCAAAAGATATATCGCCGTCTCGCACCACGGAATAATAATTGGTTTCGGTGTAACTATAAGCTGCAGTTGAACCGGTTTTCACCTTTATCGCCTTGTAGCGTATTAGGCCGGAAGCCTCCGCATCAAAAAGCCAAAAGGGAACATAAAGCCCCTGTATGTTTTTTACATTGTTTTCTTCAAGGAAAAAGTCCGGCAAAAGACGTTTGCCTTTGCAGAATTGTTTCAAAGCCTGTGTTGCTGCTTTTTTATCCTGTTTAAACGGAATAACGTAATCGGGTTTTAAAAATCCGGAAAGCCTTTGGCTTACAATTTGGGAGTTTCCGCAACATGGGCAAACGGTGGCAACAGTGTTTGCATCGCCCACAAGCTCTGCTGCGCAAGAGGGGCAAACCCCAGTGCTTAAATCGCCAAGCTCGCTTTCTGTTAAGATTTCCCCAGCTTCTTCTTTGCCCCATTCAAAATTATCCTTTGCGCTTTCGGATATTTCCTTTTGATATTCTTCAAGTGCCTGTATTTCAAATTCGGCATCGCAATAAGGGCATTTCATTTTTTGCGAAGAGCTATCAAACTTAACAGCTCCGCCGCAGTTGGGGCATTTGTATTCTTTTATATCCATAAACAACCTGCCTTAAGGTCTTGTTTTTCCACATTCGGCGCAGAATTTTCCTGTATTTTCTGCTTGTCCGCAAGAGCAAGTCCAAGAAGGGCTTGGGGTCGGTTTTCCGCATTCTGCGCAGAACTTGCCTGTGTTTCCGGCGTGCCCGCAGGGGCAGGTCCAAGCCGGATTCGGTGCCGGTTTTCCGCAGTCAGCGCAGAATTTTCCGGTATTGCCTGCGTGTCCGCATGGGCAAGTCCAGGAAGATGCGCTTGGAGCAGGTGCCGCTGCCTGAGCCGCCGGTGGTTGTTGCGCCGCTTGCTGCTGGCCCATTTGAAACAGAGCTTGTGAGCTCATGCCGCCTGCCTGAGCCG
>Ga0209755_10009411_pt1 | contig 10321 bp, 8 predicted proteins | sample TergutCo191P1_FD_187301 | JGI IMG/M metagenome (GOLD analysis project Ga0209755, IMG submission 187301) | Cornitermes sp. P1 segment gut microbial communities from Petit-Saut dam, French Guiana - Co191P1 (SPAdes) (version 2) | ecosystem: Host-associated > Arthropoda: Insects > Digestive system >...
CTTTTTCTTTATATTCTTCTTGTATAATTGGACTAATAATGACCAATATACGCGGTCGTACCTGGCAGCCAGATAATAAATCGATCACGAGGAGTGTCGTGTGTAATTGGAAGTATCGATATACGTTATGCATGTGTTTTACTTGGCCGGAGTCAATTGTGCCAATGCGGAAATAAGTATTATAAGCGTCTCCGAAGTTGACACACGCTGACAGCTTTATAAATTTACTATCGGTACTAGTCAAATTAATGTGACAAACGACTTAGCCAATTTTCTGTCAAATTTTCCAGTATTTGAAAATGTCAAAGTTGTATTTATTCGCCAACTGATACACCAGTGAGCTGTCTTAAAAAACGATATTAAAATTAAAACGGCTCCGACATTTTTTCGGTGTTACAGTTAAACTAAAGTAAGCACGAATTAATACGCTACCTGATGGTGTAACTGTAACACCAAAAAATGTCGGAGCGCTTGTAAATTTTAATAGTGTTTTTTAAGACACCTCACTAGTGCATCAGTTGGTGAATAAATAAAAGTTTGATAATATCAAGATGCACGGTACGAATGTGAAAATTGGAAATGTGTTCTAAATTGCAGGCAATATTCGTCTGTTTCGGCCACACATTTTAGAGAGTAGCGAAAATAAAGCATGTAGAAGTTTGCTGCACGAGTAACTGCAATTTTTAAAGTGTTCTAATTTAATAAACAATTATAATTGTGTCTGAAGATGTTAGACACATTACGGTTAAGAAATTTATGACATTTTTCAAGTTCTCAATGTACAAAGTGAGTGTAAAGTAGTCTAAACACGACTATATTGATAAGCATGGTTTATCGCTATTGGAACATTGGTGGATATTCTGAAGATGTAGTCCGTGTGTTGTAGCAAATTAATACGTGGAATAAACGCAATTTCTAAAAAGGTTTAATAAGATGTACCCAGAATCCCGCAGCACAGCTTGTGCTTGCAGATGGTGTAATGTATGGGAAATGCATCATGTTGGTAGCACTGACGATCAAAGGCCTTGAAGATGAAAGATAATACAGTTTATAACTGCCGCACGGTAATGGATTTACGGATTATAAACAGTGTCGTCTAATATGAAATGTCGCACGTTTTGTGATTAAATAAGTTTTTACCCTGTATTAGCATATTTATCACGCAGCCATGTGTGTTCGTCGTTAGCGTATGATTTATATGTTGGTGGGAATAGTTTTCTCCGTATGATTAGTGACGTAGCCCAATGGTTGAACGTATAAACCAAATTGACGTGGCATACGCGTGATATTTTCTGAATTGCAGGTTTCATACAGTTTCTGATTTCTTCTTGCACATTCTGATTGTGTGTACGTACATCAAGGCGTTGAAGTGGCCTAGTAACATTTCCGTTGTAGTCATGGGTTTGACAATTTCTAGTGTTTTGACACGGCTATTTGGGAAGAAGCAAATGAGAATATTGATGGGTAAGTTTGTATCGGTAGTAGTTTCAGTAGAATGCCAGGAGAACAGGTATGATTTTTGTAATGTTACTGGTATTCCGGTGTAATGTTAGTACATGATAAGTTGTGTTTATTGTGTGCTTGTTAAACAGAAGTGCGTGTACCTTGCAGGTAAGGTTAGGGATAAAGTTAAAGGCAGTTTGTAGTTTTATGGTAAACGGCAGCTCTGTTTTGTTTCCACGTTAGTTAAATAGAAGGTCACATGTTTAATTCTTGGATGTTGGAAGCGATAAATTCGACTGTATATTGGCAGTACTTCACATAAATCCTCTTATGGAAGTACATTGTATGTCTAAGTAAATGTTGTGTCCCTTTCCAAGTATATGAGGTTAGATGACAGACAGGAACGGGAAGTTATTTTGATTATGAGTGATCCTGTTTGGTGTTGTGAAAGAGCTGTAGCCATGTTCGTTTATATTTTTACTTTTATTGGCATAGATGAAGTGACAGTATTTTTTGTGACATGTTTGAAATACACTGTTGAGTAAACAATGTAGTAATATGAAGTCTGTAAGCATAATGCAGAAATTGTAAGATACTAGCAGAGTATACAATTAGAATCAGCTTCCTTATTGACTGCTAATTATTTCCTCAATTTGCACGTGAGAGCTGGCTACTTTTTGTTGGATATGAAATAAACTTTTCTTGTCGTCTCTTTTTACCATATCTCTTTTGATAAAAAAAAATCTGATTTTGTTCAGCGCTTATAGTGGATAGATTGTGCCATTTGTTGTGACAGTGTGATGGTTAACAAGGAATTATGACTTTGAGTTAATGCTCTTTGTTAAGGGTTGGTTTGCACATGTCAGAAGTGCACATATTCTTAGAAATTCCTGTGTAATGAAACAAATTATGGTTATGTTCAACACTTACAGATCGTGGCATATTTTCTGGCAGTGCAAGGGTTAACAATGATTTTATTACTTCGAGTTTATTGCTACATATTAAGGGTGATTTGACAAATATTATAAATACATATACACTGCTGTCATTGATGCAAGTTACTGGGAAGTCAGTACTGTACCTGTATTTAGTTCCACTTTTTTTTTTAATTGGTTAAATTCTTGTTTATTTTCCACAGATCCAATTTAGTTGGGGTGAACTGTCCTACAAATTTTGTATATAAAAATATTTAACAAAATTTATAAAAACTATCATACATCGTTATATCTGTAGATACTTGTCAAAATGCAGTTGTATTATTTGTGCAATAAATTAATTGGGGTAAGATTGTACAAGAATAAGAGTAATAAATGAAAAATGACAATACCAGTGATCTAGATTATAGTGAGACTAAGATTCTATTTATTATTGTAATTCAAATATTCTTCTGTTGAATAAAATGAATGTAACAGAAGAAATATCTGTGAAGCATGTTTGAATAGTTTTGTTTCATTAGATAATTTTTTTATCTGTATTGCTAGATAACTTTAAAAAAAAAATTCAGCTCCACTTTGAAATGCAGCCAAATTGGCCATTGGAAGATGCAAATTTGTGTTGTGTCTTGTATAAATGCCATGAATTTCTTGGTTAGCTGTATATAACTTACTTTTCTTCACCAAAACAATAATAAAAAAAATGTGTACTGTGAGTAAAAGGACAAAATTTCTAATTTCTTAAACAACTGTTTACAAGAGTCTGTTTGTCTTGACTTAGTAATGATTTGAATTATTCATTTTTTAATCTTAAAGATATTATTACTCTGCAGTGAATTCCCCCCAGAAATTAACCCATAGGGTATTATTGATTGAACATATGAAAAATAAATCAATCTTGAAGTTCCATCTGCCATAAGTGGTGTGACAGCCCTAACAGCACAGCATGTAGTGCTCAGCCTTGACAAGTATATGATCAATATGACACTTCCATGACAATGTCTCATCAATAGTCAAACTGGGAAACTTAATGTTTGTGGTATTGGTAACATGCTTTGTAATATTTAAATTAAGTCCTTGACCATTCTTAGCTTAAAATTGCAAGAAACGGGTTATATCGAAGTTCGAGGAGAACAAATTACTCCTAAACCATTCATTAATATGAGCAAAAACTGTATTATCTTAAGCGGAAAATTCAACAGAACTAGGACAGGTAATTATTGTACTAATATTATCAGTGTGTAACAGAAATTTAGTATTTTTAGATGTTACTGTGGGCAGATCATTTATAATTAATAAAAAGAATAAGAGGCAAAGGTTTGATCCCTGTGATATGCCATGTTGGACTAGTTCCCAACTTGAATAACTGTTATTGTCAGTATTATTGTGTATTAAAGCTCTTCTGGTATCTCTCTGTGAGGTAGGATTTAATCATGGCTTTAAATCTCCTACTATTTGTATTGCTGTAATTTTGGAAATAATATTCTATGATTAATGCAGTCAATAGCCTTTCCTAAATTACAAAATCTTCCCCTCACAATATGTTTATTATTCATGGCAGTTAATATTTCATGTATTAATGTGTCAGAAGCATTGTCAGTGGATATGACTTCTAAATAAATGTCGATCCTTTGCAAGTATTTGATTTTGGACCATGTGTTGGTACATTCTAAAATAAATTATTTCCTCCAGGACTTTACAAAAGGATGTTAATAGTTATATTGGTCTACAGTTTGCGATATTAAATCTGTCTCCAGTTTTAGGAGTTGGTTTCACAATTGAAAATGGAAAAATGCCCAATTCATAACATTTATTACAAATGTAAGTCATTGGGGAGCTGTTAAAGGGAGTACTCCATTTTAGAACTTTAACAGAAATTTCATCATAATTTTGGAAATTTTTTGGTTTTAATGATTTTGTAATTTACCTGTCTTGTGAGTTGAAGTGTGGCTGAATTTAATACCAGGATAGAAAATCTTGTTGGGTGAGTAACTGTTATTTAATTGACTTATTTTGTCAGTTCCATTTATTCCCATTATTTCCTCATGTTATTATTGACAAATAGTTATTAAAAATTTGTGCTATTGCTTGTTGATTATCCATCAATGTGCCTTTAATGTTTAGTGATGATATTCCTTCTTTCATTGTTTTTCCCTGTTTTGGATTTTACATTATTCCCATTTGTTTTGGTTTTGTTTTTGGAAGTTAAGATCTGTTTATTGTATTGTCATTTCTTAGCCTCTTTAATAACCCTGGATAAAATTTTTCAGTATACTTTATAATACTCTTTAAGTCTAGGATCATTACTGTATCTACTATTCAAATGAAGCTCTTGCTTACAGTTAACTGATATCTTAATACATCTAGTCATCCATATATTTTCTTTTTTTTTTAAACTAGTGTTTTCTTTTTGGTAAGAGTCCAGTAAAAAATCTTATATATGTTTTATGGAAGTTTTTAAGCATTTTGTCATCATTTTCATTGACAGGATTATTCCAGGTCTCTTGGCTCATTTTAATCTTAAAGTAATTTATGGAGTACTTAGTAAATTTCCGTATGATTTTAGTTTCACGTAATTTGTTTTGAGTAAGTATGTTCTGTAGGTTTATTATCTGGGCATCATGATCAGACAGATCCTTTATGAAAAGACATGCGGTATGTTTCCTGATATGGGATATATCTATAAATATATGTTTTATCAGCTGCTGAATTTGTTCTGCTTATGATTCTAGTTGCAAACTATACTGCACTAAGTAGGTTATAAGTTGCTAGTAAACTTTCCAGTTGTTGTCACTTATCACAATTGTCTGTCAGATAATTTATATTTAATTAACCACCCATAATAATCTCTATATCTGATTTACTTATATGATTTAAAATAGTATGTATATCATTTATGGCGTGCATTAAATTGTCAATTGGTGATCTATAAATAGATTATATATATATATATATATATTATTTTGGCTAGTAAATTTATTTTCACTGCATGTACCTCAGTATCTTGCTCTGTGCAAAACTATTGTAGATGAATGTTGGTGAATGTTAGAGATTCATGTGCAAAGATTCTTGTACATCCTTTTTTTAATGTTTTTCTGCCAAACTTAGCACCAAGGGTATAATGGTCTATAGAAAAACTTTCAATCTCTTGTTCTTTTTAAATGGTGCTCAGTTAAGCGTAAAGTATATGGGAGCTCAGGGGCTATTAATCCCAACAATTCATTACTTTTATCTCCTAACCCTCCTATATATTAATGGAATACTATAAAAGTCTTCCTAGAAATATAGGGAAATGAAGTAAAATTTATCCAAAACTGAGACTTTTGGCTAAAAATATCTTGGTTAACATTATGTACATTATTTATGGTATCAGCTACACACTCCTTGTAGAGTCTAGAAAGAAAAACACTGACACTTTAGTAGTTGCTAGTAAGGAGAGTGAACTAGAAGTAAATGCTGATAAGACTAAGTACATGGTCTTTTTTTGACATCAAGATGCAGGACAAAATCACAATATAAAGACTGATAATAGCTCCTTTGAAAGAGTAAAAGAATTCATATATTTGGGAACAACCTTAATAAGTCAAAATTGTATTCAGGAAGAAATTAAGATCAGATTGAATTTGGGGAATGCTTGCTGTCAATCGGTGCAGAATATTTTGTGTTCCATTATGCTATCTAAAAATACAAAGATTAAGATATACAGAACTACAGTTTTGAATGTTGTTTTGTATTGGTGTGTGGTGCTTGGTCATGCACACTGATGGAGGAACATAGGTTGATGGTGCTTGAGAATAGGGCAATGAGGAGAATATTTGGGCCTAAGAGGGATGAGGTAACAGGGGAGTGGAGGAAACTACATAATGAGGAGCTTATTGGTCTGTGCTCCTCACCAAATATTGTTTGGGTGATGAAATCGAGAAGAATGAGATGGATGGGGCATGTTGTGTGTTTGGGGGAGGCGTCTACAGAGTTTTGGTGGGGAAACCTAAAGGAAAGAGACCCAGGCATAGATGGGAGCATAATATTATGATGGATCTGCAGGAAGTGGGATGTGGGGGTATGGACTGGATCAAGCTGGCTCAGGACAGTGACAGGTGTTGGGCACTTGTGAATGCAGTAATGAACCTTTGGGTTCCATAAAATGTGGGGAATGTCTTGACTAGCTTGGAACCGACTAGTTTCTCAAGAAGGACTGTGTGCCTTGGAGTAAGTAAGGAAGTAAGTAAGTAAGTAAGGAGTAAATCAGCTGTAGACTCATTTGGAAAATTTGCAAAAGCTTGATTGTCACTACTTAGCTTTCCTTCTACCATAAAAAATCATTTATCCTTGTCGTCATGTTTTTAAGTGAAGTCTTTACAAGATTAAAAGAAAGCATAATTTTATGTATTTTAAGCACTGAAAGAGTTAAAAAAATAGATTTTATGTTCTTAAAGTAAGGATTTCTAGGCAGGAAGTGAACTGGTGGAATATGTTTAACTGCAGCACACTTCAGAAATAGTGGCATTATGCTTCTGTGTAGCAGTAGTTCAACTTTAGAGGGAGCATGAACTGTCTTGAAAGGTGGTGGTGGCTACTTTGAACATTTACTGTAGTATGTTTCCCTGTGAATTAGATAAGAATTGCACTCTAGTGGGTTATTATGCAGTGTATAGTGGTAATTTCTTACTACTGTTTCGGTTAAATACATTGCATTTTGCCAATTTAGTTTATTGGCATGGTGTGCATTTTACTTAATTATGTAGGACTTGACAAATGGTACTATAATGTGCTTCATGTCCCATATAAGATATAATTTGTAAACACAACAGTCAACAGAAATTTAAACATATTTTGGAAAGTTGGTGAAGAAAAGAAAACATGCATTATATTTGTTGCATGCAGTAGTGTGTAGTTGTGATAGTTATTTCTTATCAGTATGAACTTTTCAGATAGAAAAGGTTATTTGTGGTGTAGTTCTGTGTGTATTCTGGCATTGACCATTAAGGTTCACATGCACCAGTTTTAACCCACAAAAATTACAAACATGATTGCATGATTCATGCACTAAAACAAGCAAATACACTAATGTTGAAATTATTTCTTCTCACAATTTGTCATAAGTATAACATGTTTCGATCTGTCTTGAACATCTTCTGGGAGTTACTTAACATCAATAAAGCGTGTATAAAAACCAATAAAACTACAAACTCTGCATCTTATGAACCAGTTCCCTACTGCCACAAACACATTTTATAATCTGCAGGCTTTATATGGACATATTTTGATGTCTGTAATAATCCATTCATGTTTCTATAAATGCCTTAGTGATGCTACATAACTCCCTGAAGATGGTCAAGGTAGATTGAAACATGTCAGATATATGTCAAATTGTATGTAAAAACATAATTTTAACATTAGTGCTTTTGTTGGTTGTCTTGTTTGCTTGTTAATGTATGGACATGAATAATGAAAGATGAGCACCTGAGTAGCTTATGCTTGGAAAATGTAGTTTCAGAAAGTGCACCTTGTGTTCAGGTGTACAATACAGCACATGCAATGAGCTGTATCACAGCACTATGCTAGCTTGGTTTAACTCACATTGGCAGTTTCTTTCATTGTCTAGGAATGGCATTGCATTAGTTGTATTGTGTGAATAACTGGTTCTCCCTCCTGTAATTCCGATTAATGTGCAGGGTTGTAGCCATCCTTGCACATAAAATGAGGCACTGTGCAGTGTGTGACAACATGCCAGTCTCCAGTTGGTTACACTAGCTGGTCGTATTGTACTTGTGTATGCTGGGACAACTGTGGCATCATGGTTGCTGAGAACCTATCACTGCCCACAGCTTTCCCTATATAAACCACATACCAAGTGTTACCAGCTTCTTAGATTTCTTGACCCTTTAAGTTGAGACTGGTAGGTTCTTACAAAATAATGGTAAGGAATTATGAATATATGCTGTGCAATATCACAGAAGAGTGCGGACTCTGTCTTATTCAGTTACATGACAGAAGAAGATCCTGAATCATCTTGAGGAGTTCATGCAGTTCCGCAGGGATAAGTTGTGGGTCTCTTATTGTTCTTTAAATTAATGATCTACCTTAAATTATAACCAATAAATCCTTGACTATTTTGTTTGCAGGTGACACTAGCATATTAGTCTCTAATCCAAATACCACTGATTTCCAAAGTGATAATAACATAGTTTCTGAGTGTATAGATGAATGGTTTGATGCAAATTTACTCTCATTAGATTTTAGTAAAACTCGTTGTAGACAATTTACAGCCAAAAGTAAACCAGTTTCAGGTGTTAACATAACATATGACAACAAACAAGTCATTCCTATTACTAATACAAAATTTGTAGGAATTTTTATAAATGATACACTGACTTGGGAAAAACATATAGTTTGTATTATACCTCAGTTAAGCACAGCTTGTTATGTGATGAGATCTCTCAAATCATATGTGTCACATTATTCTTTGAGGATGGTTGTTTATTCCTATTTTCATTCCATTATGAATTATATTATATTCAGGAGGAATTGTTCAAATAATATAAGGGTTTTTATGTTACAAAAGAATATCTTCAGAATTATTCTGGGCTGTGAAAGTAGAGACTCTTGTAGGTATCTGTTTAAGGAATTAAAAATATTACACCTTCCATCTTAGTATATATGTGTGTATACATAGATATATGATCGAATCCCGGTGGGGGCGAGATTTTTCGCCTGTCCGGACTGGCCCTGGGGCCCACCCAGCCTCCTGTAAAATGGGTACCGGGTCTTTCCTGGGGGTAAAGTGTGGCCGGGGCGTGCTATTGACCATTCACCCCCTTCTAGTGCCGCTGTCATGGAAGAGTAGAGGTGTACCTCTACCCACCTTCTGGGCCACACCAGGCCTGTAATGGGATCACTTTACCTTTTATCTTTTTTTACAAAACCAGGGCATAGCCCTGGTTTTGTAATGCATAAAGGGATCTCTATTGCAATAGTTTGACTAAGACATAAAAAAACTGTAAGACAATATGTACTAGTAGTTCTTGAATATTAATGCCTGAAGATGACTCATAGGAGTCAAAACATGTAGCTAGAATAACTATATATGTTATATTGAAGTAAATACATATATCATATTGTTGTGTTGACGGAAATATATTGTAGATTTACAATAATCGATTATACAAAATAGAGTTTTCTTTCGTTAAAGTGTGTATACATTTTTTTGGCAGAACCTGTATAATAATATAATACCAATATAAAACAGTATCTCTCATTTTAAAACAGCCTTTGAACATTACAGATGCACTGCTAATAGCTCCTGTATAAGACACAGACACTGCTAACAAGTTGAATATGATTCATATAATAAGAGCCACCAAGATGCACTGATGCACTATTTCTCAGCTATATTTTGGTAAAGAACTCTACATGTTTCAGACAAACTTACTGTTATGTTATGTTAGTTATGTTGACTGTCTACAACTACATGACAAATACCAATTGCTGTGTACACAGTATTAAGACTCCTGATGATGGGCAGTAAGTCTGTCTGAAACATGTACAGTTCTTTACCAAAATAAAGTTGAATATGATGTAACACATCACCAGACGTGAGGGTATAACCATGGGAATGCTGGAGTAATTTCCTATGATTATATATGTCCTTACCATAGATGGCCCAACAGAGCACAAACATGAAGGCAGACAAATGAAATACATTTTGTAAATCTGATGTGTGGTTGACCGTGCATCGTAATTCGGTGTGGGTAAGGAAAACCAACTAGATGTCACTTTTTGTATTCTTTATTTCTCTTCTAATAGTTGCTCAACGTGTTTCGGGCAACCGTGTGCCCATCATCAGTAGCTGACGGCTGCGTGATGTTATAGCCTCGTGTTGGTATGTGCCGTGGCTGCAGGAAAGTTGTCAAGACCGGTTGGCAGGTAGTGCGTCCAATGGACGC
>Ga0209755_10009412_pt1 | contig 10320 bp, 6 predicted proteins | sample TergutCo191P1_FD_187301 | JGI IMG/M metagenome (GOLD analysis project Ga0209755, IMG submission 187301) | Cornitermes sp. P1 segment gut microbial communities from Petit-Saut dam, French Guiana - Co191P1 (SPAdes) (version 2) | ecosystem: Host-associated > Arthropoda: Insects > Digestive system >...
ACTTTTAACCCCACAACTCATTAAAATGTGAGTGCTATAACACCAATTGTAACAAATCCCTACTATGCCTTTGCATTTACATTATTTGCACTTTCTCCAAAATTGTACTCCTAACTAAGAAACATGTCTGATCACTTATACATATATATGTAAAACAATCGCTGAAATGTAACACAGTTACATCCAAGGCACAGACACAAACCCTTTAGCCATGCTTATGGGGTTAACAATGAGTGTCAAAACTGTAACCCAATTATGTTAGAAGCCTATGCTCCCATGTTAATCAAAATATTCAAATAGACAATCCAAACCCTTACCAATTCTATGCAAATTTATGTTTAAAACATACAATTAATTAAACTCATCTGTTGATAATTTAAACCCTTGTTCTATGTTAAAATGACAGAAATAGAAGAAAATGTAGGAAAAACAAGCAACTCCAGTGACAAGAAACCAGCCTGTTATGGGTGCAAGAGCTCTGAAGAAAAGTCTCTGTTTCCTACCTAACTAGAGTCAACAGCATTCCATTCTCAACAACCAACCAGTCTATCAACAATTAAAATATCCATATCTAGAATAATAATAATAATAATAATAATTCAAAAAATCCTTTTTTCAATGACAGTAAATGTGTTTTTACCTGGAAAGTTCCACGATAAAAAGAACTATGAAGGAGCGTACCTTACTATAGCAGTAACAATGTTACACAACACAGTAACAGACTTTTAGTGTTATTTATATTCCACATAAATATGACAATTACTTTAAAATCTGGTTCCAGTCACTGAAAAACTTCATCATTTAGGCAGTGGTAAGGCAAAAAGCACCAGAAAGACAACAGAAAAACCGAACTGCATACACATAGCTTGGTATGTAATGGATCTGCTTCCTTTTCACTCCTGCTAACTACCTACTGCACATCCTAGGAAGAATGAGATGGGCCAAAAATTACTAGGAATTCTTCAACTGTTCCAAGAAGTCTGGGTTTTTGCTATTTTTCCTGATCACAGAGTTACACACACAACACAAAACTTTAGACTTTGAAGGGGCCAATCAAAACTAAGACACAGATGTGTCCAAGTAAACAACTTTAAAAAAGGAGATATAACTGCTATATTCGTTCCAAAAACAAACTGTATTCAATCATCACACGAAAAAAGTTATTTTACCTCTTCTTACAACATGGAACATTTGTGAGCTACCCATTAACAAGGTACCAACATTACCTTCAATTATTGCCTCTGTGGCATACAAACATCATACAAAAAAGGGAATATTACTTATCAGCAAATCTGCTTTTCTGAGCAAATATTAAGTGCTATGTCTGGCATACAAGAAAATTCAGAAAAATCTTGAGAACTGCAGATAATATATGTACACTTGCGTGAATTCTAAATTTGGTGCAGTAGTTCTAAATTGTGTATGCAATTTCAGTTGTTAAGACATACATACATATATATGTGTGTGTATGTGTATACACACACACAGACATAAATACATACATATATCAAATACCAGGAAAGGGATTCTAAAGGAATTTTTCTATCTGTCTTCATTCTTCTGTATATTTCAGCCCTAATATGACTGTCATGTATATCCAAGTTCTTTCTTTGTTAGTGGGGCAAGAAGAAACCCAGTGGAAACACACAATCTTTTGGCATGAAACAGTCATGAACAGTTTTCATGTGGTTCTTCATTTTGTCAGGCCTTGAGAATTCTTTAGCACAAACAGGGCATGGAAAGACCTTCCTCTGGTGACCCTCATGATAGAGGAACGCATGTCGCTGGAAGCTATATTTATTTTTGAATGTTTTCTGGACATCTGATTTGGCGCATTCAGTACACTTGTACACTCCCTCTGAAATGGAGGCATAGCGAAAAAGGTTCAAACCCCGAACACTCATTTCAGTTAACTGTTCTGCTGGGTCCTGGCTGGCTGATGTCGCACGGCGGCGGGCACGACGTTTGATGGGAGGACGAGAAGGTGGAGGGGCAGAAGCTGATGAGGGAGGTATAGCCGACTGCTGTTGTTCCCCACCTGGAGAGTTTAACCTTTCCCCCCCTCCATTCCCTCCATCGCCTCCTTCTCCCTCGCCTTGCCCATCTTCACGCACCTCTGACTTCGGCAAAATTATAGGATCTGGAAACAAGCAATGCAAAAGCATGCACATCCAATGCAGAACAACTTGCATTAACAAACTATTTATCCATGGACTTGGAAGCATAGATTCAAAAATATTCATTACACATCAGTTACTACACAATATTTCCAACAAAATGTACATCACAGAACTCTGTCATCTTCAGTAGTCCACTTTAAGCTGCAACACACATACTCCCCCCACTGAAATAACTATGTTTCCAAAACCATGAATGTTTCTAGAGTTTCATATGCAGAGCTACCATACTGCCACTGCATGAACAGACAAAACTACATTCTCCATTTCAATGTATGTAAATTTGCACAACTTTCTGATCTAAATGTGGCACTGGTAACTGTATCTGCCACAGTCACAACTAATAAATTACTAAAATTAACAGCTCAATGTAATTAATTATAAAAAGGAAATCCAACAGAATATGCCCCTCCCCTGCCCTCACAACCTGGTGCAAAAGGTTGTGCAATTCACAAACTGCACAACTTACATATACCACTGTCAGTCAGGCTAAATACACATAAAAGTTTGGCAGCAACATGGGTACATGGAATGAAACTGAATACAAGGAAGCACACAGTAACACCATGCACATATACTGGTGTCAGCAGCAGCAATACACTTGCAATTCCCTCGCACAAAATGTGTTCTTCATCAATAAACACACATATATTCTAATGTACATGCAAAACTGCACAATTAATATGTCAAATTAAGAAAAAATTTAAACAAAATCAAGGCAAAACCATTCATACATTCTTCATAAATAGTAGGACATAGGGTTTACAGGATACAAAAAGAAAAGCATCAAAATCTAAAATTATAAAATAAATTAACTACATGTCACATCCAAGGAAAAAGGCTTTTATTGAATTAAAAATAATAACCTTGTACTACATTGACAGAATGCATTCACTTGGAACAAAAATTACCATCACCTCAAAAATGCCTGCAGGGTAGTAATCATGTACTATATGGATGAAGAGTTACCATGCAATTTTTCTCCATTATCTACAACACACCACCACAACTAACTTTTAATCTGTCCAAGATAATGGCTAGCATTTTTAATGGTAATAGTAATTTTCTAATCCTGTCTTCTCAACAATGCTAACAAAAAAGCTACATACAGTACTCACTGACACAATTTAAAAACTTAGATGCATAATTATCAAAAAGCATGAACACAGCCAGAAAGCTACTCTTGCCACAGGTGCCAATGGTCAACAACTGAATACTACTACTCTGAAAAATAACAAAATTATTCCCATTGTAAAAAACAAAATTTAGTTCCCAGCTTCAACTACTTTTCCAGCTTAACACCTCATACTCCTTGATAATTTTATAAATAAAGCTGTGCTACATTTCCATACTGCTCCCACCGCAACCAATTTATAACAATAAAATAAAAACTATCAACAATAAAAGTGGGTTATTACCTTTTCCTTACGAACACTGGACGAATCTTCAATGTTCAATTGCAGATATTTAATACTATTATCTTGCTCGTTACGAGGACACTTGGTAATTGAGTATCCATATAATCTCGAAGTTTCTAATGAAGCCAAAAAGTGTGTGTGCTATGGGGCAGAAATATCAGGAGGGGTTAGAAACCTGGATAATGAAACGTACGTAAACTCCTGGAAAGTTTGTAATTAATGTTTCAAGCTGGTGGAATTTCTCTTCATGAAATGACAGTACAGAAGAAAAGCAATGCTGACGATTCTTCTTCATTTAGCACCATACGTTCACAACGCATATTGCATTCTTTCACAATGCATACTGCACTTTAATATAAAGTAAAATTTACTCAACATAAATAAACATGTATAAGCAAGACTGATGAGTGAACAATTCTGACATCACTGAACTTCATTCACAGAGTATGAACTGCAGAAACACACAGAATTCGGTGGTCAGTAGCAACAACAACTCTTAATAAGGCTCCTCATTTCCACTCAAAAAACATCCCTTGATACAACATAATCAAAATGTTGCAAAACCAGTGGTGTTTAATCAATTTTATGTTATGCATCTTCATGTGAGTAGTTAACAGTACGGTTGTTATTATTACCATGCTCATAAATTTATTAACGTTTAACTATTTACCACATCACACTGTGACACTGTAACTAGTAAAACCTAATTGTGAGGATGGTAACAATAAGTACAGTGTTGTTTACTGCACTAAATCCTATCACGACTGCCAGAAGAGTTCCAGTAATCACAACTCTCAGCATTAGTTTTGTCACAAGCTGAAGAGAAAAAAAGATCAATACAGTCAGTCAAGTCTACAATAAGTAACAGATTAACTCTACAATCAAAGTAATGAAGAATAAAACAAGGAAGAAAAATAAAACCTGGAGGAGGAAGAGGAGCAGGATAAGGAGGAGTGGCAAGGAAGAGAGGGAGAAGAGAGTGGAGGAGGAAGCAGAAAAGAAGGGATGACTGGGAGCACAAGAGTGGAAGACACGATGTAAACTGCTAAATATCACGCAGTTCGTATGCCAGCATGGAACTTCTGGGGCATTCATGAAGAATCAAGTCTCATGGTACGTTACACTACATTGGCTGGGAAATAGTTACATTTTGGAGGAAGGTGCAGCCTCCACCTTCAGGGCCAGTTAACTATTTACCAGTCAATATGGCTTAAAACCCCAGAAAACTTCCAAGATTTGTCACTCATCCATTTCAAGCAAGACATCAGTTGTCTAATTAGCATGCACATACTGAGGAAACTGATTAGTCACTCATATCTTCTCAAGTTGAAGTGTCTGTACCACTTAATGTGTCACAGGGATTTTTCAATTTTGTGCACTTAATTTCTGTAATGTGAGATGATGATGTCCACTGAAAGACCATTTAATGAGACCTTACCCTAGGAGAATACTAACAAATCACAGAAAATTTACAGCGACTCTCTCATGTCAGCGAAAGTATAGAACGTACATTTTGAATACTGAATATTAATTATGAGAAACAAGACCAACAAGTGCATACACAAATAAGTAAATTTATTGCGGTATAAACAGCATACTGCAGTAAATTTACATATTTGTAGATGTACTTTTTGATCTTGTTTCTCACAATGAATCATCAGTGCATGATCATGAATCATCTAAAAATGAATGCCAAGTTTAACTTATCTGAGGGACCAGCACACTGCAAAGAAGAAGCTGTTAAAAATTAAATTGTTAAAACACCTGTTGTCCTCCATAATTTATTACACTCTCAGAAGGAATCTTTTGTAAACTGGCCAAAGCTTTGCAGGAAATCAAACAGTTATTCCTGTTTTAAACGACGACGACGACAACGATGAATGGCACAGATTACCGATGGCATAGCTTTTGAAAAATCACCTGGTTGATTAGTTCTTAATGCCTGAAGGAGCAATTCCACCTCAGTCAGGTTATATCAGTTAAATACAATTTATAATTATGCAGTATGAGGGCTCACTTAAATGCTAACTTGTAGTAAGCAACAAAAGACATATGGTATTATCTTATGTTGTGTTAATTGTCCTCCTCTCTATACGGATTCAATTACAAGTTTTAATTATAAAATATGACCACACCAGAATCCTTCATCCCCTGATGTAAATTTCTTTCACACATCATATCCCTCTAGACATGGTCTGGGCAGCTTCTGTTATACAGGCCTACCTCCTGCTCACTTAAATATACAATACGAAAGTCACTAGCTTCACAGACTGTTCGTGCCACCTAAGCAATGCAAATGAATATCACAGAGGCATGGAAATACAGGAAACTAAACAATCACCATTCAACACAACTCCCAGAAGATTGGCTTGTTCACTGCCTGGGAGTAGAGTTTCTCAGTCTTCTGCCAACTATGATGCAGTAGCTTTGCAGTTTCCTCAGTTTGCACAGCTCAGTGCAGTTCAATGGGTTCAATCAGTCTGGAAAAATTTCCTGGAATTTATGCTGCAATCTCCTGTTTCCTTCGTGTGCAATCACCAACACCACCGTCAAAACCTCAAACCTCTACGGTCTGACACAAATTCACAACTTCTCTTAACATCTATATTTTATTTGCAGTCCTATATCCAGTCAAACCTCTAAATCATCAAAAATGTGAAAGCACAGCTTAATGTTATAATTTCTAAATTTCATTAGTAAAGGATACTGCAAACTTTCTATTCAAGAAGAATAATGAAACATGCTGAGGATGACACCATGTAAGGAAGTGCTCCTGCCTAAGACTTTACAATAATTTTGTACCCAGGTTTTCTTGTATGACTGACACACATATGGCCTTTTTAAACTTCAGCCACTGCCCATACTACATATTGGATGCTAGCATTGCTACCACCCAATGACTGTATTTCATATGTTCAGTCAATAAATATATTCACTTAACCTTCTAAGACATGCTGGACTATCTCCACTTTTACCCCCACAAAACACTGTGCATTTCATAAAGTTATCTTTTTTGGTTCACAAAATATTCAAGTTTTACATAAAGCGTGCATTAGAACTTAAATGGTCAGCTCCAGTGCCAAAGGGTTAATAGGTTTCCCACCTAAGAACCATGGAAGTTCCCAGTGCAACCAATTTTTCACCCATTTGTTGTTTCATCAAAATCTTTAACAATTTCCCATTCACTCAACATTCTACCAATACACAGTGATGAAATAATACTCTCAGTTCATCAAGATCAATCTCCACAGTTGTTTTCACTATGACTAGGGGTAAAGATAAGTAACTCAGTGATTTTCTATGGCAACAAGAGGCAGGAAATGTCATATGCCAACTGCACTGCCACCATGTTCAACACAGGAAGTTTACGCAGTGTACCACATAACAACACCACCACCACCACCAACAACAACATGCACCTAATATATGTGAATGTGGGTGTGTTTAATACAGCGCATTGTGTTTAATTGCAATAATCTTAAGTAATGTGTGCAAAATTTATATTTGTTTTGTGTTCACTTCAGGATACTTGTGTGTTTATGGTTTTTGTCCTGTAAAGTCACCAAGTATTGAACGTGAGATCTGCATGGCTACTACATCAAAAACCCTTCAAATTTCCTTTTAAAAAAATCCTCTAAGAACTTTATATTTCTGTGTGAACTTGAAATACCAATGTCAACACTATAACCATGGATCTTACAGTTCCTAAATATTCCATTATTACTGGTTCCTGGCGTGTTTGACTGCAAAACATTAAATACGTCACAGTAATTATGACCCTACATGAATTACAAGGAAATTCCTACAAAGACCAAACTGGAAGTTAATAAGGGCAGGAGCTGATGGGTGTACTCTTCCAAGCTTGTGCAATGTAGGTTTTTAAGTACAGTTCAAACTTTCTGGACAGCAACGAATGCTACTCCACTTCCTGATACACAACACTTCCACTTCAATTACAAGAACTTCATATACAATTTGTTTTTATGAAATACACTACCATTATTTTAAATGACCATAATCATGTCACATCCCATGCAGTCACTTATGTTACACACCGAGACCACACACCAATTCATTCCCACTTTCTTTAATGGTAAAGCTGTAAGGCCACTACAGGCCATTTGCAAATTCCATCGAACCATCACGTTTTTGTATGAAACATACAGTAAAAACAATGTTCACAAGAAGAGTCATCATGAATTCAGACTGAAGTTTTCTGATGTGCCTAATGAAACAAAATAAAATTACAAATAAGTAAAAGGGTTTTCAGTGACAGGTGCCATATCAGACTGTAACATAACACACACAAGACACATGCTGAGAAGAGATGGAACAAGTACTGAAGTACTGGAACAAGTACAGCCTGATATACACAGCAAACAGGCATGCCTGCATCATCATCATCATCATCATCATCATCATCATCATCATCATCATAAGGAGTCGTACTGGCACCGCCATAAGAATACTGCGGTTTACAAACTTTATGACACATTCTCAAGCAAGACTAAATTTGATGAACCGGTACATCTGTGCAGTGCATACTGCAACAAGAAAACCCACACTCTGAATGACAGGTGATGGTCTGCAGAAAATCCCATGTTAATCCACAGAGTATTATTACGTGATGTTTAGGTTTGTGTGTAGTTATGTTGAAAGAGAAATTAGGATTCTGGGGCCAATCTTTTAGCGAGACCATAAGTTCACACACTGATATGTGACACACAGATGCACTATTTGCAGAACCCTTAAACGAATTACTAAAGAACCTATGCCACTTTTCACCACAATAGTGTGGCTGTTCACACCACATACAATTCTGTTTGTTTGTTTGTTTTGTTTTTTTATATATATGTATACAGAATAATAAGCAGAGGACTGTGGCTTCCTTTTTAATGTGGTATGAACTTGTGCAGTGTTTATGTGTGGGGCATAATAAGAGATCAAGCACATGGTAATAATCCTCACACTGAAGACAAACTGAAGGAAAGCATTCAGAATGTTGTTTCCAATCTCACCAGCAGAATTAAATGTGCAATAACCATGATTCAGGTCATGTGTGTCTGCTAACCATAGCAAACCACTTCCAACACCAGTTTTATGTACAGTGAGTACAGAAGCTACTAGTTCCTGCAAAGCATTGAACTAAAATGTGTAAACTTTAACTAATGGCTAAATGGAACAGAGAATACTGCACTTCCAACCATCAAGCAAAATAATTCCAATGTAATTCAATAATTAACAAATGGGGGGTCATTTCAAAAAAGTCCCTGTACTTGTAAGTTCCAAAAAACACAATTTTTTTACAAAAGAACCACAGAGGCTTCATTGTTCTGGCTCTCTTTAGCTATTCATGTATAATCTAGTCACAGATCAAAAGGCATAATCTGTCAGTTGTTTCATTCCTCCAGGGGTCACATCCTAACTCATATCCATTTACCACCACAATAATCATTATTTTGATTTGTAACAAATATAACCCTACACTTATCTCCCTTTAAAAAGAAGTTACAATTAATCTGTTCAATTCTAATCACAAAGCAAGAAACAAGTCCATGGATACACTATTATTTGCTTCTACCAACGACGACTCCACACACGCTTCATGTAGTACCTGTTCAGGGTATGTATTGCCATTACTATTTAGCAATGAGAGGGGCCCTACCACAGAATATCATGCACAAACAGTTGTAGTGATATTTACTCTCTAGCCAACATGAAAATAAATGAATATGGTCCTGTAAGGAAAGAGTATCCCAACAGCACCAGATTTTTGTTTCTACTAATCCTGATTACAATGAAAATGTTTACAAGACCCTATCCTGTCATACCACTGCAGTTCACAAGGTACAGTATGAAGTCTGAACTGATATGTTTATGAAAAGAAACACTGGGTAATGACTAAAAGATTCAGTTACTGAATTCTGTCTACACACAAAGTATATGACACCCTGATCAGAGACGGATTTAAAGCATAGGGAAGGGAAGGGAAAGGCGAGGCAGAACTGCATGCTTTCAGTTACGTACACCAAAATTAAATGTAGCCAGAAAACTATGTAAAAATTTTTCAATATTTGCACCTTTTTAATTTTACACATCACCACATCTTACTCTGACTCATTCATTTACAGGCAAGTAACTCGCTACAGTGTTTCTTCTGTTTCTTTACCTTGTGGGAAAAATTTGCACATAATAAATTACCAACAAAGGTGTAAAACATAAAACAACTTTCTATAAAACTGCCATTAACGATTCTCCCAGCAAACAAAGACAGACAATTTCAAAGTTATACATCCCATTGCATATCATAATTTAATAAATGCAGTGAAATAGTGATAAAATAACCACAAATTTCTTTAATACATTCAAGTAACATAATGTTTGTGTTCAGGGACTTCAATAACCTACATTTCACTAAATCTCTGAAAGTAAACAAAAAACCTGCTGAATACGAAACATGCATTACCCTACAAGACCGAAGCCCATCACTTCTTCCAGCCCAGCCACGGACATCATTGTCAGCTGAACTTCTACTGTTTCTGACTAAAAGAAATTATCAGATACAAAGGTTTGTCATTAACAAATTCCTCTAAGAATATGCATTTACAGTTCTTGCATATAAAGCTAACTTCAAAATGGTTTTTTTCTGTATCTGGACATACAGTAGGAAAATTGCAAGATGTATGACTTAAAAAATATTTTTTTGTTAATAACACTCAAGACCC
>Ga0209755_10009413_pt1 | contig 10319 bp, 7 predicted proteins | sample TergutCo191P1_FD_187301 | JGI IMG/M metagenome (GOLD analysis project Ga0209755, IMG submission 187301) | Cornitermes sp. P1 segment gut microbial communities from Petit-Saut dam, French Guiana - Co191P1 (SPAdes) (version 2) | ecosystem: Host-associated > Arthropoda: Insects > Digestive system >...
CCCCCCCCCCCCCCCCCCCAGATCAACAAATAACATTTGTCTCTCCTTTCAGTGCCATTCATTCAAACAAAATGGCATGACTGATACAAGCATTTACTTTTACAGCATGGACTATTTAAACCCAACACAGCTGCTGAAGACAGGGCATTCTTTTCATTTCAAATAACCATTTCTGTGCCTGTTACATTATCCATTGTTTTTAATACACTTTTAAACCTAAACACTTCAAATAAAATGTACATGCTTAAGAATGACTCCATCTACCCATTCCATAAATTTCAAGAAAATCTGCCTAATGTTATACAGCTTAGTTTACAATAATTTTTTATTTGTTCATTCCCACTCTTACATTTCATTTTCTGGAATTATTCATTTCTAGTAACTGCTGCTGTAAGTTGGGACAATGTGCTAGAAAATTTCAGAGTTGACTGCACGTGGGTATGTCAAGCTGCGTAGGTCAGCAACATGTTTATGTTTCATAGAATAGTGGCTTCTCTGAGTGAACAGGAATGAGTTCACATTCCTTCTTGAAATCGCCAGGGGGAGGAAACCCCCAAAAAATCATCATCAAATGGGTTAGTGAAATATAGGACCAAAGGCAAATATACTTTCTTGTGTTGCAAGTATATGAACATGACTTCTGAATACAACAGTTTCACATTTCATGCATACTATCTGTTCAACAATTCCTTTTTTTGTTTCAGTCTAAGCAATAAAATACATTTGGCACAAGGTTGCCCAGTCACACTACCCAAGATGCATACAATGTTGGCCTTCCTTCATGTGTGGTCCTACCCAGTGTATTAGAATGGCGAAGTACTGGATACAACATAATGCAACTGATAGTAGAATCTGACAGATGTTCATCTGAAGCACTATGAAACCTTAGAAACACAATAATAAGGCAGATTCTTTCACGTACTCAGATTTACACATTTCAGTAACAACAAAAATGAACCCAGCAGTATGGGAACATGACAGACTGTGGAAAATACAAGCTCAGTGATTCATCTAAATGTTACAGCACAGCTGAACACTGATCAATGGAAATTATTCTGCTCTACAAAGACAAAGTCATTTTCAAACAATATACGCTGAAGAAACATGCACGGTTTGGCATAAAAATTACAAGTTGTGTGACTGTAAGATATACAGCCCTACGTGCAGTATGCCTGTGTATTCGGGTAGACAGGTAATGTGTGCCTCCCTCAATGACAGGTACTGATGCAATTATAACTGGACATACTCTAAGGACTGAAAATGGGACACAAATTGTACATGGACAATTCACTTCTAGAGTTACTTGATGATTTACGTAGTGAGACAGACCAAATAGGCAACTGATGCCTCAGAGTATTGGACGGAAAACAAAACTAAAGCAAGATGACACTGAGACTGAGGTGGGGAAGGTAAACTAACAGTCATGGCATGGAAAAACAAATGAAATGTAAACATACCAGCAGAGGGTAATTTGGAAGAAAAGAGAATTGGGTGCCACGCATGTTCTGCTAAAAACAAAGCAAACAGAATGAAATTCAATTGCCCAAAATGCAACAAGGGGTTGTGTGCTATTCCATGTGGGGAGGTGTATTACACAAAACTGCATTTCTGAGGGTCAGCTTGCACTAAACTGGGAAAGTGGAGCACAGAGACATAAGTAAAATAAAGTAAGTGAACTTAACAGTTTTCAGTGGTGTTGTCTGGATGAAATAATGGTGTGAAGGAGGTGTGGATTTTACAAAAGGCTTCATGAAAGAAAAAAAGACTTGTTGGGAGGGCCTTGTATGTGTATTTATTTAGTTTTGTTGCTATGAGACAAAAAAAAATAAGAAAGGATGCCTGGAGCCATCTGTCAATAATATGTGAATACTGCAATAATTTTAAGGTTGTTAGGAAGAAAAAGTAACCCTTATAAATGGACACTGTAACTAGAATTCATTTTCAGGTAAACTCTTAAACCTATAAAAGCCTTTTAAACAAACTGTATGAAAAAGAGACCTGTACTTATAAATGCAGAAAATTTTAAAAATTTAATGGCATTGTGGGACAGTTTTCCCTTTCATCCTCCAAGGACATTTAAATTCCTGGCAAAGTATTCCCTGTTTGGCCATTACAGTTTAGGATAATCAAAGGTCTGCGTGCATCATAACGTTATGTTACATTGTATTTCCTACCTTGTTTGAAGAGCAACTAACTTCCTAGATTTGGTTCTGAGACACAAGCATATGTGGTGTACAAAGATAATCCATATTTTTAAATTTCTGATTTCCTTATTTTGTCAATAATCATTATGTTGGTTTCATGGATTGTTGTGTGATGCTTATTACAGAGGCTATTTTGATTTGTAGTAACATGTAGTATTCAGAACCAAACAGAAGCATTACATACATACAGACATATACAGGGGTGCTGATAAGTCCTTAGCCCAAACTGATAATTCTTACATGAAAATTAAACATATAAGTTGCCTTTCATCCCTCTAAAGGTTCTTGAGAGCCTGCAGCAAGCATATATTATTTGATTTGAGCAGTAGATTAGCTTCCAATGTCACTATCAATTCTATCCTACAACATCGGGAAGTAGGTCGGGCTAAGGACTTATCAGAACCCCGGTATATACACACACACACACGTGCGTAGCAATTATGCTACACAAGTTTTCAAGACATAATCATTCTTAGAGGAGCAATGTTCATTTCCAAGTTGTCACAATGGTCTATTAAAGATCCCTATGGATGGGCAAAATTGTAGTTCATCTGCTCACTGACAGTGCCAAGCAGACAGTACTAAAAGAACATCCTGCCTACTGTTGTAAGGTAAAAGTGAAATGTAACTGTCCCTGTCCACACCATACAGGCATACAGCAGGAGCACAGGTATAACTACAAACATTCATAACAACAGCAACAGGTGACATGAGTGGATACCTGCACAACCTGACCATTTTACCCAGAGGAAACCCTGGTACCCATTGACTGGGTGGCTGGGTGGGCTCCGGAGATGATTTTGATGTTTTGGAAAACAGACAACTCTCTTGTTCTTGCCACAATTCAACCCCACATCAAACCCATGGCCTAGTCACTATACCAACTACATTACTCTTGCGCCTACTGTTATAGTGTATGTATAATGTATCATAATGTATTGCTCCACACATGCTGTATAGCATTATTTTGTCACAACATTAGCAGCCCTCTTCAAACATTCCTGACATACAGTAGGTATACACTTAATGTTGCCTATGTACTCGGTCCAAAAAAAAAATTGTTTTTACTGTTGCCAAAAGAGCAAGAAGCAAACAATTACAAATGTGTGACATTTTCACCTGTTCTCAAAAATCATGCCCTCCTGTACAGCCTGGTGAATCTTTTCCAGTTCTTCAATATGTGGTTTATAGGCATAAACCCCTTGTTCATACTCCTTCAGTCTATGAAGCTGATCTTCAAGCGAACCCTGAAATACAAAGCATGTCAGTCACAACAGGGACAGATGGAAAAATATGTGGAGTTCCATTCAATGCAACTCTTACTCCCTTATTCTGTGCCATCAGCTCTCTTTACTTGTAACATCAATCAGGAAACCACAATTGTAAGTTCAGATCTAATGCCCAGAGCAATTAAATTCACTCTGAAACTAGTCCACTGTGAAATAAGCTAAAGTGCTGAACAAGGCATTTTTAGGTACACAAATTTTTGTAAAGCACTCATAATGGAAAAAGGCATGTGCATGAAATATTCCGGTTTTTAATGCCATGTGTAATAACAATACTGAAATGTTTTAATATAAATCTGGTGCTATACACCAATAAAGCAGTAAAATAACATATTTTGATCAATGAAAGACTGAAAAATGCACTGACATCTCTATCTGTCATTCCAATATGTATCATTTTCCTGCAATTATCATTCATTTAATCTGATCCAGAAAAACTTCCCATATAACCACTGCATTATTATTTTAATACTGTCTGTACCATGCATTGTATAATGAATTAGTTTGTAGAACCAACTTCACTTGCAGTAATTGTATTCTTCACACATCATCAGTTTTTCAACATGATTCAGCACACCACAAGTGCCACCATCAGAGGGTCTTCACAGCTGCCATCAAAATGCTATCAAATGGTTCGTTGTATCATCCAACAGACCACTGATAGCATTATGATAACAAATACACAGACTCCCTGATGATGGCATGTGTGGTGTGCCAAAACATGTTGGAGAACAGATGACATGTGAAGAATACATTCAGTGCATGTAACACTGGTTCTACAAACTAATTCATTATTATATTTATTGCATCAACCCTCAACGTGTCATTTTCCCTTCATTATTATATTTATTGCATCAACCCTCAACGTGTCATTTTCCCATATAAATTGTTCAGAATCCCAGATCCTGATCCACAAAATGCCCAGAATAAACATTTTCTAAAAATAAAAATTGAAAGGAACATGTTTTTTAGAATTTAGACTAGTGCTACCCTGCCTATATTGATAATTACAGTCATACATGTAAAATGTTGCAACACAATTAGGCGAAGTGTGGAATGTTTGTTGAATGGCAGGGGGAGAGGAAGGCATAGACTGTAAGATGGCAAACCTGATATCTATGTTCTACATTTGTTAGTAACATTGCTTTGCATCATCCTGTTTGTGTTTCACTTACTTCATCATTTAGTGTTATTATTTCTCTTCTTATACACTCGTGCTGCCATCTTCCCATTAACAACTGCCGTACATAAAACCTACACACCACAGCTTGCTACATCACGACATGTAAGGGGAGTCAGAACACTTCACAACCAACTGACTTTCATAGAAGAGGAGAAAAATCTAACTGAGGAATACAGTGACACAGCTAAACTTCTCAGATTGACACCATCCAACAAGAAGTTGTGTGGCCATTATATGAATGGAGGAAGCAGTGCAGAATATGAAGAGACAAACATGATCTTGAACCAGTGCTGAGTTTTACCCATGTGCATGCCGCTTACAACACTGTTAAATCAAACTTTTATGCACAAAGCATTACCAAGCATGATGAATAGAACATTCTGAACTTGGAATTGGCAGTTTCATCTGAGTCATAGGGCTTACACTAAACAGTTATCAATTACTGACGTCTTTTGAAAAAATGGTTTGCATGCAGTATTAACATTAGTTGTTTATTATTTTTGTAGGCCTAAGTGGCAAATGAACAACTTTCACTTTTTTGGTTCTCTTCTTACATTTCTGATATATTAAGACTTCCTGTAACTGCCATTTTTCCATAGTTATTGTTCTATTTCTGCAGTCACAGAAACACAATGGGCAAAGGTTTCACTGTAATGATACTAAACTGCATGGTCCAAACACCATACGGTAGCTTATCACAAACTAATCACATGCCAAATGAACTATTAAATGACCACAAATTTATTCATTTTAAACTAACAGGGTTCCTTCCCCCACCTTATGATTAAATTTTTTCACAAAAATATGTGGATACCCATAACAACTGCTGAGTCCAGAGAACTGCCTTGCATCTCATTAAGTAAAGATTACAACTTTCTTCCTAGTTTATAAATATGTGAATGTGCAATTGATCAATACCTACAATGCTTAGTCTACAGATAATTTCAAGTACTGGTTAATTAACTGAATCCAATCATTCTCAGTCACACAAATCTTGATCAACTGTACCTGCAGAGCCATTTAGTGATTATTTTTTTGATAAAACAAGAACTATTCAACAAACTTCTTGCTCATCCACAAAACTAACTGCCCATTACTTCCTACACTCTCATTCAACATGCTGCCACAATGCAATAAACGGTTACTTACCTGGAGACCCATACCAATGGCAGTAACTGCATCCATCTGCCGTTCAATCCACGGTCCCACTTGGTTTGCCTTCTCAGCAAATTGCCTGCGAACCATCTCATTGTCTGTACACAAAAGCTCAGGAAAACAGTTGGTAACAATGGACAAGAATTGCTCACATGGTGTGAAAAAATTGTTCAAAACATCCTCTTGCTGTGGAAGGAGGACATCATTAAGATGTCTCTTACGGAGACATGTTCTGAAAGACAGGAGATAAACACAACTTGCTCTGGTATTAGCAGCTTGAACAGCTGGGCTCTGCCATCATACTGTGAGTTAACTGAAACTACATAAGTAGAGAATGTGTATGCAATATGAATGGTAATGTAATTTGACTTCACACTCTTCCAGCAGTTTCACTCATGACAAGACTAAAAAACATATGAGACCTTAGCAGTGTACATCCTGCAAATAAAACTATCAACAGCAATAAAGGAAAGTGTTAAGTGGTGGAATTTGATAAACTTCTTCAGTTTCATTACAGCTTCTTATAAATAAACAAGGTTACTAATGCAGTAAAGTACTGAAATTCTAATGAAGCATAATCCTGAAAATATATATGAAAAAAAATATATATATATATATATCAAAGCAGATGTTGCAATCAAACTTTATGAAATTTCTCAATAGTCACCATAAACATGATTTATGAACCCTTCTGACCCTTATAACTTAAGAAAGTTAACTGTATTTAATTAAATCAAAAACATAATTTAAAAAATGGACACCACAGGTTCACACAGCAGTTATGACTGTTCATGAAATCAAGGGTAATAAATATCAGAAAGACCTTGAAGTTTATGAGATATTTAGATCTGCATCATAAATATATTTCCAAATGAAACCAAGCTAGGCGCAGGGGAGCCACTACAGCATTTATAGCAATTCTGAACATAACCACATTATATGCTACAGTGCTGACTGCTGAATATTACACAAGGATACTCTGCTGCTTTCGCAATTCTGCCTGCAACGTCTGGTCCCGCTGGGGTACAAGCTGCCGCACATCTGACCACTTCTTGGTGAGGTCCTGGAACATCACAACAGACAAGGACTTTCAAAACAAACAAACTTCACTACATCATTCACTCTCAGCTAACTCACTCCCACATAACTAACATTCTACCTCCTTCAGTTACATTCAATAATCAGTTACCTTTATAAGTAAGCACCACTTCATGAAGACATATAACAAGAGTGGAGGTAAAGTTCTGTGCATTCTCAACCTCTGCATGAGATGGCAATGAAAAGGGTGCTGAACACAGTTAGGCTGAACATTTGGTAAAAAGAAAAACCAAATCCTACAAGAACTGAACATGCAGCCCAGTCACTTCACTGAGTGGTCTGTGATAATCAGTACAAAATTTTGAATTAAATTTGAAGTTACTGAGGTGACACAAACATGCAGTGAAGAATTTAAACCTAATCCACCTCACATTATATTCCACATTAACTAAGAGTGTTAAGAGTTTTTTACTCTGAAGGTTAATACCTGGCTTATCAATTTATTTGAAACTTATGACACAGCACAGCTACACCTACCTAAGTTTACCACACAGTTCTTCCTGTTCAGCACAAAATGTTAACAATCACCGCCTCAACCAAATAACACTACTAGTGGCATGGTACTATACCACGAACATTCAAATTTTCTATAATGGGAAACAAAAAAACTCTCACAAGTAGGGAAGCAGCATCTAACTCATTCTTCTGAATCTGTTCAGCTCTAAGAAATCTGTTCTCAACAACACACAATCAAAACTGATAATTTTAAACGTGCCACCTCTTTCATCAATATTTTTCTTCAAGAAAAGCAAAAGACCATGCAAATTTAATATTTCTCCACAAAAAAACAGCAAGTATCAACAGCTCCAAAATGCAATCCAGTACACATTTTATTTAGACAGCTATGGCTCACCTCCAGAATAACTTATTATACATATACAACACAAAAATTAAAATTAAAATTAATTTTGAAAAAAAAAATCCCTAACATCAATGTGTATTATTTTCATAACAGACAAGAGGGAAACTGTAAAAAGAACAAACAAACATAATATAAAGAAACAGTAAGAAATTATTTCAGGACACAGCCAAAATGCCATAAATGTTATCACTGTGATAAAATCAATCAGGTCTGAACCACCAATTCTTTTATTCAAAATGGGTATGTAACATCCATTAACACAACTGTTTACTAATATTGCTGTTAGTTCTTATTGATGCCATGACAACAAGTTTTGACAACCCCCAACCCATACCTTGCCATTCTGTTTACATCAGTTACAGTCTTGCTCTGCCACAGACAGCACAACGGTCAACATTTGTTTCAAACGTAAGAACACAAACACTGATTCCAATATAATACACTTCTATATTCAAACTGAGATTCCAGTATGATACATAATTCAAACCAACATCATTTCCAGGTTCCAGGGTAACATGTTCCCCCTCCTACCTACTGGATAAACAAGACACACGTTCCATGGTACACACAATCAATTATTACGTACCATATAAGTATTCCCATGCTACTATCATATAACAACATTTTTTCAATCCAAAACCATTACACATAGCACATATGTCATGAAAATTATCACCACTATCATTTCCAGGGTTTTAATACAACACATGTCCCTGAATATCCACTAGAAAAATGAGACAAGAAAATCATGCCATACATGCTGCTTTAGTACATACCATGAAAAGTATATCTAACATTATTATCACATAATGACCAATATTCAATCAGAGATCATTATAAAGAATTAACATACACCTTATTACAGCATCAAACATACACACTACCACATGTCTGACTGTTTTACTGAATGTCACTGGAATTCAAACCCAACTGTGTAGGGAAGAGACAAAAGGAAGTCTGAAATCCTCATAAGTTAAATTATTTTAGAATTAATAAGTTGGTGCATATTTTAATGTTTTTAACTTTGCAGTTTCCAATATACAACACATAGTACACATTAAGTACAGACTGAGGCTTCAATCTGGTTGCATATAATAAAGCATGCAAATTTAATGTAAATTATGTGACTAATGGCCTGAAGATGATACAATATGAATCAAAACATGTAACAATTGCATTTATAAGAACTAACAACATACTAATAAATACCTGTGCTGACAGAAGTTACATACCCATCTGTAATAGTATAACACACAAGGGGATGTCTAGGTAACAATTTGCCAATTTTTAATTTATAATTTATGAAATTCAATAAAACCAAGTGACTTATTTTGTGCATAAGGGAACGCCCGCCAGTCATAAAGGTTTCACTGCTGTTTAAAGTAGTGACTCCTGTAACATTTAACCCTTTCACTGCAATGAACGTCTATAAATTGACAGCCAGCAATGCAGATTTCACTCGCTAATCCAAAACAGTGACTCTACTGACATTCAACCCTTTCAATGCAATGAATGTCTACAGCACATTCATCAATGTACGTTATTTTTAAAAATGTGGACATAAATGCAGAGCTGGCTGATTAGCTCTTCTTTGCTTAAGACAAAATACAACTTCAAACAAACTAATGTATAAATCAGCACTCTTATTATACTTTAATTAAACATATACAGGACAACTTGCATTTTATATTGCTTCAATCTACCATCCTTCTTGGTTCTACACACATTTTACTGGTCCTGCCAAAACTTCCATAAAACAGTGTTACATACTCCTTCATTATGTTTGTGCTTTCTACCCATTTCCACAATTATACATTCACAATGAATGTAAATCACTACGTTGCTAAAGTTTTATGTACTTTCAATTGAAACTAAAAAAAAATAAATTAATAATAATATTCACTTACAGCTTCCTACCTTGCACACTGCCTTCATGTCATATGTGCCATACACTGTGTACAGTGGAATAAGCCAACTAAGCTACTGACAATGGACCATTCTCATAACACAGTGGCCAGGATCAGGCCAGTGTCTGTAGTTCAGCTGGGGTTACTCTGTTACAGAACGTATTATGTTGAAAAATGTCCACTACATGCACAGAATAAATACATGATGGCAATCCACTGTATTACTGTAGGCAGAGGTGCACAGGGTTCAGCAGAATGTGAAGCAGCAGCAAATTATTTTAATGGACATGTGGAAAAAGTAAAGTGGATTACATTTTGAATGCAATAAATTAAGCTTGATTACATTTTTAATGCAAACGATACTAGGGGTATTTCATTTCACCAGCCACATAAATTTTTATCTCCTTGGTTTTTGTCACTTTAAATGGTTGCCCCAGCAACACAATTTGCATGTACCAGGACATTTATACATACAAAGACTTATAAATTCAGCCAGAAAGAATCCTCATTCAATTACTGCCAATCAAAGAATTCTGTATCTTCATGATGTTCAGAAGGCCAATGTTGATTACCAAATATGCAAATTTAAAAATGTTCACGCAGTACCAACTGTCTATGTCATAA
>Ga0209755_10009414_pt1 | contig 10319 bp, 7 predicted proteins | sample TergutCo191P1_FD_187301 | JGI IMG/M metagenome (GOLD analysis project Ga0209755, IMG submission 187301) | Cornitermes sp. P1 segment gut microbial communities from Petit-Saut dam, French Guiana - Co191P1 (SPAdes) (version 2) | ecosystem: Host-associated > Arthropoda: Insects > Digestive system >...
GGATAATTTGTGCAGCCGTAAAATTCTTTACCCCTGCCTTTTGTTTTTCTGGCGACAACATCGCCCTGACATTTCGGGCATTTCGCGAGCGGTATGGATTTTGTATTGCGGCATTCGGGAAATCCCGAACACGCAAGGAAGAAACCGAACCTGCCGAGTTTTTTCATCAGCGGTTTGCCGCATTTCTCGCAAGACAGATCTGTCATCTCGTCGAGCGTGCCTTTGTACGAATCGACATTCTTTGTCACTTCATCAACCGTAGATTTAAACGGAAACCAGAATTCCCTAATCATATCGGGCCAGCTAATTTTGTTCTCTTCCACTTCGTCAAGCTTTGTTTCCATTGACGCTGTAAAATCAGCGTCAACATAAAGCGGGAAATGCTCTACAAGCACCTCGTTGATTAATTTTCCCAATACGGTCGGAACGAGCTGTTTGTTAGATCGCGTAACATAATAGCGGTCCAGCAAAACAGAAATAATCGAAGCGTAAGTAGACGGTCTGCCGATTCCTTTTTCTTCCAGAGTGCGGACAATCGACGCGTCCGAATAACGCGCCGGCCCCTGCGTAAAATGCTGTTCGCTCCGGAATTTTTCAATCTTTACCTGATCGCCTGTTTTTAAAGACGGGCATGAGCCTGTATTCTCTTCTTTTGATGAAAGAAGTTTTATCACCCTGTAAAAACCTTTTTCCAGCAATTTAGTCCCGCTGATACGGAAAATCCCTTCGTCTCCGCCTGAAACAACCTTAATGTCGATGCTTACAGTCCTGCTCTTCGCGTTACTCATCTGACTGGAAACAAACCTTTCCCAAATAATCGTATAAAGGCGAAGCTGATCTTTTGTAAGGTATTCCTTAATCGATTCAGGCGTATATTCCGTATATGTCGGCCTTATGGCTTCATGAGCGTCCTGCGCGTTTTTTCCAACAGAATATTCGGCAGCTTTTTCAGGCAAATCGTTAGGATAATTTTTTCCAAGCCAGTTACGCACGTCTTCAAGCGCCGAATTGGCGATACGCACGCTGTCCGTGCGCATGTAAGTGATAAGACCGACCCTTGAAGAGCCGATGCTTACGCCTTCGTATAACTGCTGCGCAACCTGCATCGTTTTGCGTGAGGTGAAACCCAGACGGTTCGCGGCAGTCTGTTGCATCTGCGAAGTTGTGAACGGCGCTTTAGGCTTTATTGTTTTGTCAGTTTCCCTGACGTCTGAAACAATACATTCCTTATCTTTAATTTTTTCGATAATCGTTTTGACTTCGTTTTCGTTTTTCAGCTCAGGCTTGTTGTTATTCCATAACGCGAGCTGAGCCGTGTAAAGCGTTTTACCGGCTTTAATATCCGCTTCAAGAGTCCAGTATTCTTCGGGGATAAAGTTATCAACTTCTTTTTCACGTTCGCAGATTAAACGCAGCGCCACCGATTGAACGCGTCCCGCTGAAAGCCCGTTCTTTACTTTTTTCCACAAAAGCGGAGAAAGATGATAGCCGACAAGCCTGTCAAGAACGCGGCGCGCTTTCTGCGCCGAAACTTTCGTTTCATCAATGTTTCGCGGGTTAACAACAGCGTCATTAACAGCCTGAGGCGTTATCTCGTTAAAACTTATGCGTTCGATTGGAACTTCCGCTGTTTTCATAGAGATCGCGTTACGCAAATGCCACGCGATAGCCTCGCCTTCGCGGTCATTATCGCACGCAAGCAGCACCTTTCCGGCTTTTTTCGCGTCTGTCTGCAGCTCTTTTAGAATTTTGGCGCGTCCCCGAACTGTTATATATTCAGGCTCAAAGTTATTTTCCACATCGATAGCAGTCCTCGATTTTGGAAGATCGATTAAATGCCCCATTGAAGCTTTAACATTGTAACTTGGGCCAAGATATTTTTCGATTGTTTTTACTTTCCCAGGTGATTCTACAATTACAAGAATTTGTTTTTCCTGTTTCTTGGAATTTTTCTTTTTCGCAGAACTTTTCTTTTCTGTTTTTTCTGTTGTCATACCTTGTCCTTACATTTCGATATTAAGAAAATTTGCCATTGAAGAGATTAACTCTTCCCTGCCGGGACTTCCAGCGAAGTTTCCCGCGGTACGTTGGTTGAAAGCATTTTCAACCGCGCCTTCGGAATGCTGTTCCTCTGTCATATTCCATTTATTTAGCACATCACATGCCGAATAAATTATCTCAGCTCCGTCATACGCGAGTTTGATTGTCCCGCGCCTGTCAAACGCTCCTTCTTCTGTTCCGGCTGACGCGACCCAGAGATCTCTTCCCTGCTCCAGCGCGAACGCCGCCGTAATCAGCGCGCCCGATTTTTGCGGCGCTTCCACGATTAACACGCTGCGGGAAAGAGCCGAAATAATCCTGTTCCTTGCGGGAAACGTCCATTTACTCGGATGAACGCCGGGAGGATACTCAGAAATTAACGCGCCGCCCGAATCAAGTATCCGCTGCGCCAGCGGCCTGTTAGACGAAGGATAAACCTCGTCAATACCTGAACCCAGCACCGCGTATCCTGGAGCGCCGCCTATCAGACTGCCTCTGTGTGACATCGCGTCAATTCCCAGAGCAAGGCCGGAAATAACCGACACTTCCAATCTTGATAAATTACCCGCAATTTTATAAGCCTGCTCGCTCGCCTGTGGGCTCGGCGTTCTTGTGCCAACCATGCCTAAAAGTGATTTTTCAGGGTGCGGAAGCGCGCCAATATAATAGATCACGGAAGGAGGATCATAGATTTCCCGCAGCAGAGGCGGATAACCTTCCTCTTTCCATGACACCCATTTAATTGACCTCATTTTGCAAATTGTGTCAATACGTCCGGCCCTTTCTTTTATTTCCGATATATCCCAAAAGTTTTTTAATTCTCTATTTATAATTAATTCGATATCCCGTTTTGACTGTATAAAAAGCTCTTCTTCGCTGTCAAACCGTTCTAGCATCAATATTCTTTCCGTAAGTTTTAAATCAGGTAAAAGAGAAATAATTAAATCCAGCAAACTGCGCTGGAAATTTCGCTGAGAAATACATTCAATCATAAAGCATCCCCTGAATTTGATCTCTTAATTCCAAAGCTTGTTCTTTGACTTCTTTATGCTTTGTACGATCCGCGATTCTTAAATATACTTCGCTTGCGCGCGATAAATCCTTCGTCATAAAAAACGCCCTTGCAAGAAGAAACATCGCATTAATATCTGAGGATTGTACTTGCAGATAACGCTCAAGCTGAGCTATCGCGTCCTCTGGACGGTCAAGTTCAAAAACGTATAACACCGCAAGGCCGTACATCGGTCTTGCGTACGTAATATCAATTTCCAAAGCGCGTAAATACGATTTTTCCGCAAGATTAAAATAACGTTCTCGTTCTCTTTCCGCGTCAACCGTAAATCCGACAATAGATCTTCCTACATGGCCTGCTGAAACTCCTGTCATATAATAAATAGCCGCGTCTTCCGTATTGTAATAAATTGCCCTTTCCAGAGCCATAAGGGCGTCATTGTGCAAATTCCTGTCTGCAAGCCTTGTCGCTAATATTTTGTAATAAACTCCGGTTTGAGCCGCCTCCCTGACATGTCTTTCAATTTGATCTTCATATAACGCTATAGCCTGTCTTAATCCGTCTATTGTTTCAGGCGGGCCTCCGCGGGGACTTAATTCGGCCATACGTTTTGCCAATTCCCTGCTCGGCCTTGTGCTTGTGTTAGTATAAATAAAATGCACCAACGCGCCCGCTATAACAAGAACAACTACAACAAATAAAAATTCTTTAATCTTTTTCATACCATTCTCACTTCTCCGCCGGCTTTTTGCTGTGCGGGGAATTTTGCCGCAAAATCAGCATATTCCCGCCTACTTCAAGTTTCGGCATATAACGCCTGTGATTTTCCTTTAACATTGATCTTTCTACATGCGTATAAATTTGCGTTGTAGAAAGGTCGGCATGTCCTAACAGCGCCTGAACGGTTCTTAAATCCGCGCCTCCCGCCAAAAGGGACGTCGCAAAACTGTGGCGTAATGTGTGCAAACGCGATGAAACGCCCGTTACGCAGGCATATTTCGCGTAATTTTTCCAGATACTTTTTCGTGAAAGCCTTTTTCCTCCTCTTCCGATAAAAAGCGCTTCATGCAGCGATGTTTCCCGCGCTTTTTGCAACGAAGTTTCCCGCGCTTTTTGCAACGAAGTTTCCCGCGCATTAATCTTATTCGCGCTCCCTGCAAGTTTAGGACGCGCAAAGCTTAAGTACTGCATTAACTGCCCGGCCGCTTCCCTGCCAAATAACGCAAGGCGCTCTTTATCGCCCTTGCCTCTCACTTTGACAAATCCGCCGTCAATATTGATATCTTTGATATTCAAGCCCGCAGCCTCTGAAATACGGAGGCCTGCTGAAAAAATAAGCTCAAAGATGCATCTGTCCCTGCAGCCCTGAGGAACGCTTACGTCAATTTTATCCAGAAGTTCTTCTATTGTTTCTTTATCCAATACTTCAGGAAGCTTTTGTTTTCTTTTTGGACTTTCCAGAATGTCAGCCGGATTGTTATCTGTCAATCTTTCGTCCATCGTAAATCTGAAAAACGATCTTAAAGCGGAAATTGCCTTTGCCGTTGACCGCGGCTTGATTTCATCCTCTTTGGAGCGCATTGCAAGATAATCACATAGAACAGAAGTGTCCGCGCCGGCAAGAGGTATCTTTTTATTTTCAAGAAATTCCAGGAAGCGCTTGATCTCAAGGCGGTAACACTCTTTTGTTAAAGAAGAGCGTCTTTCTATCGCGACAAGCCGGGAACAAAATCTTTTTAAAAGCTCCGCATTTTCCAAATTATTCCAGCTCCAGAGGCTCTATATTAGTTTTTTCTTCCGCTTTATAGTTCCTAAGAGCGGTTGGAACATCCAAATCATCCTGATAGTCGCGCGGAGGCAGGAAGTCAGGCCTCTTGTTTCTTTCAAATCTCTTCACGTATTCGTCATAGTTAAATGTTTCAGATGCTTCTTCTTTTTCGACGGCCGGCTTTTTCGTTTCTTCCAATTTTACGCTCTGAAAACCGGTAGCGATAACCGTTACCTGAATAGAATTTTCAAACGCGTTATCAATACGGATACCGTGTATCAGGTGCACGTCCGGATCGCATTTTTCTTTAACAGTTTTTATAATATTGTTGATTTCCACAAGAGTCATGGTTTCAGGACCGGCGATATTTATCAGAACACCTGTCGCTCCGTCAATGCTGGTGTCTTCAAGAAGAGGATTATCGATCGCGTTATTAACCGCTTCCAGCGCCCTATTTTCACCTAACGCGGAACCGATTCCCATTAAAGCCTCGCCTTTTCCCAGCATTACAGTCTGCACGTCGGCAAAGTCCGTGTTCTGAAAGCCTGTTTCGGTGATGATTTCCGATATTCCCTGCACGCCCTGACACAATATTTCATCGGCTAACAGATACGCTTTGTCCAAAGGCGTCGAATTATCAATTATTCTGAACAAATGCTGATTTCGGATAATGATTAATGTGTCAACTTCAGCGCGTAATTTTTTTAATCCTTCTTCCGCAAGCATCATCTTGTAACGGCCTTCAAAATCGAAGGGCATCGTAACAACCCCGACAGTAAGAGCGCCTGACTGCTTCGCGATTTTCGCGATAACATGCGCGGAACCGGTGCCTGTTCCTCCGCCCATGCCTGCCGTAATAAAAACCATATCAGCGCCCGCGACAACTTCTTTAATCGCGTCCTGATCTTCAATAGCGGCGCTTTCTCCCTTTTCCGGTTTTCCTCCGGCTCCGCGTCCGCCCGTTACCTTCGCGCCGATTTGCACTTTAACTCCCGCCCTGCTCTTGTTAAACAGATCCTGAATATCAGTGTTAACCGAAATAAATTCAACGCCTGACAATCTTGCTTCGATCATCCTGTTCAAAGCGTTTGCGCCTCCGCCTCCTGCGGAAATAACTTTGATAACAGCCGCAACAGTTTCATGTGAACGATTTTTCTGCGAATTTTCTTTCACGTTAGTTGAGACTTCTTTGAGTACGCGGGTATCTTTCGAACTTTCGGTTCTGCAACCTTCAGTTCTGCTCTCCGGACTCGCTGTTGGCATCTTTTGAACAGATACCTCCTGTGGTTTAAACGGAATAACCTGTGGCCGTTCACACACCGCTAAAACATTCATTTTTCCCCTCCAGTTTTACTTTATATTTATTAATCCAATCCTGATTATCAGATTAAAAAAATTCTTCTCTAAGCCACGTCCTTAATTTGCTGATAAGCGCGGGATTCTTCTTATCGCGGGAATCAGATCCGCGTTCCGCTCCGTCAATGCACAATCTGCGTTCTCCTTCAAGCGCAAGCCCGATTACCGTAGCGTAAGAAGGAGCGCGGTATTCTTCAACTAACCCTGACAAGTTTGGCGCAGGCAAAGGAGTTCCCAGACGCGCCGGTAATTTCAAAATATGATTCGCAAGTTCAACAACGCCTGAGAGCTGCGCTCCGCCGCCTGTTAATACAACGCCTCCGCCAAGAGGACGCGAAAGATTTATCGTATCAAGGTGCTGCTTTACAAGTTTGAAAATTTCTTCCATTCTGGGTTTGATTATTGTAAATATTTTTGAACGCGGAATTGTCATGGGCGGACGGCCGCCGACTCCGGGAATAATAACAGTTTCATCCGCATCCATCATTTCTTCCCAGCAGCATCCTGCGTCAATTTTAATTTTTTCCGCGTTTTCCAAAGAAATATTTTTCATGATTGAGATATCGCCCGTAACTTGAGTTCCGCCGGCCGGAATTGTATATGTCGAGTACGGAGTACCATCGATATACACAAGCGCATCGGTTGTTCCCCCGCCAAGGTCGAGTAACAGTACGCCAAGTTCCATTTCTTCCGAAGTCAGCACAGCGCGTCCCGCGGCGAGAGTTTGAAGAATAATTTCGTTCACTCTGAAACTTGCCCTGTTTACGCAATTGATCAGATTTTGAGCTCCCGTTACGGCGCATGTTATTATGTGCACATCAGATTCAAGGCGCACTCCGATCATGTCCATGGGGTTCCTTATTCCCTTCTGATCGTCAACTTTGTAATTCTGCGGTATTACTTCCAGAATTTGCCTGTCTGTCGGTATCATTACGGCTTTCGCCGCTTCTATTACGCGATCAATATCTTCCTGACCAATTTCCCTATCCCTTGAATTTTTCTTTTTCCCGATAATGCCCACAACGCCGCGCGAATTAAGCCCGCTGATATGATTTCCGCCAATTCCAATCCAGCAGTCTTTTACCTCAAGCCCGCTCATCATTTCCGCGTCTTCAACGCACGAGCTTATAGCGCGGACAGTAGCTTCAATATTAACAACAACGCCTTTTCTCAATCCGGTTGACGGCCTGACGCCGGAACCGATAATTTTTAAATTTCCATCTTCGCCGCGTTCACAGATAATAACGCGAACAATTGTTGAGCCAATATCTAATGCTGTAATAATCGCATTGTTCATTAAATTTGCTCCTTTACGGTATATGAAGCAATACCGGATCTAAAATCTATTTCCTTCGGTTTCTGGCTTTCTCCTTCAAAGACATTCAGCATAAGCAGCATATAACGAAGGACATCTTCCGTTAAATTATTCTCTACTCTTACCCTGATAGAACTGTGAACCGGAAACAGCACAAGGTCAAATCCGTCCCATGCTTTGCGTTCAATTCGAATTTCAGAAATGACAGATAACAGTTCAGGAGCGTTTGCCGCCATCTGATAAAGACTGCCCGTAAGCGGAACCAGCGCGTCCGGCAAACGCATATTTAACTGGGGGTTTTCAATTCCGGAAATCACAGGAAGCGTAAGAGTATCCTGCGAATGTCCCGTTTTGAAAAACACGCCCTTCCTGTCGATAAACAAAGGCACCTGCCCGGAAGCCGTACTCGCAAGGGTAACAGCGGCGGCTTCGCGGGGGGTAAGAAAAATCGATAATTTATCGGGGAAACGCTTCATAACAACCGCCGATTCTACCAGCAAATGCCCCGAAAGAATTTTTTGTATATTTTTTGTGTTAGTTGAAAAGAACGATGAATTCTCATCAATGCCTGAGATCGACAGTATTTCAGCCCTCTGAAGCCCGTCTATTCCGTGAACTTCAATCGTGGAAAAAGGAATGAACGGGCTTACGCCAAAGAGCCAAATCAACTGCGCCGTAAAAATAACAGCCGCGATTATTAAAAGCCGTTTAATGCCCTTCTCCAGCTTTCTAGCAGGTCTTTTTGCGGCGGTAATTTCATCATAATCGGCATAATAATTACTCATTTGCGCCCTCCAAATCATTGAACCCTGCATCCGCTGATTCCTTCCTTGACACATTGGAAATAAGACCTGCGCAAATTAAAGTTGTCAGAAGTGACGAGCCTCCGGCTGAAAAGAACGGAAGCGGAATTCCCGTCGCCGGAAGAGCCCCGGACACTACCGCTACATTGAGCAGCGCCTGTGACACGATAATGGTTGTTAACCCCGCGGCCAAAAGCCTGTTAAAAAGTGTTCTGCTTTTCCACGCGGCTCTGTATCCAAGTATCGCGAAAACAACAAACAGCGCGAAGAACAGAAGAAGCCCCAGAAAACCTGTCTCTTCAATGTACGAGCTAAAAATAAAATCCGAATGAATCTCGGGGATGTTCGCAATCTTCCGCGTTCCCTCTCCGACGCCTTTCCCCCAGAAGCCGCTTGAAATAATCGCGTCTCTTGAAGCGTTTACCTGGTAGCCGGCTCCCATAGGATCCCACTCAGGCCGCAGGAAGCTGACAAGCCTTCTTACCCTGTGTTCCTTTGTAAAAACTAAAACTGTTGAAATCGGAATTACCATTACAACAGCCGCGATAAAATACCTGTAACGCATTCCCGCCAGAAAGAAAATTACAAGCGCGTTAAAGATGATAAAAACAGCCGTTGAAAAATTGTTTTGCGCGTAAATCAGCGCGAAGAAACCGCCCGTTACGACAACAGGAGGAAGAACGCCTGAAAAAAAGTTATCAAGGTTATTGTTTTTTTTGTCAAGTATATGAGCCAGATACAGCGGAAGAATAAATTTGACGAATTCAGAAGGCTGATAACTGTAAGTGCCGACTTTTATCCAGCGTGACGCGCCATAGCGTTCAATTCCGATGCCCGGAATAAAAGTTGCGGCGCATAACACCGCGGCGATAATCACAAACAGAAAAATAAATTTGCGCAATGATTCAAGATTGATATACGAAAGAATGAGGAATAACGCTACTCCAATCACCGCGAAAATTAATTGTCTTATGATAAAGTAATTGCCGTCCGTAAAGAACCGCGCGGCAAACGGATATGACGCTGAATAAAGAGTTACAAGGCCTGTTCCCAATAACAGAAGAACGCATAAGTAAAAGAGATGAACAGTTTTTAAGCCGTTGGCTTTTTCAGCGTCAAAGTGATACACCTAAATTCTCCTTATTGTATCTTTAAAGTTGAGAGAGCTATTATCGCGAAGAGCCCTCCCAATATCCAGAACCTGATCACAGTTTTCGGTTCAGCCCATCCGATTAATTCATAATGATGATGCAAGGGCGCCATTTTAAAGACTCGTTTTTTCCTAAGTTTAAACGAAACCACCTGTATTATTACGGACGCGATTTCCAGAACGAAAACCCCTCCGATGATCAGAATTAAAAGTTCTTTTTTTGTAATCAGGGAAATTACGGCGATAACTCCGCCAAGAGAAAGGCTCCCGACATCGCCCATGAAAACTTCCGCGGGATGAGCGTTAAACCACAGAAAACCGACGCACGCGCCGACAGCGGCTAAACAGAAAACTGTCAATTCGCCTGCGCCCTGAATATATGGGATTCCTAAATATGTTGAATAATCAACGCGGCCTGTAATATAAGTTAGAACCGCAAGAGTAAGAAAAACAAATATAAGAAGCCCCGCTAAAAGCCCGTCTAACCCGTCCGAGAAATTAACGGCGTTTGATTCGCCTACGATCAATAAAACCGCGAACGGAATCCAAACCCAGCCCATGTCCCAAACAGGGTCTTTAAAAAACGGAATGTATAAAGCAGTAGTGGTATTGTCTCCCGTAAAATAAAGTATCAGCACAACCGCAATCGCCGCGGCGAACTGCCCTGCAAGTTTTGCCCACGCGGGAAGCCCTTCGGAATTATGACGTTTAAGTTTAAGATAGTCGTCAAGAAAACCAATCGCGCCGAACGCGAGAAAAGCGCCCATCGTAATCCAGATATTTTTATTTTGCAAATCGCCCCAGAACAACATCGCGATAACTACGGATAAAATAATAAATATCCCGCCCATCGTAGGCGTGCCGCTCTTTGTAAG
>Ga0209755_10009415_pt1 | contig 10318 bp, 12 predicted proteins | sample TergutCo191P1_FD_187301 | JGI IMG/M metagenome (GOLD analysis project Ga0209755, IMG submission 187301) | Cornitermes sp. P1 segment gut microbial communities from Petit-Saut dam, French Guiana - Co191P1 (SPAdes) (version 2) | ecosystem: Host-associated > Arthropoda: Insects > Digestive system...
CATATTGCTTATCTCCTCCATGGTCATTTTTTTCTCATCAACTACTTTCAAAACGCGTTCTCTGAGATCCTCACTATATGGTCTTGCCATTCTTCTACCTTTATCCTAGCTAATCCCTTAGTTATACCTTCTTTCGCTCTTTGAGGAAACCTTTTTTGGGTTAGCTATAGAACAACTAAGGAATATGCGTGATATCAAAGAGCCAAATATTTTAGTTGATGGTTCAGGAAAGATACTAGGAAATTTTGTGATTACTAATATAGAAGAAAGACAGGGACCCTCTTTTCCTTGTGGATTGCCAAAAAAAATTGAGCTTCAAATAAAGTTAAAAAGTTATAATAAGTGACTCATTATTTTACCAAAGAGAACGAAATGTTGGATTATATTTGTTGGAAGCATTATGGGTATAGTTCTGGAGCAGTGGAAGTGGTTTTGGAAAAAAATCCTGGACTTGCAGAATATGGTAGTTTTTTACCGGCCGGAGTAAGAATTAAGTTGCCTGATATTCAAAAAACATCACAAAAACCTGTTGTAGGAATTTTAGATTAATGAAGCCAGATTTTGACATAATAGCAGAAAATAATGTCGTTACGGAGGTTTTAAAAGGTAAACTAATATCTCTCCGTATCACTGATGAATCCGGAACAACAAGCGATGAAGCTGAAATATGTATTGATTATAGTTCTAGTATACCAGAACTTAAAGGCAAATTTAAGGTTTTTCTTGGATATCAAGAGACAGGTTTATTATCTATGGGAATTTATATAGCAAATGAGATTACGATACAGAGTCCACCACAAACCTTAAGAATAAGATGTAATGCTATAAGTTTGAGAGAATCGCTAAAGGAAAAAACGTCAAAAGAATGGAAAGAGATTACTTTAGGTAATTTGGTGAGAGAAATAGCGCAAAAACATGGATACGAAAGTAAAGTTGCAGAGGAATTTGAAAATGTACTTATACCATATATTAGTCAAACAGATGAAAGCGACATAAGTTTTTTGATCACTAGATTAGGCAGGGAGTATAAGGCATTAGTAAAACCAGTGGGAAGCTATATAATTTTTATTCCAAGAGGAGAAGGAAAATCAGCAACTGGCAAAGCTTTAGGCACAACAGCACTTACACCTAGAGATGTGATAAGCTGGAAGGTAAATTTTAACGTGCGAAGTAAGTATGGATCTGTAATTGCAAAATGGCATAGTTATGAAAAGGGGGAACCCGTAGAAGAAAGGGTCGGAAATGAAGAACCAAGTTACCTAATACAGAAGCCTTACTCTACTGCAGAATCAGCAATTGATGTTGCGAATGCTAAATTAAGACAATTAAAGCAAAGTGAAGCGAAATTAAACGTAACAATACCTGGCAATCCAGAGTTATTTGCAGAAGCTAGAATAAATTTATCAGAATTTTGTCAAGAGATAGATGGTGAGTGGGTGATAAGTAGAGCAGAGCATACTCTTGATAGTAAAGGGTATCAAACTATGGTAGAAGCAATGCTCAGTAAAAAATGAATCTGTATCCTTTCATAATTTCTTTAACTTTATAGAGCATATTCTTTAATGAGGAGCAGTGTAAAATGTCTTATGAGAAAGATTATAAAATATCTAGGCATTATTGGCGTCGTATGTTTAATATCGTTATTCTTTACATTTAAATCAAAGAAAGAGTTGTTATTTTTAGCTATAGAGGATAACAATCCGAAAGAAGTGAGACTGCTGCTTGAGAAAGGTGTAGACCCGAACATTCAAAACAGTAAAGGAAATACACCTTTAGAAGAGGCTGCTTTTAAAGGACATACAGAAGTGGCAAGATTGCTTCTAGATAATGGGGCAGACGTTAATTATGTAAATAGTAATGGAAAAACAGCCTTACTTATAGCTGCTTCTCATGGACACGTTGAGGTGGCTAGGCTACTTTTGAGGAATGAAGCAGATATAAATTTCGTATATAATAAAAAGAAAGTTACACCCTTACACACGGCTGTCTTTAATGGACACACAGAAGTGGTAAGACTACTTCTAAGTAATGGAGCAGATGTAGATTATGTAAATAATAAGGGAATTACACCTTTACACGTGGCTGTTTTGAAAAGACATAAAGAAATAGCAAAACTACTTCTGAGTAATGGAGCAGATGTAAATTTTGTAGATAGTAATGGCAATATACCTTTATACATAGCTGTTGCGAATGAAGACACAGACACAGTTAAATTGCTTTTAGACGGAGGTGCAAATGCCAATTTTTCAGTTAATAATGGAATCACACTTTTACACATGGCTGTTATGCGTGGAAACGCAGTAATGGTTGTGTTGCTTTTAAAGAACGGAGCAGATGTTAATTGCGTATATAAGAATATAGTTACACCCTTACTTATGGCTACGTATAATGGATATACATGGGTAGTAAGATTGCTTTTAAAACATGGAGCAGATATTGATTTTGTTGATAGTGACGGCAACACAGCTTTACACATGGCTGCCATAAATGGACATGAAGACGCGGCAAAATTACTTTTAGATTATGGAGCAGATGTCAATGCTGTAAATATCTATGGCTTTACATCTTTAGACATAGCTATTCATAATGGACATGGAGAAGTAGTAAAATTACTTTTGAGTGAAGAATATTAAGGCATATCATAAAATTGTCTTCCTGCTTTTAGCGCAAGGTAGTTGAGTTCAATAATTCAGCTATAGACTAGCCAAAAATAGCACAATAACATTCAAATTATTCCACAAAAAAAGATGCAAAATCAAAAAGTCCCAATAACGGTAATAGTCACGATAGCGCTGCAAACTGTGGCAACGATCTGGTGGCTCGCTAAACTCGATTTACGGGTACATATGCACGAGAAACTCATAGAGCAGAGCAACGGATTAGCTGTTACGGTATATCGTCTGGAAGAACGTGTAAAGAGCCTTTCTGAAGAATTGGATGAATTTAAAGCCAACTCAAAGTAACTATTCTGGCGTTAGACTGCGATTGACGATTTTCCCAATTTTCAATGTACTGCTCAACTAGCGTAGGATTTCCCGTTATAATCAGTAGGTTTTCAGCATTTCTTCTTTCAGCAGCATCTGAAAAGTTAAATGATCCAGTTATGATTTTTTGATTATCAATGATCATGACCTTACTATGAGCGATCGCTGGTTTGAAGTCAATCCAAATTGGGATTTTTTGCTTGGATAACTCGTTAATAACACTATGTTTTGAGCTCATTTGCGATTCATCAAGAATAACTTTAACATCAACACCCCGTTCTTTTGCTCTAATAAGAGATTTCGCAATAGGTTTAGAAGTAAAAGTGTACGCCTGAACCAACACGGATCTTTGAGCGTGATTTACAGAATCGATTATCTGGTTGGTACAGTTTTCTCCAGGAGTAAAACAAACCGTAGTTCTTGGGCAGGAAACACACCCTGATAAGCCTGATAAAAGCGAACAAGTTAATAAGACTAATAAATATCTAACCATGGCAAAATACATCCTGTCAGTGGACGGCGGAGGCATCAGAGGCATCATACCAGCCATAATACTAGCAGAAATAGAAAAGAGAGCAAGAAAACCGATAGCTGAAATATTTGACCTAATGGCAGGCACTTCAACGGGTGGTATTGTCGTGGCTGGATTATGCAAGAAAGATGACCAAGGCAAGCCTCAATACTCTGCAAATGACTTAGTTGAGCTTTACCAGGAATATGGATCATATATTTTCAAGTCTTCATTTTTTAGGCAATCAATACTATCTTGGTTTAACTGCGCACAATACCCATATGAAAACATTGAATCAGTACTGGAAAAATATTTTGGCGAAGATATTCTAAAAAACACTTTAAGTAAGGTACTGATTACAAGTTATGATATTCACAATAACTGCCCATTTTTCTTCAAAAGCTGGAGAGAAGACAGGAATTTTATCAAACTAAAAGAAGCGCTCAGAGCAACAACAGCAGCCCCAACATACTTTGCACCTAAGTATTTAGAAGTGAGCCAAAGTACAAGAGTACTAGTGGATGGAGGGGTATTTGCCAATAATCCAGCAGCATGTGCATATGCAAATAGTAAAAAACTTTTCCCGAATGAAGAAATAGTTCTGGTATCAATTGGGACGGGTAGACTATCTAATCGAATAAAGTACAGGAAATTAGGGAAGATAGCCTGGATAAAGCCTTTGCTGAATGTGATGTTTGCATCGAGCCTTGATGTAGTAAATTATCAGCTAAGCAATGTAATGGACGACAGATACGTAAGGATACAATCACAACTGACAATAGCATCGGCTGAGATGGATAATACTACACCTCAAAATATCAAATGCCTGCAAAAAGAAGCAAATGAAATGATAGAGGAAAATCAGGAAGTAATAAATAAATTATGTAACGTTAAAAATGTCGAGCAAAATAAAGAAATTATGCAAAAAGGCTCAGAAAGGTCTAAAGAATATAGTTTCGCCTAAAAAACAAAAGAAAGAACAACATTCTGAAGCTCCGATAAAACCTAGTGTTGAAAAACCTACCAAAGCTCAGAGTGAAAGCCAAACAGCAGAAAAGGACTTAAAAAGAGGCATCAGCTTCAGAAATAGCTTGCAAAAGGCGAAAGAGAAAATAAGAAGCTTAAGAACTGAACCTAAAGAAAGGACAATCAAAAAAGACGGCATGTTCAAGAAGTTCAAGAAAAAGGTCAAAAGCCTAAATCCAATAAAGTCTAAAAAAAATAAGATAATAGGAAGCAAAAAGTTAGCGTTTCTCCTATCTGCTGGAACGATTGTAGCGATTTTACCAATGTTCAATTTGCCCCCTTTTCCAGCACTTGCAATCACTTCTGCATGTGTTTTCAGTATCAATTTCATCGCAGTTAAAACACTCAAAAAAGTCGTCAAACAACATAAAGCCAAATCCAAAACTGAGCCAGAAAAATTGGAAAATGTAACAGTTGAGCCAGCGAAAGAGGAATCTAAACAAATTTCCAAAGATCTCTAATAGTTAAATACTTTCCCATCTTTACTTAAATATTATATATTTAATAAAAAAGACTAGCAAAGCGGGAATTTTATTTGCAAAATAAGGCGGAATTGAGTGCATAAGTTAACAATTTAAAAATATTTGTCGCTGCATACTTTAATACAAACTCATTTTTTGTGAGGGAATTATGGAAGTGGAAAAGATTTTAAATGAAGGTTCAAAGAAAATTTATAAGTCTAGGAATCCTAGCCTCTTTTCTATATTAGTTAGTGCAGCCTTCAAATGGATCATAAATAGCAGATTGGGTATTTGGTTTTTACATCTTTGTGCAGAAGCGAACTCGTATAGTACCATTGAATTCCTTGTCCAACATGGTGCTAATGTTGATGCTGCAGGCAAAGAAGGAAATACGATACTGCATATTGCTTCTATATTTGGTTTTACAGAAATAGTAGACATTGTTGTAGCAAGGACTAAAAATATCAATATCCGTAATATTTACGGTAATACTCCTCTACATCTTGCAGTAAAGTATAAGCGTTTGGAAGTTATGCAAACTTTGTTGCGATCTGGTGCCAATTTCAACTGCCTAAACTGTTTAGGTCAATCTCCACTTCATTTGGCTGTACAATATGCTGACCAAGTAATGTTGGGATTGCTGATAAAAAAAGGGGCTTCTCTCGAAGTGAAAAGCAAAGAAGGCAGCACCCCTCTTCTTCTTGCAGTTTCATTGAATGAAAAAGGTTACGTGGAGCTTCTATTGCAAAATAGAGCCAATGTCAACGCAATCGGAAGAGACGGTTGCACTCCGTTACACTTGGCTGTTATGAATGGCAATAGAGAAATTGTGGAATTATTGCTGAGTAGACAAGCGAATGTTTATCTGAGATGTTTTTATAACTCTGAAGAAGGTTACACAGCACTAGAGAATGCTATAGCAGATAAAAACGAAAAAATTATAAGACTGTTTTCGCTTCATGGAATAACATTGGAGTAGTGGGGATGTCTTACGAACAGATTGCTATATGGGGCATAATACTCATTGTTGCTATTAAAATATTTTCCTTTTTTAGTAGAAGAGCGCATAAAAGTCCTGTCAGAAAGGTGTCACTAGAAGAGAGTGAAGAGAAATTTGAACATAACCTCGAGATCCAGGTTTATAAAGAAAATCTAAAAATAATTGGAGTTGCAAAGCCGATAGGAAAGTGGACAAAGATGGCTATACTCAATAATGAATTGATGCAGCGCTTGGCTCTGTTGATACAGGCAGAAGGCGATAAGAAAGGATACTGGGAGCTATTTGTCAAGGCACAATCTTCAACTCGAGGTAGATATAAAGGAAGGGGAAGATAGCTCCCTCAGCTCTTTTCCTCGCTGATCTTTACTATCTCAGACACAAACGTGCACAATGAATCCTTTAATCTTTGGTCACCAATTTTTTGATATTCTTTCATTATACTCAATATCTTGTTTTCTCCTTGACCATCCTCATCTTCACAATAGGTTTCCTCTTTTGATGTAGGCAGTAGAACTCCATAATGTAATGATAATCCCTCTGCTATTTTAGGTGCTGTTTTGAACGATATTTCCCCTTCCTCATATCTTTTTGTTTGTGAACTTGTTAATCCGATCCTATCCGCTAACTCTGCCAGTGTACAACCTCTTGCAAACCGCCAATCTTTCACCTTTTGTATCATTTGATATTTTATGGGTCTTATTTCTGTTGTAATCTTTCTAATTTGAATCCCCTCTGACACACATCTGGTTAATGCGCACACCGCATCACGAACTTTTTGGTCCTTCATTCTTTTTAGGTTTTGTACTAGATCAAAAGCCTGCTTGTCCTCGCTGTTAATACAATTTATTGGCTTGGGAAAGAAATATTCAATATCACGCGGTGATTTTTGTGCTATCTTTTCGAGCGTTTCAGGTAGAATGTTATTTACCCCTCGCTCATACTTTCCTATTAGTGACTTTGCTACACCAATTTTTTTTGCGAAATCCGCTTGAGTGCATGTTAGCTCTAGTCTAACATCTTTTACCTTTTGAATTATATAGTAACATAAAGAATCAGTATCTATCTTCTTTTCGACACTCATGTTTTTAATCAATAGCAGTACAAATATATGTACTCTTTTATAAAATTTTATTAAAGATAAAACATTTTTTAGCTACTACTAGTTAAATACTTTTCTATTTTTATTTAAATGTTATATCTTTAATAAAAAAGACTAGCAAAGCGGGAATTTTGTTCGTAAAATAAGGCGAAATTGAGTTCATAAGTTAATAATTGATTTACCATTGACGCTGTATACTGGGATAGTAATATACAGAGGTAATGTATGAGTGAAAATGCAATAGAACTACAAAAAGAAATAAAACGCCACAACGATCTGTACTATCGGGATAATGAGCCGGAAATCACTGATGCAAAGTATGATGAGCTGAAAGCCGAAGCACAACTTCTAGGAATTGATGTAACAGTTGGTGCTCCACCTGATGAAAGGTTTGCAAAGGTACAGCATGTCGTACCTATGCTTTCGTTGGATAATGCTTATGAACAAGAAGACGTTGAAAAATTTATTGCTAAGGTTAAAAGACTTCTGAATGTGCATGAGTTGGAAATGATCTGTGAACCAAAAATTGATGGGTTGTCGTTTTCTGCAATTTATGAAAATGGTGTGTTCATTAAGGGTTCAACTCGAGGAGATGGCCACTATGGTGAAGACGTGACAAAAAATATCGCAACTATAAAAGACTTTCCTAAAACTTTACCTGGTATGAAAGGCAGATTAGAGGTCCGGGGCGAAGTCTATATAAGCAATGATGATTTTTTAAAATTAAATGAAAACAATGAATTTTCAAATCCGCGCAACACAGCGTCAGGTTCATTAAGGCAACTAAATCCAGAAGTCACTGCAAGTAGGCCATTGAAATATTTTGCCTATGCTTTAATTGGCGGAACAGAAAAGACCCAATCTGAAGTATTAAATAAGCTGAAAAAGCTTGGATTCTGTGTTAATGAGCATCAATGCTTAGCAAAAAACGTGGACGAAATGCTGAAGTTTTACAATAAAATATATGATAATCGCCATGAATTAGGTTATAATATCGATGGAATAGTACATAAAATCAATAATTTACAATTACAAGAACTTCTTGGAAACACTAACAAGGCACCACGTTGGGCAATAGCTCATAAATTCCCTGCAGAACATGGAAAAACCAAGATAGAGAAGATATCGATACAAGTTGGTCGAACAGGTCAAATAACTCCAATCGCTGAATTAGTTCAAGTGAACATAGGTGGGGTGGTCGTTAGAAGGGCAAACCTGTATAATCAAGATAAAATTTGGCATAAAGACATCAGAGAGGGCGATACCGTAGTAGTGAAACGAGCAGGAGATGCTATTCCCTACATTGTCGAAGTAGAAAGGTTTCGTCCTCGAAATGCACCAAAGTTTGTGTTTCCTAATATTTGTCCGGAGTGTGGCAGCGAAATTGATGATTGGGAAGCTACAGCTAAATGTTCAGGTGGAGACATCTGCCCAGCACAGCAAATAGGAAAGTTAAAATATTTTGTCTCCGAGAAAGGTCTTGATATTACCGGTTTTGGTGATAAGCAGATGGAGTCCCTTCATGACCTTGGTTTGGTAAGGAAAATATCCGACATTTTCACTCTCGAAGAAAAACTCAAAAAATTTAACTTAAGTGAGCTAAATGGATGGGGAGAAAAATTGATAGCTAACTTATTGGATTCTATCAATAGCAGAAGAACAGTAACGCTTGAAAAGTTTATATCTTCCCTAGGAATTAAACTTGTCGGACCAAGTGTAGCAAAATTACTAGCCAAACATTATAAATCGTATGAGAGTTGGCATTCTGTAATGGCTCAACTACCTCATGACAGAGAGGTTTCCGATCAATTAATGAAGAGCATAATAGGCATAGGTGAAGAAATTACAGATTCATTAATATCTTTTTTCTCTGATGATGATAATGTTGAAATGGTAGAGGATCTTGCTAATCAGTTGACTATTTTGCCTGTTGCTGCCAATGTTAGCAATTCCCCGCTCAGCGGCAAAACAGTAGTTTTCACCGGAAAATTATTAAAAATGGAAAGAGATGAAGCCCAAGCAAAAACTGAATCTTTAGGAGCAAAGGTCAGTTCAAATGTGTCACCTAAAACGGATTTTGTGGTTGTAGGTGAAAGACCTGGGGCAAAGTATAAAAATGCCATAAAACTGGGTATTAAAATTTTAACTGAAGAAGAATGGGGGCGCTGCTTGCCTTTATAGCCCACTTTTTTGGATACTTTATTAAAGCTACAGTGTTTTGCATTAAAAATAGGCATTTTAAGGGCATAAATACACGGAAATTTTACCATGTCCATTTAATAGCCTCTAGAGGTGCATTATGGCGGTAGCTGCAAAAAGATGACCAAAAGGACGTCCAAGGTCCTAAATGCCTCTCTCAGGTCTTCTATGGAGGTCATTTTTTGTTCAACATATTCAAAATTTAAAAAATAAGGGTTATACTAGGTCTAAACTAGGTAGCCACAACGCTTCCTCTATATCCAAAAAATATAAAACGTAACTCCTCCATTTTATCTTTACTTTTGTTCTTATTACTCATAAAATATATCCTTCGTTAACATTTTTAAATCCGCCACTGTTTCTTTAGCAATAGTAGCCAAACTTCTCAAGATTAGACGCAAGAAAAATTTGGCATTTCCATATCTTTATAATAGGCCGTTTTTCTTAAAGCTGAAGTAACTTTTGTCTGTTATAATAATGTGATCCTTTAGCTTAATGTTTACGCTTTGACATGCTGAAGCTAATTCCATAGTCATAACTTTATCTCCTTCTGATGGCTCTAAACTTCCTCCGGGGTGGTTGTGCGATAATATTATTGATGCTGATTTCCTTGCTAGTGCTTTTTCTACTACTTCCCTTTCATATAGAGGCACCTCATTTATTGTACCAAAATACACTTCTTCTCCGATAAAATGAAGCTGTGTATCCAAAAATATTATCTGGACAGCTTCTTTCGCTGAGAAGCCTATACTTACCCTTATATACTCTATGAGCTTTTCTTGGCTATTCAGTATTGGTCCTTTTTTTAACCCTTCTCTTAGTGCTCTTTTTACAGCTTCCTGCACACACATAATGACTGCAACTGCAGGATCAGTGACTCCTTGTATTATTTTCAAGTCATCTATTTCTCGACCTATAGCTAACCCAAAAAAGGTTTCCTCAAAGAGCGAAAGAAGGTATAACTAAGGGATTAGCTAGGATAAAGGTAGAAGAATGGCAAGACCATATAGTGAGGATCTCAGAGAACGCGTTTTGAAA
>Ga0209755_10009416_pt1 | contig 10318 bp, 10 predicted proteins | sample TergutCo191P1_FD_187301 | JGI IMG/M metagenome (GOLD analysis project Ga0209755, IMG submission 187301) | Cornitermes sp. P1 segment gut microbial communities from Petit-Saut dam, French Guiana - Co191P1 (SPAdes) (version 2) | ecosystem: Host-associated > Arthropoda: Insects > Digestive system...
TTTTCTGTGGATCTGGCAGGGGCCACAGGTTGAGCACACTCTGGAATGGTTTCTGCTCTTCATAAACTGACAGTGCATATGCTTCATCTGAGATAAAATGTAGTCCATTTCTGGAAAATATGATCAACCTCCAATACAGTGCCACCTTCACTTAAGGTCCACACACGTCCATGAACAGGAATTTCCTGTACCATCAAAAAATAGGTTTTATGATTGTACAAAGGCTCTTTCACTCATGTCCAACCCTCTGAAATTAAAAGGGTCCAACATCTATCAAAGTGATTTCAAGAATTTTCATAAACCAATTTCTTTTTGTCCATTGTGCTACATACCTTACAGAACTCAACAATTTGAATGTGTCTAGAATCAGAAGGACCAACAGAACTAATGCTAACCTGTGGCACACTTCCATTAATTGTAGAACCAACTCAGAGCTGTAAACTTCCCCTAGAGGATTGTTTGGGTTCACAAGGAAGAATGCTTTCACTGCCCTTCCCAATGCCTTCTGCTCCATGATGGTGGCTTCTAAGACATCAGCATTTAGCTCAAATGTTGATGCTGTTCCAATACATATCTGATAATGCAGATACAATCACAGCATATTTTTGTAATTAGTCAATAAAACAGTTCTGATGTGTTGTGTTTAGAGACACTGTGTATAACTCAAGCAATCAAATTCATGAAACACAAACATTATTTTGACCTATATTATCTATCTAATAAATCACACTCTGCAGTGCATTAGGACAGTAACAATTCCAGCATGTTTTCTGTGTTGTTGTCCCTGGAGCTTGATATAGCCACAGCTACCATAGGAACAGTGGTAACATTGGTAACAAGCACTCTTATGTTTTTTGCACTATGCATTGTAATATAATTATACAATATAAACTAATGAAATGCACATTTTCTAAATTAATATTTTAATTTTTAATTTTGATGTCTTCCACGTGTTTTAAACCCGAGGGTTCATCTTCAGGAAGGCGGTTGTATATGTAGTTACATGCATACGTACCATACCATAACTGCAAATACAACCATCTTCCTGAAGATTAACCCTCTGGTTTGAAATATGGGGAAGGCATCAAAATTAAAAATTAAAATATTAATTTAGAAAATGTGCCTTTTGTTGATGTATATCGTATAAGTGGTAATAAAGTGAACTAATATGACCATACAAACACTGGTAATGAAAAGTAACCATAACATCAATGGTAACCTTAGTAACCAAAATAGTCCAACAAAGTACACGGGTCTTCATGTACAGTGCCAGTTACTTTTGGCTGATTTCAACCAAAATCAGAATGCACTGAAAATGTTAGTAAAAATCTCCAGTATATAATTTAATGAAAAGCTGCCTGGTAGGCGTTTAACTCTTCCCTGTGAAGAGGCAGCCAGCCAGCCGGACAAACAAACAGACATGATGAGGCTAGTAAGTCACGGTCTTCGTGCTTGACTGCTTATCAAACACACCTCACAACAGAATAAAACAGGAACAGAGATCTGACAACTGAAGATTCAATGCACTGTGCATTAAAAATGGGTTCTGACTCACTGGCAAAACAAAAGCAAATGAGCTTTCTCATGACTCAATTTCACCGATTTCACTCAGGACACCACATGTATGTCCTCCAACTCTGCATAGGTAAATTAAGAAAAATTGGTGGTGAAAACATCTTCAGTCACAGCTGACATGTATAATAAATGTAATAAACAAAATAATTTGTCAAACTTGAAAATATAAGTATCTTGGAACAACAAAAACAAATCTAAGATGGCCTCATTATGAAATTATGAGCTAGGATAGTGTAGCTGGTATAATAACCTGCTAAGGGCTGGATGTCATGGACATCAAATCCTGTTGGGCGCAAGATTTTCGGCAGCCATCCAAACTGGCCTTGGGTCTACCCAGCCTCCTGTACAATGGGTATTTGGTCTCCTTCCCAGGGGTAAAGAGGCAGCGGCGTGGTGTTGACCACCAACCCTGACCTTGTGCCGAGGTTAAAGAAGAAGTAGAGCTATAACTATACTTACCCTCTTGGCCATCTTTGCCTGCTACAGGATGAGCGTTTTACCTTTTACCATGATGAAGTTATAAGAAAAAATACTCAAAATGCTTGTTATAATGAAATTCTACAACAACAATAATTTTGTCTTCCATCAAAAATGTTTTTTTTAATCAGTTCATTTTGTTGTGATTATAATATTAAAGATTATGAAAGAAACCGTCTTTCACAGAGGCACCTGAGGGATTGGAGGTATAACCCCACGCACCCTGCACCTTGGCGTGATATGGAGGGGAGTGGTTTGCTGAATGATGAAGTCACTGTAGCTCATTAACCATCATACAGGAAGTAGGATGGGCCCCAGAACAGAACTTGAGGCTCTGAAGGAGCAAAAAATCTCCTGCCTCTGCTGACTGAGCTATCCAAGCTTCCAAATACCGGAAATGTAAACCAGAACTTACCTCTTTCTTATCTCTCAGTAATACATCCACAACGCTGACTTTAAATCTCTCGCTGAAGTTGACAAAGATTCGGGTATAACAGGGACTTGGAGTCAGAACAACGTCACCTGGATCTAACAAACAACAAGCCAAAACTTCCATAGCTGCCACTCCTCCATTTACCACCAACACCTGAAATATGTATATTTCCATGAGGTCACAACTTCCTGCCGAATCAAAAACATAGATCACAATTCATATAAGGCAATATTACATACAAAACTCACATTTTCTTGAAGAACTGGTAAATCAGGTGCAAGATGGCGAGTAAGAAAGGAAGCGAGTGCCTCGCGGAGTTCTGGAATACCCCACATTGGAAAATAGTGTTGTTCCTTGGAGCTGAATTGAAACAGGTCTGGTTCATTAACACGTTCCAGTATCACATCTTCACACAGTGCACAAACAGATGTTCCCAAGTTGACATACCCCTGTACAAAACTTCAGTAAATATATGCATTGCAGCCAAAACATAATTATTTAATAGTGCAGTGGTGCTTAACTTTTCCTAATGTGTCGTCCGAAAAAAAGTGACTGTATTAAGACTGGTGTCCTGTCTATCTCACATTGTGAGACAAACAAAACTCCCAGTAACAAGTCATACACAGTTATTTATGACTAGTGGAAATGTGTGCCGAAATTCAGTGTGGCATTATTTTGTTCACATCTTCATCCTTAATCTGTTTTCATCCTCTCTTTTATCCCTTTCATACGTTTACTTCATATCTTTCATTCTCCCTTCCACTGAGTAATAAATGTATCCTTCAGATGGCCTAATTCTGAGCACACAGCTGTCTCAAACCACCATCATGTACTGCAACATAATACACACACATTATCAGGTAACTTGATATTTGCCAGACTGAGGCCTTTCAACCAATGCACAAATCAAATTACTAATTTTTTTTTTTGTTTTCTCTCAGTCCTTGATTTTATACTTCATGACATTTCAACATTATCCAAAGGATGGGTTAGACCAAAACAACTACAATGATGTTCAGCTCAAACTAATCATTTTATGAGTCCCTTTACTCTTCTCCTGCCAGTCCAAGACAGTCAACATTACCCTAATTTTTATAACTTCGTTTTTAACCCAACATTCCATGGAAAGACCTGGCTCTCATAAAGCAATTTCTGCTATATTTGGTACAACACATCACACTTTCATCCTAAGACTTCTGCTGTCATTTAAAGTTCTTGCCTTTAGCCTCTGATGTACTATGGTTGTTACAGGCAGACACAGAGACATATTGTTGTACTATACAGATATCAGTAAAAAATTAATGACACTTAGTAGACATCATATCATCTTTCCTTAACATTCATAACTAAATCTTATGTAAAACAGCAGACAGAAGAGTTCAAATTGTCAGACACACCGATCTTTCCAGAACTGGGATCTATAATACAGCTCCACCTCGCCTAGTCTGTGGGATGCATTAACCAACCCCAGAATTGTATGTCTCATCTCACATTTCAGTGGGTCATGACATCAAAGGCCACAAAATGAAGAGAAAGAAACAACAGCAATGACTTTGGTAGTGTGTATTTTGGTGAAAATAACCAATAGTTGAGAGTAGCCTCCATCCTCAGTCTACCCTGAAGAGGGAGGCAGCATGTTCCACTCAAATATCAGTCACTTTCTACTAGACTTTGTGATGTTACATCCCAGAAGACAGTAATATTCATATTTACAACCTCAAATAACATCTACTTGACTGCTGAAAGAAAACAATGAATAAACAGTTCAGCAAGATGGAATATATTGCTGACTACAATCTGTGGACTTCCCCAAATTCAGCCATGTAATGGCAGCAGTCTGTGACAACCGGTTCAGAATCACTGCAGTAGTAATTTCCATTTCATATTACAAAGGTGGTATGTTTCTAGGAATATTTCATAAAATATATAAGATTATTCATTTTCATGCCTTTATAATTAACCTCCTTTGACTAACAATTTTATGTTATCATTTGCTACTCATCAAAGACTGTACTAGTAACTCAACCTCTTTATTGGTATCTTGATCAAATGGGTCACCCATGCACAGCACAGCATAATGAGTTAGGAAGTCTCTTGCATCCAGCATCTGTTGTGCTCGCTGTGAAATCTCAAGTGCCATCTTATTTCAAAAGCTTTACACTTCATAAACCACACACACCAAACTGGAAACAGGAATTTGTAATCAGACAAGCACCTGGAGAACAAAACATCATTTTATTAAATCACTTTAAACATACCAACATAACAAATTTTGGTCAAATTAACAGTGTTTCTGAAATATCAGATTACATAGCATGTAATGTTAAATGACAGTAAATAATGACCTGGAAAAGATGCGAAACAGTCATGGCTTTGACACATCTGGTAAATTCTGGTACAGGTTCACAATATAACCATATTTTGGAGATGTTTTGGTATATTTAAACTGTTTACTGAAATGTTACTGGCATTGGTAGAGTTAGTACATTATTCTTTTGTATTTGGATAACGTTTATATTGCACCATCACAACCAAACCTGACTGCATGATATGCCAGTTAGGTTAGTTTAATGGGCTGTACTACTGTAATTCTTACTTCACCCTGGAAGGTGTATTTGCATATGACCTTAATTATTATACTGGACTGCTCAGAATACATTAATGATGGAATTCAGAAATACAAACAGTATGAAATATCTACTAGACAGGATCACGAAAAACTACGAGGGTCGTACGGAAAGTCATGAGCAACAATTTTTTTGTAAAGTAACACGCTTTATTATTAAAAAACCAAATACACCACCTTAATCTACAGACCTTTCTTTATTTTTCCACATTATCGCCACTTCTTTGTACACATTTTTCCCAGCGTTCTGGGAGTTTGAAAATTCCCCTTCTGTAAAATTCCGTTTCAGCCATCCAAAGACACTGACGCACTACTACCTGAATTGCCTCCGTTGTCTCATAACGTTGTCCGCGCAGCTGATCCTTCACAAATACGAAAAGATGGTAGCCGGAGGGTGCCAGATCGGGGCTATAGGAGGGGTGTGGAAGAACTTTCCACCCCATCTTTGCAATTGCTGCCGATGTGAGTTGAGCGGCGTGGGGGTGAGCGTTGTCATGCAGGATGATGATGTTTCGTCCCCCACGTTTATCGCGCAATGCACGACGGAGCTTGTGCAGTGTCTGGACATAACGAGCAGCAGTGATGGTTTGCTCAGGTTCCAGGAATTCGGCCAAAATCAATCCCTCTACATCCCAGAAGACTGTGCCCATCACCTTCGCATCTGATGGCACTGTCTTTGCCTTCTTTTTGTTATGGAGAATGCAAATGGTGCCATTCCATACTCTGCCGTTTCGTTTCAGGCTTTCGTCACTTGTCACAATATGGAGCAAAAAGATCATCGCCTTGGTGTCGATATCTCTGCAGCAGTTCTGATGTGATGGCTTTTCGCTGACCTTTGTGGTCTTCGGTCAATAAGCGCGGGACCCAACGAGCACAAACTTTCCTATGGCCTAAGCTTGCAATAATATCCTGTACTGCATTGTGCCCTATTCCAAGTGTTCGGGCTATTGCGTCCACAGTCACACGCCTGTCGTCTTGAATGGTCTCATCCACTCTGTCCTTGTTGCGTTTAGTTGAGGCTGTTCGAGGGCGACCGCTCCGAGGCTCATCTTGGATGCTCGTGTTCCCATCTTTAAAATGTTTCACCCATCTTTGAACACTGCTAGCACCCATGCACACACTTCCATAAGCACGCTGAAGTCTCTGGTGAATTTCTGCAGCAGGGATTTCCTTAGCCTACTAATGTCGTATATATATGGAGCTCCTAGCAAAGCCAGAAATTTTAACGTCATGTATATATGGACCTACGTTTGGCAACGCTGAAAGCCTTATCTTTCTATGTGCTGCACAATGCTTCAACAGTGAATCGACGCAGTGTAGTTTCCTGTGTCACAGTTGTGTGTAGCTAGCTAGGATACCCTAATTAGCCATGTATGCATAAGTGTCATAAGTCTTGAAAGCGTATTGTGCAGTTAGTTTAGTCTTGCATTTAGTTAGTGGAATGGAATGTTATAAAACTGTTATTGTAGTAACAGGCAGCTGGGTAGCAACTGGGTAACTGTTGTTAGGTAGGGGAAAAGAGCATTTTCCTCAATGTTTTGCAGTAGCTGCAACTTATGTCAGTTGAGAGTTTGCTGTTCCACCCAGCAGCGGCACTCAAGTTATCATCAATGGAACGTCAGATTTCTCGTGTGAAACGGGCTCGTCTGCTGTCTCAGAATCAAATACGAGAAATCGTAATGGATTCAGACAGCGACGAGGAGAAATATCACGCTTCTGAGGATACGGAGGGCGACGAGCCACGCCCGCCTTCCCAACGATCTTCAATATCAGAGCCCCCAAGCCCAGATTTTTTTTTGCCAGCAGGCCTGAAAATGAGGATGTTGTTCGTAATGTGGTAGGTCAGCAACAACAACCCTGCTTGTGGACACTGCCCCCTCAAACTCGAAGGCGTGTAGTTCACACCTTTACTGGGGCTCTCACGGAAAAGCAGGGAAGCTGCACGCGTAACGAGCGAGTCCACTCCACTTAGCTTTCTGCTGCTGTTCTTCGCGGAAATTATTACTTTGCTGGTTGTGGAGACGAATCGCTACTATCACCAGTTCTTAGAAAATTCTGACGACGGACCTTCTCACGAACGTGAGGTGACAGAAGCGGAAATGTTTGCGTTTTTGGCTCTGATATTACAGCTGGGACATACAGTTCAAGGCAGACTGGAGGACTACTGGACGAAAATGGAACAGCTACGCACTCCATTCTATGGACAAACGATGGCACGTGCTAGGCACTATCACACACTACGCTTTCTACATTTCATGGACAAAAATAGGAATGGAGTTGACAGAACAGATGACAGACTGTGGAAAATACGAGACTTATTTGAAATTATAATGACGATCTTTTCAAAATTTTACAACCCTTCCGAATATTTGGCAGTAGACGAAGTCATTGTGAAATTCAAGGGAAGGATAATTTTCAAACAGTACATCCCGAAAAACGCAAACGTTTCGGCATCAAAATGTTCAAACTGTGTGACTTTACAGGATATACATATGACACGAATGTTTACCTCGGTAAAGACAGAAAAAGGGCGTCACAACACCTGAGAGCAACATACAATACATGGGTTAATCTGACAAGGGGGTTAGAAGGATTTGGTCATAAACTGTACATGGACAACTTTTTTCTCCCGTGGCCTATATGACGACTTGGCCCAGAAGAAAATTTTCTGTTGTGGGAAGGTTAGCCTACATAGAAAGGGCATGCCCAAGGATCTCAAACCCAAGATACTGAGACTGAAACGCGGTGACATTCGAGTAAGGACCAGGGATGACTTGGCGGCTGTGGTGCGGAAGGACAAGAGAGATGTGTGCCTCCTGATAAACATTCACGATCCACCCAGAGAAGTTAATTATCGCGATGAACACGGGAATGCGATAAAGCGGGCAATTGTGGCGTATTATAACCGTCACATGGGGCACGTTGAGAATTCGGATAGGATGACCAGTAACTACACGGCCAGCCGCCGAACATGGAAGTGGATAAAAAAGAGCCTTTTCCACCTGTTTAGCCTGGCCATTATCAACAGTTACTTTCTTTTATCTTCATGTGGTGGGAAGAAAATTTCACACAGAAATTTTCATCTCACCCTTATCAGAGATGCTGGCACAGTCTGGGCATGAGCCACGACCATACATGCCTATAGGGAGACCAGCCCCAGCCTCTACTAACATCGGAAGACTGGACACACGTCAGAATAAGCACTGGCCTGGCCGCAATGCGAAGCAGCGGCGTTGTCGCGTGTGTTCAGCATGGGGCGTGACGCGAACCGTGGTATTCAAATGTGTGAAGTGTAACTGGCGCTTTGTGTGGACCGAAGTTGTTTTGAATATTACCACACAAAAACGACTTATAAGACATCTTTTCGTTCGTTCTTCGCACAAACTGTTGGAACCTCAACTACAATGTAAGTAAAAAAATGGATATTTACAACTTTTTTTATAAAAGTATGTTCTCCATTACGCAATAAGGACATTACAGCATTTTTAAAGCACTCTGAGCAATGTCTGATTCCTTCCCCACAAACGGCTTTTTGTTTCACAATTTTATCTCCTTTAGATCTCGAAATATTCAAGTTTTTCGAAAAGCATGCGCAAAATTTTAGCACTTCGCAGAATAATTCGGCGAGCTGGGTTTTAATACGGTACGCTAACGATTAACGAGAAATTCGATGGCAGCACGTTGGGGAAACGACATATCGTTATCGGCCATTTTGTTAAGAGTGATACTGGTCACGTGATGCAAGCTATTGACGTCACAAAACACTCACGGATAACACAACAGCTGGTTCCATCTACCACCGTACTCTCGTTCGTCTGGTGTTCCGGTTTGCATGCAAAAAAAGATTTGTCATGACTTGCAGTACGACCCTCATAGCATTTCAGTGTGTAATGAACCGTGGGTCAGACGATTTGGTGAACCAGTAGGAAATTCTGTATGAAATGAACTTTGATTTCCACACCAAACCCATATATGTACATTATGCACTCGTACCCGTCATGCCATGAAATTTGGTTGTTGGTTCGTCGTGCTGTTGAACACGTACAATAAAGAAATAGACTCCACAATCGTAGTTTTACATAAACGTCTTATAATAATATTATTTCGTGTAACCTATAACACAAATAACATTTATTTAGTTCCTTACGAGTTCTATTAGAGATATTACGTATACATTTCGGTTGATCTTACCAGAAAGTGACACGATGCTTTCTGAAACACAGATCATGTAGTATATAGATTGGCAAGTCAATGATGAAAGTTGGCAATGTGATCGCCCTGCCACCTGTGTAATCAGATCACCCAACTAACATGCCTAGGACGATAATCGCGACCCCCATGTAGATCGTTATACTAATATAACGTGTTTCAAAGCATCAATCGGTGACAAAACCGCCTACTATCCATCCTTTAGTATTTTCTTTTCCTTATAAAACCAGCTACACGTACTGACACGTTTCGATGCTAACTATTGCATTATCCTCGACGTCATCCTAACACATAGCCAATCATAGTATCCTGTATTATATGCACACGTTTCCATATTCTTCACTGCTTTTTCCTCTGTTGCACTTTTGTAATGCATTTCTGTTCCATTTATTTCCCGCGTTGTAACTCACTCCTGTAGAACTACCATTTTCACTTATTGGTTGCTGTACTTATATCCACGACAGAATCAACAAGTGGGCAAGATACACTGAAAGAAATGAATCACATGTCAACAAGTAGTCTGTGAGCGCAACAAGGAAAACCAAGTGCAATAGTCTGCACTATGAACACAGGAAATGCAATAAATACAACCACCTACAAATGGCAAGATGTGTAAGCTAGGAATATAATGCAACAGTCAGCATCAAAATGCAGTCAGTATTCAGGACACATATTACTGAAGGGGGTCAGTGAATAGAATATAAAAATTATGGAACGTAAATGGTGTGCATATCAAAATTCACGACTCTGTGCCCTCAATTTACCATCATCAGACCCATTCATAAATGTTAAATTCTACATTGCAGAGTGACTTCTCCATACATTGGACAAACATGTGCAAAGACGAAGAGACTTTCCCTACTCCCCTTACTGAAATTTACTGGACTATGGCACAGACAATTCAATATTCCTAATGAATAGGAACAGGTCATCTAGGAATATCATGAATGAGAAACATCTTTCAATCACAGACATTTGTGTTAGGAACTCTGGAACAC
>Ga0209755_10009417_pt1 | contig 10318 bp, 8 predicted proteins | sample TergutCo191P1_FD_187301 | JGI IMG/M metagenome (GOLD analysis project Ga0209755, IMG submission 187301) | Cornitermes sp. P1 segment gut microbial communities from Petit-Saut dam, French Guiana - Co191P1 (SPAdes) (version 2) | ecosystem: Host-associated > Arthropoda: Insects > Digestive system >...
CTGGTGTGACAAAAGACAAGCCACAGAAACAAATTCAGAGGATGTACACAATTTGGAGCAGAGGAAAGTTGGAGGTAAATATGTGGGGATCAATGGTGGGAGGAAAGAACAGCACAGATGACTCTCTCACAAGGCATCTTAAACTGGTGGAAACATCAACAGACTTGTTTAATATGCACTCTGGATGCTGGAATGGGTCAATTCTAAATAATACTCAGCACATTAAATACAATATAAACATTTTTATATTCACATGGCTTCTCAATTCCATTTAAAAGACTCAAGTTGGCTGCACATTTAGTATACAAATGCAAGGTGGTGAGAGCACACATTAGAAGCACATATATGTATATCAACCAGGATTTAACTGTTTACAGATATCTGACACGTTAATTTTCAAATAATTTTAAGTCATATAAAAATAGCTTTAGAAATACTAGTTACACTATCTCAACTATTTAAGTGAAGCTAGCTACATCTACAGTGACTTTGCTAAGTAACACATATATATTTATGATTACATATTTAAATTATATGTTCCAGTGTGTATATATAATATAAAATAATGACAAACTCATATTTTCAAGTCTTTCAACCAAGGACGATTATATTATTATTACATTATTACAAATTCATGACTGAAGACATCACTCAATGTGAGAAAAAAATTGTACGTAACTTTATAAAACTTCATTTAACCCACCAACATTCTCTGACAGCCACATAACTTCCGACATTTCGCAAGACATCAGTTACACTGAAATGAAACTGCATAAGTGAAAATGTTTTATTTATAAGATAAAAGATGCAGCTTGTCTGTATTTGTATAGTATGAAATTATTGAGACATTTATCTTCAAAACATAGGTGTGACTGTGTTTAGTCATTTTGTCTAGACAAAACAAAACGACATGCAAGTGGGTTAAAAGAACACTTTCATTATATTTATAATTCAATATTAATCACACTTATTAATATGCCAATGTGAAATATGTATTAGAATGTACAAATGACAGCCACAAATAATATGATCATGTATATTAAGATGGATTACAAAAATAATTTCAATGTAGGTGATAAATTATTTGAAGATTAAAAGTGTCAGATGCATTGCCACCATTCAGAATGTTCAGTGGCTCGTGTTAGCACAAAAGAATTGCCACAAACTTCTTCAATCAGAAAACTGGTAACATCAAAAAGCTTTGGTGTGGGTAATAGTAGGACATCATTAACTTCTGAAGGAGGAAGTCATCTTTCACTTGTTCCTACAATTACTGATGCTTTGAATTGGAAAGTTTGTTATTTTACAGCTGAGATAATATATTTAAGTCTGTTCTTGATAAAACCATATTTGTGGCATTTATTTATATCTGAATGGGAAAGATTTCATATTCCATTTTATTTCTTGTATGTTCACGTTTCTCCTTGAATATCATAAATATTGACCATATATTACGTTGACATATGGAAAGAAATAAATCCTGCCAAAATTTGAAACTATATATCTTCCCATATTTGAATACTCACTGGCTGTCATGGTAACATGAAGGGCATTGGTTAGACACACGGTACAACAGTCACAACATTTCCATATTTAGGTACAAATAACAAAAATCAAATTCACAGTTCTTACATAGTCTAGTTTACATTAGCTACATGGTAATTCTCATTATTAGTGTACATACAGAATATTTAGTTGTGTATGTGAGAAAGATAGAGATAAGAGGGAGATAAAATACTTGTAGTTCTGTGGGATAACAGACACTTCACTTATTAAACATTAACAGAATGTCCAAAAAATAAGCAAGATATAAATGTATGTAAATTCATTCTTCATGAATGTACTAATTTTGTTAATAATTACAAATACAAAGTTTACAGGTTTAAAACAAGATACTAATAAGACATCTAGTATTTGAATCATCGAGCAATTATTTGTATGTTAGACATTTTACAGAATATCAGCAGTTTGATTTGAAATGAAATAAGAATAAGCATTTACAATATACCAGTACAACAAAATCGGATGTGCTAATGGAAATTTCTGTAAAATCCAAATACCAATTTGTTTATAAAACCTGATGACAAAACTTCAAGTGAGATAATGACATTAACAAAACTTCCTCATAACACTTCTTTTTCATGAAAATAACACAGGAAATTTAAGGAGATATATGTATATATGGTTTAACTGAATAATTTCTCAAACGAGCCAAATTTTGATTTAAAACCATTACTTAATTAAATACATAATTATAAGGATATTATACCAAGACAGAAAAAAAGTTATCAAAAATGAATTGTGTGTTTGGATTTTCTATACAACTCACACCTGAAAGATTTCTCATTATAAGAAGAACTGAGAGAGATATGATAAAATATGTACATTGTTTGTCACGTAAAGTACCAATTATTCTTGTCCATATGTAATGAAACTTGAATTTTCTCGACAGATTTTCGAAAAATATTCAATCAAATTTCATGAAAATCCTTCCAGTGGGAACTGAGTTGCTCCATGTGGACAGATGGACAGATAGACATGATGAAGTTAATTGTCTCTTTTTGTAATTTTGCGAACACACCTAATAAAATTCCTGACAAATAAAAAGAGTTGGTCCCTACTGCAAAGAAAACACACTGTGTCTCCACTGTAATCAGCAGTCTTTTCATGATGTTTAGGAAACTGATGGCCATGAACCATGAGAATAAAATAAAAAACATATAATACCGTGTGAGCAAAATTCAGAGTTAACAATTGCTCACCATTGTATTACACATTTTGCACTGTCTGTTAAAAGATTTGTAGTAGTTCATTTATTTATTTATTCATTCATTCATTCAACAGCAAGTTTTGACAAAACCAGTGCGAAACATAAGAGTTTCGTGTTTTATTTTTTGGGCATTCTGTCTTATGTATAGTTCCACATCTAAAGGAATATAATCAAATCCTTGCAAGAGACTCAAAGGTTGTAGGTAAAAAATAAGAGGCATTTCATAACAAACGATACTATATTCATGTGGTTCACAGCATGGTCAGAGTCAGAATCCTTGCTTGAAACCAATATGGTCTCAGCAGGTTATACTCTCTGGTTCTGAAGAGAAGTGAATCTAGGGCAACCATTCTGGTGAAAATAATAGGCTACCAGTGTCCTGTGATAATTCACAATCAGATATTTAAAAATGGGTACGTTACCACCATAAAATGATCAGAATATATTATCACATTAGAATATCCACAGATGGTTAGTTCTTTTAAAGTATCATAATACTATGCATGTTTAAAATTCACATCATAGACCATAGACTTTACTGAAACATTCATTATAATCAAATTCACCTGAAAAATAAATGTATTTGCCCGAAAAAAATTCTTCTAGTCATGAATGATGCTAACAAATTGTTACAGAGCATCTATTTTTTTTATATGACACCAACTAATTCTTGCAAATCAATGGCACAGTTAAACATATTATTGCATGAGTAAAACTCCCTTTCTGTATCGAAAATTCAGTTCCAAATCCCAAAAAGTTGCACACACCTCTTCCTTAATCTCTGAACAGAATTAATACACTCTGGTGGATGAATTTCTTTCTTCAGCATTCAATATCCTGCCACTTGCACACTTCAAAAGCAACAGGATTGTGTACAGTTTAGTAGGAAATTACAACTGTGTTGATGGTAAAATCACTCTAACCTTGACTGTGCAGCAACAACTTACGAATAAAAAAACGACGTACCCCAATGTTTAGTCAATAAAAAAACGACGTACCCCAATGTTTAGTCAATAAAAAAACGACGTACCCCAATGTTTTAGTCATCAGGATATTAACTTAAAACATATCAAATTTGAAATGAGTACTCCAGTTAAACAAAATAAGGGACAACTTTACAACACTGTGACCATGTACTTCAAGCACCTTTATTGTCTATCTACGCATTACCTGTTGCTGAATTTGAGTCTTACAGCTATAGACATACAAAAACAAAATGAAATTAGTACATGGTGTGAACAAATTTTCTTTCATTATACATGAAGTTCAAAACAGAAGGAAATAAATGTTTTAACTGAATTAATACCATTACATGTGTCTGTTGGTATGCAGCATCATCACCTTGTGACAGATGAACAGGCATTGGTCACTGGTGCCAATTTGAAAATAAATGCATACCCCTCTAAATACACTCACCTTAAGATCTGTCTCATATTGTTTCAAAGCGTACTGCATTTAGCCCAAAAAAGTGACTTAAATTTTATTGTATGTAGTGAGCAGAAGGAGCATAAGTGACTGGTCATTGATTGTGAAGTTGTGCACAAAAGTCTAAACTCATATTATGAATTATAAAATGAATGTAACATAGAGGTAACTCATTGAAAATGTGGCAACAAATTTAATAAATCGCTTCATGGATCAGACGTCCATCGCAAACACCCTGTAATATCTGTTAAAAAATTCTCCTCATTTAGTTTGTCCTGTCTCACTTATTTAGGAGGAGAATGTCATTCATCCAAAGAAGTACTTTCCCCCATTAAAGAAATAAATTTAAAATGTTCCTCTCATGTTTGTGCTTGGCCCCAGGGACAAGGATACTTTGCAAACAAAAGCATATTTATCTATTTACCTTATAGACAAAGCTTCCTCTCTCTCTCTTCACGCTTCTTTGGATAAGACCTCTTGCAACTGTCCATAAGACAAATAACAATTTCACATATCACCACAAACTACATTTTCACACAAACATACAAATGGGTGTAGAAATCTTTCCAACATCTTATGTGAAAGGAAAAGAAAACCACTCACAGATATATGCATTCATCCAGTTTGTTCACAACACCTCATTATTTTAATTCACATCACCCACATCAGTATTTAGAATCACATTCTGTACATTATTGAAAAAAACGGAATTTAAAAATGATCTCATCCCTGCAATCGTGATGTCACACTTACAGAAGAGATTGTCAAACTGCCACTGTCCATGTAAGAAAGGCTTCTCTGATACGAATATCCTATTTAATATGAAACATTGTATGTATTTAAAAATACTTGAGGGTTTCAGATGCAAACATTGTTTCTGGCATGACTGTATGTACGCACAAACACAAAAAATAGTCACTGTCTTCTACTTTCATTTCGCTGCTTCCTTCTTTCTCCACTTCATGTCAGTCACCATCACTTTCACTCAACCTGATGTCACTCAATTCCAGCACTGAAAAAATTATGGACTCCAATCAAAACAACAACAATTTCAGTTCAAATTATTTTATGACCATTTCTAAATGTATGAAGGTATACTTTACAACAGAATTAGCTGACATGTCCATTCCCTGAAAGAGATGTCATTACCTTGCGAATACAAACGGATTCATAAAAGTAAGAGTGTAATATTAAAAGGCATTGAAGAAAGTTGCCTAACATATTTGAGAAATTCTTATAATAAAACCAAACAGATGCACTAATTTTTCAAATTTATTTTTGGAATAAAACTCTACATGTTTCAGACAGTTCCTCTGTCCATCATCAGGAGTTTTTCACTGCACACACAGCAATGGTATATGTCATACAGGTTTGCTGACAGCTTGTGAGCAGAATCAGGACAGAACCACTATACCATTGCTGCATGTACAGTGCAAAATTCCTGATGATGGACAGAGGAACTGTCTAAAACATGTAGAGTTTTATTCCAAAAATAAATTTGAGAAAATTAGTGCATCTAGTTGGTTTTATTATAAGAATTTATCATGATGCGCAGTCACCTGAACGTCAAATATGAGGAATTGCACCTTAAAATTCAACATGGTTTCAAATTTTTTTCCTACTTTTCTCCAAAAATCTATTCTTTGGGGGGGGGGAAGTACCTGAATAAAGTTTCCATCTGCATGCACAGCTCTGAACCAAAACTCACTTTTAAGGCCTGTCAGAGGCCAAGAACAATTCCATGGCATTTAAAATATTGTGACACAGAAAATAATTCACAAAAAAAATCATACGTCAAAATATGTGAACAACCCTATGAATCAGTCAGAGGATTGAAAGAAATCAAAGCTTACATGTATAGAGCAATTATTATTACACCTCTACAAACGGCACAGCAAGGAAACATATTCTGCTCTCCGAGGGAAATAAATGCCCTATAAACCACTGTAATGATGACAGGGTAATCAATGCTGGTGTGTCAATAAAAAGTGATGAATACTCTCTTGCACCCTGGCAGAAAATATGTGAAAATGAATGTAACTAACCAAACAATCAAGCAAGTTAATCAATCACGACTGCAGTCTCATTTACATATGTCAAGAAGATCTGAGAATTGTAAGACTGGAATATGTGGTCACATTTGGAACAAGCTACTAGTTTTTAAAATCGATTTTCAATGATTAAGTATCATTCCATGGACTTCACATTAATTTCCTGCTTTGAAAACAGCAGCATGTACTTTCTGGTTTCTTTACATCAATTAGTGTTCGAAGAACACAAAACAAAGACTAAACATTTTTTAGAAGCAGTATCTCTTTCTGTCCTCAGGTAAAAAAAAGACAGCGATGCACCAACTTCCATGGGCCTATTAGGCCGATTTATTCTCATTATCTGTGTCTCTCCAGTTACTTTAAACACAAGGGGGAAATTATTAAACATATTAGAAAAATTTCACACACACATGCAAATGTAAGAAGAATGTATATACACTTTAATTATACTTAACAGAACAAGCATCCTGCCCATTGATGTAATTGTAGAGCATAAAATAACTAATAAAAGTTTCTATCGCATAGCAGAATGTGTATCCACCATTTATACCCAAATCTCTTACGGTGAAGACCTACATATCAACCACATCTCTGTAAGTTACACCACATAATATTCCAAGATACACTTAGACCTGCCGAACTGTTAATGAAAATTTGGCTCAAATCATCACATATTACTAATTACAAAACATAAAATATTATTTTGTTACACACTCTTATTAATTGTCGGCAGTATCAAAAAAAATATAATGTTTGTCACAAGGCACATGATTCAATAAGAGACTGCATTCTACTTGAACTTCAATTATAATTTTTAAATGTACGTAGCTCTTGTATAAACAGATTCGGTGTTGCAATTCAAAACGCAAAGTGTACGCACACTTTGTATGTTCTACACAATGCATATAACAAGGCAGTTCATCTTCAGCTGTATTATATACATGTAAGGGAATGCATAACAACAAACAAGTCAGTTACCCTCTACTACAACAAAAAGCCGGACTTTTGTCATGCACCACTGTCAAACCCCTACATACCTGATATATATTTTGAAAAGCTGGTCACACTACATGAAACATACACCTCTCTCACATTTCATAAAAAAGTATCACACCAGAAATTAAAAAAGTGACCATGTTAATCATATTCACATATTCTTTTTATCTGAATTTTAAAGTTGGACACCATAAAGTTTAGTACCTAAATTGTTTTATAAGTACATGTAAAACAACTTTCCACGATGTCAATTCCAATTCCAATAACAATATTAATATTTTAAAATATTTAATAACAACAATAATAAATATTTTATGTCACCTTAGCATCTAGGACCACGTGATTGCTACCAGCGCTGCGAACAATAGAGGCACCACAGTGCACATCGATGACGCCATGTTGTTATAAGCTGTCATGCCTAAGTCACGCACTTCTGGTTCTGCAGAAAGACAAAACACAAAATTTAACTGTAACATAACGCTCAATATGTTAGCATGACTGGATAAGTATTACTGTAAATAAAAAATAGAAAATATGATAATCTCTTTAAGGGATGTACAACATAGACTTAATAGTGGCTCATGGGCTGAAATGTTCAAACTGTGTATATTTTGTTGTTATTATTATTATTATTATTATATATGACAATGTATAGGATAATTTGAAAGATTTTGTAAAAAGTTCGCAGGACTAAGAGAGCTTCCTAAATATATTTTCATTTTTAAGTCTCAGAGGCAGAACAAATCCAGAATATGACTTAGAAGTGTATTATGTTCTGATTTCCATTTTAACAGCACCTTCTATAAATGAGAAAGAATCCAAAAAGTGCTAAGCTTTTCTTTCTTTCAAATGTCTAGTCGAAATCTCCAAATGATAATTCTAATTCCATCCATATGAAACCAAACAAAACATTACACACATTAGCATGGGCTGTTCCATGCAGATTTTGTCATAGTATGGAATATTCATGTCATTCTTGCTGATATTCTTTATACAATGCGGGACTAAAAGTGCTCTAAAATAAATCCATGTGCGAATAACACAACTATTTGAATTGTATAAGAGAAAATATGTGTTACATAAACAAAAGATCAACTGTATTACTTTACACATAAAATGTGGACAAGGTAATTTATTCACAAAATATTTAATGAAAGTAAAAACAGGTTACACAAACACTACAGTGACTTCACTGAAGAAACAGATGTGTATATTTAATGTAAAAGTATGCATAAATAAAATGCATGACAAGTGTTTGCAATAACGTCCCAGGGGCATTATATTTTGTTCTGCATACACTGTCAATCTACACAGATTCAATAAATGTCCTAAAAATTATTCCCATACAACTCTGCTGCAGCCATGCATATTCAGTGGTTGCATAAGTATGCTGATATTGTCTGCCGGTAGAAAAACAATTTGAAAGGAACTGCAAATAAAGAATATAATAATAAAAGTATTCACATGCACTGCAATGAAATATGCATACAGAAATTTCGATACCCCGCAGACATTGTTTAAGTACGATACAAGTGAAACTCTTGTTAAATATTTAAAAAAGTCTGGAGAATCATTTTTATGCTTAAATTTAAAAAAAAAATTCCCTGACGTACGCCTATAGCAAATCACGTTAATAAAGCATACGTAATCTCGAAAAAAACACACTATATAATACTGAACAATGAAAAGCCTAATACGTTGAGTGATTGAGGCAAAGAGGTGTTTAAATTATATTATCAGCAAAGTCAACATTTTCGTAACTTTTCCTCCGATTTAAACAAGAAATTGAATTACACCGCAACCGATGCAGTCCAAATGAGCACAGTAACTTTCACACTTTACATCGAAATTATACCACTGAACTCTCTATTGTTATGCTTATTTATTTAGCATAAATATTATGTCTTAGTCAGACATCATCATATAAATGGAATGATGCCAAAATGAAAGGGCACGTGTTTATACACACTACTGAGTCAGTCTCAAAATTCCTGGGCTAAATGACTTACAAAGACAGCTGATTTTGTATAAACACTGTAGACAACAATGTCTAAAATATTTTAGTAAGCAGCAGTCAGGTACGTGCAATTTATCAGCGCTGTCACCTGATGTACTGATAGTTTTAAAATAAACCATAGACAATACGCAAGTATTTGTGTTTGTTGTGCACAGTACAGTATATGAACTGCATAGTGCAGAGAGAATTGTCATTGTAGGGCTCCTCATCAGTGAGTGTCTGCCAAATAAACACCATAATACCCACTTAAGTCCTATGTAAATATTACAGCACTAAAATAATAGCAGTGAATAAACTGACAAATCTGAATATAGAGTAAACAAATGTGAACAGAATTAATACTTTCAAGTGTTAAGGATAAAAATTATCAGGCTTCTGGAGTAAATTTTGTGTTTCGTTGATCGTACATCTCGATGTAATCGGGTAAAGAAGAAAAACCAACTTGATGCACAAATTATTCTTAGTATATTTCGTCAAACTCTACATTTTTAGGGTGTATCTAGGCCGATCATCAGGAGGTACAACCGTACGTATACAATAATTGGTACTTATTATTCTTTTTAGATGACTGTCTTTTGTCCTGGTTGTATTGCTCCAATCCAACCAGAACAAGAGACAGTCATCATTATAATAAGTACCAATTATTGTATACATACGGTTGAACCTCCTGATGATGGGCCTAGATACGCCCGAAAAAATGTAGAGGTTGACGAAATATACTAAGAATAGTTTGTGCATTAAGTTGGTTTTTCTTTACACGATTGTGCTATAAAGTTCAAAGAAGTAACTCATATAATAAGACCTATAATTCCCCTGCTAATACAGTGATACCTCAGCTAACGAGTGACCCTGTTAACGAATTTTTCGGCTAACGAAGATTTTTTCGCTGTTTTTTGGGCTCGGCTAACGAATGTTTTGGTGGGTGCGCGCGCTAACATAAAGTACCAAACATGAACGGTCGGGCCATTCCACGAGAGAAGTTCAATCAACTTTGGACACATTTTTCACTTCTCCTTTAGCAAAGAGACAGAGACCAGCCACTGAAGAAGAGGAGACTTA
>Ga0209755_10009418_pt1 | contig 10318 bp, 15 predicted proteins | sample TergutCo191P1_FD_187301 | JGI IMG/M metagenome (GOLD analysis project Ga0209755, IMG submission 187301) | Cornitermes sp. P1 segment gut microbial communities from Petit-Saut dam, French Guiana - Co191P1 (SPAdes) (version 2) | ecosystem: Host-associated > Arthropoda: Insects > Digestive system...
TGAGGGAGTAAAGGTGATGTATTCGTAGTAAGCTTGTCTGCCCGTTCACAGAGTGAGATGGGGATAATGGTTTGGCAGTCATGACGTCACAAGACCACGTGATGTATTGCGTTATAATAGAGGGAGAGATAGGGAGTAGGTGAATGAAGGTAATTACATTGTTGCATGGAGGAAGTAGGTGATAAGGCAGTAATTCTAACATGCAAATGAATGAAAGAACCGAACAAGTTTTAATTATTATTTATTGTACATCATTGTGCCTGTCTGCCAGTTGACACAGTGAGATGGGGATAATGGTTTGGCAGTCATTAGTCATAAGAGAGCGTGATGTTAAGTAGGGAAAGAGAAGTGGTACTTTTATTTTAACATTGTTACATTTTGAACAGTTCACCGACTTCGTAAGAAGACGACGCTGGGCACATACATTGAAAGAAGTTTCTTCTTTGGTTTGTTTCTTGTTCTGTACGTTCCCAGGATCGTAGGACATAGGATTGTCTAATTTGTGTGAAATGTTCTAAAAGACAGGGTTTAATTTTATCTTCCATCCACTCGATGAAATGAGTACATACACAATCACATAGGCCTTCAAAAGCCCCGTTTTTTAATTGGACGCAGAAGTCGAGTAGATCCCCATATTTAGTAAAAACTCTTTCTAAACATCTCGTTGCCTTAAAGTTGTTATGATCTGTGACGTTCCAAACGATGTGTAACAGGAAGCCGATGTGCTGATGAATTTGGATTCGAAGGCCATTTCCTGTTAGACAGACCGAAGCCATTCGCGGACGATAGACGTACCTTTAGAGTTAACAGATGGAGATGTTTTGGAGACGTTGGCTTGGCCCACATTACTAGTAGGGGTCATGATATGCTTAAATGAGATAAGGAAAAGCATTAGTGGGGATGCAATGTACAGGTCTTGGGGAAGAAGAGACCCCTAGTACAGGCGCTACACCAATATGTATTTTTTATTTTAATCCGCTAGTGCAGAAATAGCGTCTCAATTAAGTTCAAAAGTACTAGAAATTTGGCTATGCCATGACTTTATTCCGGGACAAGTATGATGAAATTTATCGTCGAAAGAGTTGACACTGAAGGAGATTAATATAGAGGGAAATTCTGGAAGGAGTTGTTCGAAAGGCACACGTCCTGACACGACTACATTTACGTACTGATTGAATGTCGTGAAAGTAGTTAATGTAAAATGACGTATGTCTCGGAAATATATATCGGAACGTATGTCACGTAGGGAAGGAGGCTGTCTTTTACAAGCAATACAATAGCAGTACCTTCAGACTGTCGGCAACAACAAAACGTTTGTAAGGATAGACGATGTTTGACCATACACTGGTCACAATTCCGTTTATCCTTCCACAGGCCGTCGCTGAGTGCTCTGTAATACTTAAGATATACTAATCTGGTGTTGGAGGGTAAAGCAAAGGATAGGTTTAGTGGAGCGGGTACGTTGTCCGACGGAAGAAGAGTAATGGCAAATTTTTTTGTAGAAAACAGCTCAAAATTATCCCAAATAAAACGCACAAATTCAAAGTTTGAGCGGTAGTCACAACGCAAGTATGCATCGATAACTACAAAGAACATAATCGCATTAAAATGACCTAAACGCACACGGTAGATACAACTATCGTTAAGCGTTTCTAAAAGTTGAAAATAAAATAAACCAATTATAAACTCTTGAATTATATTTGGACCTCTTTGAAAAAATAAATGTATGATTGGATTGTCATCCAAAATAATATAAACCGAAACTGCCCGAAAGAAATTTAAATACCAGTTACGTAAGCGACAAAACTTCCTGTCATAAAACAGCATAAAACCATGCCTGTAAATGTGGAATAGAAGTTTGTGGAAGGTCCGTATGGCAGGAAAATGGATAGGAACGAATTCCGTAAACCAAGAGGCATTACACGCGATTGAACGCAAGGGATTATTTTTGTCTACATAGGAGATAGAACTGTAAAATTTCTTGCCGTCGATCAGCATGATGTTTGAAATAAATACAGTAAATATTACATCAGAAGAATTTTATTTTGAAATTATTGGTACAAAGAATTATGTATGCCGATTCGGTATGTGAAACTACAATTCCATATTAATAATGTATGCCGAACCGGCCTTTCCTTTATATATTAACATATAATTTTTTTCTTTCCGTGTTTATTTCCTCGATGTGGTCGTCATCGAACACATTGCCGTATAGTTTTGGGAGATAAATTTTGATATTAATTGCTGAATCAGTTTGCAATGTTAATTGCACTGTAGACCTGTACTGCGTTACGAGACGACGGGCAAAACTACAGGGTAAGGCGGATTGTGCTCCAGTGTGTGGAGCTGGACGACCTGTCCCGATGCAATGTTTCTGAATTCTGCAGTTAGATCCATGTTCTGTAAAAGAAGTAAATTTTAAGTTGTACCTGTCGAACCAAACCCATCTACACCACATTCAGTATTATCTAATGTCTTTATTTCTTCTAATGTTGGATAAGAAATTTTTTCACAAATATGTTGCGCAATACGGTCCCCACGTGTAACAATGAACGGTGTATTTGAATGATAGTACATAATTACACTTATATTGCCGCGATAATCTTGATCGATTACTCCTCCACAAATATCTATATGATGTGCCAGGGCCAGTTCCGAACGGGGTGCGATCTTGCCAAAATAACCATCTGGAAGTTATATTTGCAGGTCGGTGAATATTAAATCCTTTCCCATAGCAGGCACAGTTGTATTGGAGGCACTATATAAGTCGAGCCCCGCGGCTTTAGGGGACCCGCGTGTAGGCGATCGCGCATGTTCAGTTAGTATTACAAAGCGCAGTAGACAATAAGATGATGATGACGACGAAGACATTTTATTTATTTGTAAAGACTTCAGGAGTTGCCCTCGACAGCTCCCAGTGTAAGCTGAGGACAGATAGATGTTAACATATACTCAGCAATAAAAGCTGCGTAGAGGTCATGAGATACGGGATGAGAAGAATCTAGATGTGAAATAATATTAATGTTTAGAATGATTTACTTTATTTTTCACATTTGCTTTTATGTATCAAGTACAAAATAAAATTTATGTAAAAGATCCTCCTCACATCTGCCTTTATAGGTTAGTGTATATCTTTCAGATCTCGTATTTATAGCTATAATAAGATGATCTTGGACGTGCTAATCTTTTAATTTTGGCATACAAAATTTTACAACAATATCCTATAAAATCGCCAGTAGAAATGTTATTGTAGTACCCCGCACGAGACGTGCTGCATAAATGACAGGGTACGCTTTATTAATTTCCAAAATTTCTATGTCGTTAGTGATGATTGCTGTAACGTTGAGAATAGCAGCACATATAATAATTACCGTTCGTAAATGTGAAATTTTAAGCAGGTGAAAAAAGCTAGCGAAGTGAAGCCGGCGAAGTGAAGCTGATGAAGTTTCTGAGGACAGATAAATAATGGTATTAATATAGTTAATTTTTAAGAGTAAAAAACATAATATAAAAGTAATAATAGAGATTAACATACATTTATTGAAACCTTATCTGCTACTAAATGGAGAGTAAAAAAGACAAAATTGAAAGCTTATAAAAGAGACTAACATACATTTATTAGCTTCATTATTGAAATATTATCTGCTGCTAAATGTAAGTAATTTTATTAATCTGCTGCTAAATGTAAATAATATTTTTAACAATCACTTTATTTAGTATCTTTTATGTATCATTTTCAGAATAACAATGGATTACAAATTTACTATAATTAACGAAAATACTAGACAGTACACACGGTTTCATACTTTAGGTACCCAGTTTACAGTACGTCTTTTACATCCACCAGAGGGGAACGTAAGGGACATCATTTCCTATTTCATGGCCAGTGTGACTTATCTGTGTGAGCATATATTACGAAATTGCGACGATTCGAATATGGTGGGCATATCGATCCGAAATGAAGTTAATATGAGGGATAAGGCGATTGGAATTATTGTCAGGCTGAAAGATCATTTTCGACAGACGTGATTTTGCATGTCGGGCACAAGGTTACAAATCTAATTCGCGTTTTAACGATTTGGACACGTTTGTATTCAAAGTTCATAGTGTAAAGATGCCTGTAGGATTCGGGGGTATAAAGACCAATGGTAGACAACTAGACGCACTTACTCACTTGAAAAAACGTATCGTGAAAGTAAGGGCTGAATCAAATTGTCTGTCCAACGCATTAGTAATCGCGAACGCGAAAATAACGGACGACCCGAATTATTAGTCGTATCGTGATGGATGGAAAATAGACCACGTGGTCCAACGATTACTACAAACGACAGGCATCAATTTAAATCGGGGAGGGGTTATGAGAGAACTCCCTCAATTTCAGAAATATATTAAAGATTACCGAATCGTTGTACTTTCTGGCTTAATTTTTGAAGATACAATATTTGATGGACAGATCGAAACCGAAAAAATTAACGTTTTTTATGATGAACTCGCACGTCATTACCATGTAATCGTAAATATTATGGGTGCGATGGCAAAACGGTATGTTTGTAAAGCGTTTAACAATGGATGCCTTTCGGAAGTGACACATAATTGTGAACAGGATTGTAGTGATAGTATGTCTGTCCCTCCGTGTGTATCCTCCGATGATCGAATCCCGTGCGAGTCGTGCAATAGTAATTTCAGGAGTGGGGCGTTCATTGATAAACAAAAGAACAATAAGTTAAGAGGAAAGACAGTTTGTGAACAGAAGAAAAATGCTTTGCGAGAGGTAGTTGTCTATCGAAAAAAGCACGAGTGTAATAAGCCGTTCTGTGCGAACTGTAAATAGAAAATTTGGATTGGACATCTCTGTTACATGGCGACGTTAAAGAACGAAAAACATCGCAGCGATAATGTATTATTTGTTTTCTATGATTTTGAAACCACAGAAGATATGAAGTTTTCCGATTCGGCAACACTACATGTTCCTTATCTAGTATGTTTGCAACAGTTCTGTACACAGTGGGAGATGTCAGCTGATATAGACGAGGATTGAGAGCGTTGCGGTAAGAGGAAACATCCATTCTGGGATGATCCTATAGGAGATCTGCTTTCATATCTATGCGAACCACGACCATGGGTCAGCAAGGTCGTGGCTATAGCGCATAACGATAGAGCCTTTGAATTGTATTTCATATTAAATAGAGCCATTCAAATGAAATGGAAAACCGAATTAAGTTTAAACGGGTTAAAAATTGTGTCCATGAAGATGGAACACATGTTGTTTATCGACAGCGGTTCATAATTACCTATGCCACTACGCAAGTTACCCGAGGCATTCGGACTTTCAGTAACCAAATTAAGGTATCCGAAATATTACAATAAATATACGAACTTGGACTATGTTGGACCCACCCCTGTCGTATCATATTTCGGAGCCGATGAGATGAGTATATCTGAGAGAAGATAAACTAGTATTGGAAAAGTACTGTCAGTATGACGTCTTAGTTTTGAGACAAGCGTGCCACATATTCAGACGGGAGTTTATGCAGATTGGTAACATTGATGTTTTTCTCGAATATTTCACCAATGCAACGGCGTGTAATAAGATTATGCGAAAATGATTTTTGAAACCCTACACCATCGGTTTCATACCCGACGGCGGATACAGTTGTAATAATAATTTAGAAAGACAGCCTTGATGTTGCTACTGCATATGGAACAAACGGACGGATTTCAAATAATGTATGCTAGAAATGGACGCTAATTAAGACTAGCCCGCACTACCGAAATATAGTGTAAATGGGTACTACCCCGAAACCAAAACGATTTTCGAGTTTTTTGGTCGTTTTTTCATTTGCGAGGGGCGATACACTAACTGAAAGTAATGAACACACAATGTCACGATTAGAACAGATATCGGAAGCGGGATATCAAGTTAAGAATCAATGGGAATGTAAATTTTATGAAGCGGGAATAGTGAATACGAAACCTGAATTGCTTACGCATCACATAGTAGAACAATTTCAAATGTAACCCGCGATGCCCTATACGGAGGCCGAACAGAAGCCATGCATTTTCACTATAAAGGACGCGAAAATGAGACAATTCAATGTGTTGACGTCATCAGCTTGTATCCGTACACTTGCAGATATTTCAAGTTCCCCGTGGGTCATCCAAACATTCGCGTGCGGGATGCGTGTAAAGATAAGGAAGTTTGCATACAGATGGAAGGTCTGATGAAATGCCATCGAGGAGGTTGTATCGTCATATCCTCCCCTACACAAGCAACAATAAACTATTGTTTTGTTTATGAAGGTCATGCGTTTTCGAACGGAACATATCCGGAGAATGTAGGCAATTAGAGATGATGAGAGGTTCCTGACTGGAACCTGGGATCTAGACGAGGTTCGATTGGCAGTGGAAAAGGATTATAAAATCCTCGACATCTACGAGGTGTACGAATATCAAGTTACCCAATACAAACGTAAAACAAACGAAGGCGGTCTTTTCTTAGATTATATAAACAGATTTATAAAACATAAGCCGAGGCAAGCGGTTATTCTAGTTGGTTTCGAAACCCCGAAGAAGAAGAGAGATATATGCATTCCTTTAAAGATAGTGACGGAATTGTACTAGATAAGGCAAATCGAGGTTTGGCGAAAATTTGCCTAAACTCCATGTGGGGAAAACTATCATAGAGAAATAATAGGATACAAACTAAATTAATTTCAGATCCTAAAGAACTCTACATATTTCTGGCAACGCCACGCATCAAAGTGATAAATCTCGTGTTCGCTAATGATGAAGTTGTCTGGTTTTCATTGACGTTTACAGCTGAAGAACGCGTGCCAAGTCTACGTCATACGAATGAGGTTATCGGTGGTTACGTTACCGCGGGGGCGAGAATACGTCTGTGTCAGCATTAGATTGTCTGCAAAAAAGGCGATTTATTGTGACACAGATTCTGTTATGTTTATTCAGTCGAGAGGCGAAATCCAGCTAGTTGAAACCGGGGACAAACTGGGAGATATGACTTCCGAATTAAAAATACTTGTGATAATGTCCGAATTTGTGAGTGGTAGGACAAAGAATTGTGCGTATACGATAATCGACTCTAGAAACTCTCAAACAAAAACAGTCTGTAAAATCAGAGGCATAATATTAAACTGTAACGTTTCACAGTTGGAGAATTTTGATGTAATCAAAGAATTGTTTTTGAACAAGAACCCTCCCATACAATGACCGTACACAGCGAACATAAGAATAAGCGAAAGAGAAAATTACGAGGCATAGTATCGATAATCACAGAACACAAGGATAGTTAATACAGAGTATCATTTTCCAGGAGAAGACGATTGCTCGATAATATTTCGGTCCCGTTCGGTTAAGTCTAACGCTTTGTTTAGGTATAATCACAGGGAAGGTACGATAACGGTATTTAGTAATGGATGATGATCTGAGGTTTAAACATTCATTCACCTGCATTATCAGTGGACGTATAGGTTCCGGCAAATCATTTTATACGATTCTTGCAAAACCTCAACTCGCTGCTCACCTAACTTAATTTCGATCGTGTAATAATGTGGTGTTACACTGAGAGTATAACTGTTACGGAACAGGAGTTCTGTGAAATAAGTGACAACATTCGTTATAACAAAGAAAGAAAATAAGAAAGGCAAACCGTGTCTCTTTAATTTTTGACGAACTATTAGACTTTGTTTATTCCAAGGAAGTGTGCAATTTATTTACGAAAGACATTCATCATCGAATTAATCGTGTCGATTTGATTACACATAATCTCTTTCACCAATGACGGTACTGTAGGGATTTTTGCACTGAATGCCAAGTATTTGATATTGTTAAAACACGTTAGGGATAAAAGTCAGTTTTCGCGTTTGGCCTGTGAAGTACACCCTGAAGGTCCTAATAAAATGTACAAGGCATATCTAAATGTAACTACATGACCACACGGTTATTTGCTGCTAGATTTAGCACAAGATACAGATGACCGACTCAGATTTCGAAACTGCTCCTACCCTGATGAATATCCTCCTACATTTTATAGTGGGTAAAAATGATGAAACGGATAAAATAGAATTATCACGCCCTTCACGTCCTTAAAACAACATAATCGAAGGTAAAGCCGTAATTTCAAACTGTAATCGAGAACTATTAAATTGTATAACGAATGTTTTCTAAATGTATAGAACGAAAAGTTACAAGTGTCAGACTGTGGAAAACAAAAGTTGCGAAAACATAAAGCAATACTTCCCAAGGTCGCTGAGAAGCGCGTGTCGTCTTCTATCAAGAAACAACTTCGAAATCAGCGCGGAGGATTTCTGATGCCGTTCCTATCTGCTGTTCTTCCAAAACTGGGTAATCTCTTATTCAGGCAGCGTGCGAATTAAATTCCAACGCTCGCGAATCTCTTATTCAGGTAGCGTGCCAATTAGATGATACGTAAAATATCTCTCGTGTCATCGGTAAGTTTCCTACATCACAAAATCCTCCATCATATGATAAGGTGAAGACAAAGAAAAAGAAGAGTAGAAAATTGCCTCTTAGGAAACAGCATCCTTATGACAAGTGGGTCAGGTTTCGTGAAATGATCCAGGGAACTAATACCAAACGAGTGCCATTGATAAAAGAAATTGCGGAATTTTTAAGAAAAGTATTACCTGAAGAAAAATCACATCAGCAGGTTTTTCCTAAAATTGAACCTTCGGAGCAGACATCGAGCGATCAACTCCTAAACGACTGTTCGAGGTAACCTCAATCTCGGATACTTAGAATGATATATATGGTGAAAGAGCTTGTCCGGATACGCGCTTTCTCTATAGAGAATACTATATCGGAAAAATGGCATTAATTTTAAAATTGACAATTCTACCGTAACTGTAGATAAAATGAGTAATATCAGTATTAGGGGAAATCATTTGAAAGGATCGGAATAATTGTAGAAACATTTGAAACGCCAAAATGTAAATTACGAATTCATAAATAAAAATGATTTACAAAAATTTAAGACGATTTTCGAAAAGACTAATGCTCATTTGGAAGGATACAAAGCAGGGGGTGACATTCGGACTTCTCGAGGAAATAAATTCAGAAACGATATTGCGAAATTATTTCCCGAAGCCAAAGTTGCATCGCGGCAACGGTGGGTGTTTTATTAACATGAATAGAATACTGTACTATGAACGTGCGAAGCCCTCGTCATTCTCAGCGTTGAAGAAATTTCAAGAAGATGCAAAACAAAGCGAGCTTGGAAAGAAGCGAAACGAAATTAATCCATGGTTACAAAATGCAAAATGCCTACATATTACATATAGCGCTGAGAAGTAGTTTTTCTAGAAATCCCTATACTGTCAATAACCTGCTCGATGTATGAGAATGTGACTTCGTAGATATTTAAGCTTTCGGTAAATATAATGATAACTAAAAATATTTGTTAACCGTGATCGATGTCTTTTCAAATTTTTTACACATCGTTCCCCTAAAATCGAAAACTCGTACAGCCCTCACGTCAGCATTTAAATCGATTCTCAAAACTGATAAATATTCTAAACCTTTACAAAGACAGGCGATCTGAGTGCGAATAGATAAGGGAAAAGAATTTTAAATCGACATTTCCAAGTAATGTTAAAAATGAATGTATTCAGTTTCAGGTATGTCGAAATCATGACGTGAAATGTTCCATTATTGATACAGCTCAGCGTACCATTCGCGATATGTTATACAAATACTTTACCTATAAAAATACGGGCAGATATATCGATGTACTCCAGAAATTTGTCGAAGCTTACAATGATACAGTTCACATCACTACTGGCATGGCGCCATCAAATGTTACAGTTTCAAAAGTACTTGCGATTAGGAAGAAAATGAATAAAAAGTTTCGTCGTGTGCTTATTTAAGGGCCAAATTTAAAATAGGACGGCACGTTCGAATTAGTAAGGAGAAAATGACATTCACAAAAGGCGCCCAATAAAATTTTAATCGGGAAATATTTCAAATTATTTATCTTATTAAAAGAATACCCAGGCCTGTCTACCAGCCGGAAGATTTGAACGAAACACCGATAGAGGGTCAATTTTTATCAGGAAGAAATAACTCCTGTACGCATTACAAAGCAGATCGTTTATAAGATAGAGAGAATATTAAACAAGAGGGTTAATCGCGGAATTCAAGAATATCTGGTTCGCTGGCAAGGATATAATAAGGACCTCGACTCTTGGATTCCTGCATCTAGTGTAAAGAATATTTAAGCCATGACTTTTTTCAAATCACGTTTACGTGACCCTGTTCAGCAAATCTTCACATAAAATCTTTG
>Ga0209755_10009419_pt1 | contig 10318 bp, 14 predicted proteins | sample TergutCo191P1_FD_187301 | JGI IMG/M metagenome (GOLD analysis project Ga0209755, IMG submission 187301) | Cornitermes sp. P1 segment gut microbial communities from Petit-Saut dam, French Guiana - Co191P1 (SPAdes) (version 2) | ecosystem: Host-associated > Arthropoda: Insects > Digestive system...
TGAGCTAACAAGCTCAACACAAAGATAACAGCGTATAAGATGTAGAGCCTTCCTTCGTAGCCTATTGTGTGAATAAGTGAATTTGTGTATAAGGATAACATCACTCATCTGCCAAACAACAATGCCTGTAAGTACTTTATTTAAAATAATTTGCATGAAAATTCAATTAATTAAGTCATATGTATTCACATAGCAGCTTTCATACTATAAGAATTTTTCAGTGTACAGGCCCATGTCTTAACTATAATCTTGTTTTTGATTCATAATTTTATCACGTCTAGAAAAAGAACTACAAATTTTTTTCGAAAATGCTGCAAAATATGGGTTTAAAGGGCATTTAAATTCCAGCTGCATGGCATTTAAAAGTCCGTACGTTGAAGGTTAACAAATGTAAACAACAACAGTATATTTTACTCTTTATAATGATATATAGATACACTCAAGTAATTTTAAACATACCACTTTTTAGCACAACTCGCACCATTTGTTGTATATATACAATATAACTCCTGATGGTGGGCTACAAATATGGCTGAAACATGTAGAGGTTGAATGACGACAGAAACTGAGGATAAATAGTGCATCAAGTTGGTTTTTATTAAAACACACATGTATCAAGATGCACGGTCAACAAAACATTTAAAAAAAAAGTTAGTTACATGTAATACTTGTTATACACTTCCATTTATCACAAAAACATTTATCTAGAATTTGTATATTAAAATAAACCATCTGTCATTGAAATTTAGTATACTGTAAATACGTATAATGTAATCCAATCATACACAACTTTATATTTTATTAGATTATATTAGGTTATAATATAATATTACATTATACATATTTATATCATATTTTAGCATTTTCAACACAATGGGGATGTCTCACTTAAAAAAAAAATGAAACTTAATATTTTACAACTGCGTATTGGTTCACAAACTTTTGTAATATCTTGATAGATCCATTCTTTGTGATAGAACTCCCTGAGGATGGCCACAAGAGCGACCAAAACATGTAGGAGGAATACTTTGTTTATAATATAAGATACCTTTACACATTTATGTGAATTTGCTGGTTTCTTTACCATATCTGGTTGCTTTATGCATGGTCATGGATTATATAAAAAAAACAGTATTTTAATGCATTTGTTTTTACACTGTTCCAAAGTAAAGCTGAACATAATTATAAGGATGGGTGTATGTAGGAGTGCTCTCTGGGAAAGTTTGATTGGAAAATAAGCTACTGTGTGCAGCAGGTTGGAAATACAAGTGTGACGTTTGCTGACTGGTGAATATTTAGGAAAATAACCATGAAGATGTTAACATTGATGAATGTGCCTTCTTGTAACTTATTACAAACGAAATCTGTTTTCCAGGATGTGAAAGCAGTGATCACACATTCCATCCACAGCACACTGAACTCGATTGGAGGCATCCAGGTTCTCTTCCCACTGTTCTCACAACTCGACATGCCTTACGACTGTGCCATTGGTTCCACTGATGCCAAGCGTGACTCTTCTCTCTGGTATGTGCTTCTTGATATAATTTTATAATGTTCTAGTCCGTTATTGTGCAGTACAAATGTACGTTTGAAGCAGTTAGAAGTCAAGGCAAAGGAGCATATATAAAATAGAGTGAATTACATATTATTGTTCTATTATTCACTGTATTTGCCCAAGTATGAGAATGCCTGTGCTAATATGATCCCCCATCATACTGGAATAACCAGTACCAAATAACCATTAATTTTAAAACTGGCATTATACACAATTTTTAGACTCATGGAAACTTCTGTCTCAGTCTCCCGTGAGTGTGTCATGTGATTTACTGCAGTTAGTGTAAACACTTTAAAAATAGAACTTTTATTGTTAATAGCATGAAGTTCTTATACCTGTTTAATTTTTGCACTAGTAGTGTTGACTTTACCTTGAATGTGTTCCTAATGGTCACCAGAAGAGATCACAACATATCTGTCAACTAAGCAGCGTTGGTAACATTGCATAGTTACAGCTTTTATGTCTGAAGAGTATTAAGTGTATTTCCAAAGACTCCCTTTCAAGCTTTATGTTGACCAGATTCTTAAGTCTTCTAGGATAGGACGCCTTGCCACGTGGTAGTTAACCGAATTTCATGGATAAGCCTTCTCTGTGTGTGTGTGTTGCCACAGTCAGGTGTCTCCCTTCAAACAAATCATCTGCATTGTTTTCCTCATCTGAAAATACAAGAAGTCTTGAGTTTTTTTAATAAAATTAAAAGGAAAGTGACTTTATTTTGTATTCTGGTATACCAGTATCATAGCTATTTTAATCACTGATACCACAGTGGGAGGATGTGTAGGATGTAGTAGAATGTGCCAACACACTTTATGTCTTAATTATTCCTAAAATAATGGCAAAAATAATCATATTTTATTAACAGAATATAGTCATGAAGTTTTGGATATTACAGGTACCCTGTATCCTGAAAACAGACCCCGTCAGGTGACCAGTACAATTGTTCTCCTGAGAAAGTAGGTTATACAGTGCCATCTGTAGTTAGTTGTTCCTGCGAAATGGTGAGAATGCATTCCCGAATTAATGTTTTTAGTTACTTAAACTATGCTAGACATAACTGGTAAGTGAACATTTGACATTATGAGGGGCCAACAGGAGCAGAGGTTGTGGAGGCTAAAAATATTTACCGGTTAAGAAATGCGTTAGTCCTGGGAAGATGTTTGCAGCATATTCATAGAGATGTTAGCTGTGTGAGATGTGATGAACCATACATTTTGTGTGTACAAACAGTGCATTTTAGGACCCAGGAAGTTCTTGAGCATGCTCGGATTACTTCTGGCATTTAATTTAACTCTTTCCTGCTGTCTGTTCTCAAATGTGTGAGGTCCAATGATGATGGAAGATGATACAATGCACTTACTGTGGCACAATGGAGGGGACACTTGTGGAGACTTGTACATTTCAGAAAGTTTTTCTTGACACCAAGAGGAGAAAGTTTGTCTGTTCATGTATCCCAAGAGAAGGCAATGGTCTTCATCAGTCATCATTTTTATTTTGTAATGTTTATGTTGTGTAACTCCAAAACCTGGCTCAAACAACTTGCATCTGAATGACTAGTGTTTAATATTAGAAGTTGTGCCAGCCATAGAATAGAATAGATTAGAATAGAATGATATATGTGTTCGAGCCCTTTTTTGTGGGCCAGATGCACCTAGGCCTTAAAACAAGCCCTTTGTGCCCTGCATTCTATACTAGGTTAATGGAGCCCTGTTGCGTTACCAAAATGCCAGATGACCCCCACACCTAGTTTCTTAATATCATCTGGGTCCAAGAAGAAGGAACCCAGGTATGTATACCTGAGTGAGACCAAGGCCTCTCACTCACATAAAATGTGGACTGAGGTCTTCTCCTCAGTACCACATTTCCTACACATGGTGTCATTAACTAACCCCATTATACATAAATGTCTTCTGAAGGTGTTATTATCCTGTAAGTAGTCCAATAACAACCTTGCTTTGAGTCCTATTAAGGGACAATAGCCGGGCCCCTGTAGCCAGTTCCAGATCCGAGATCAATTCTCGAGCCTGTCTTTGTGTTTTACAGGTGCCACACCACAAGACTAGATGTTGATTCCCCACCAAGTGTTTTAACTTTCTCCTTATATTCTACCTAGAAACCCCCAAGCAAGGCTTAGGTCCAATGAACCGCTGAACGGAACCATCCCTTGCAAGCTTGTCGGTGATGACATTCCCTCTCACTTCAGCATGCCCAGGGACCCAATATAGCCCCCAGCATGCTGGGCAGAGATGTCATCCAACGCCTGCTGGCATTGTCGTACCAACGGAGATGTTGTTTTGGCAGCCTGAAGCGCCTTCAGAGCCGCCTGACTAACAGAGCAAATATTAACATATTTCTCTGGATGGTCCTGAGTTGCAGTTTCTTCAGTGCAGTCTAATATTCCGTATACCTTAGCCTGAAAGACTGTGGCATGTTTGCCTAGAGGGATGCTGAGCTTTCTGTTTACAGATTGCCCGTAGACCCCCACCGCGGTCCCCTCCGCAGTCCTGGACCCATCCATACACCAGACGAGCCCTTTAACCATAAGAGGAGCGCCGGGGCCTCTGGTCCATTCATCTCTAGTTAACATGGTAACCCGATACTTGGGCTCCAGATTAAAGACTGGCTTCATAATGTGGACCCTCACATTAAATATGGGACCAGGCTTCTGAAGTCGAGTCAGTATGCAACTATGTCCTTGTTGAGGGTGAAGGTAAGACGGGCACCCCAAACTCCAGAGGTGATGAGCCGCCGATCTCACCTCCCCCTGAATCACCAATTCCAATGGGGGTAGGCCAATAAGTGCCTCCATTGCACCAGTAGGAGTCGTACGTATCGCTCCTGTTATCCCTAAGCAAACCAATCTTTGAACTTTGCTTAGCTTCTTCTTGGCACTAGCCATTTGACAGCCAGGCCACCATACTAAAGAAGCCAAATAATGGCAACATAGAGCCAGTGGACCACCTTGGGTCCCAGGCCCCACCCCGCCCCGAACGCCCTCCTACAGGCCCACAACAAATTGTGAGCCTTCTTCACCTTAACTTCAACTTGCTCTCTCCAGGTCAACCGAGAGTCCAGGATAACCCCCAGATACTTGACCGACCCTGAGAGACTCAGTTTAACTCCAAATAATTGTGGTTCAAGGAACTCCTGGAGCTTTCTTTTCCTGGTAAAGGCAATGAGCCCAGTCTTGTCGGGATTGACTGACAGTCTGACCTCACTGCACCAGGTTTCTATGGTCAGGATGGCCCACTGCATGAGCCCTGATACCATGTTTGGAAATCTGCCTACTACCAGAAGACGTATATAATCTGCATATCCTTGAACAAATATACCACCTCCACTGAGCCTGGTAAGTAAATCATTTACCACCAGGCACCAAAGAAGTGGCACAATAGTACCCCCCTCCCAAGTCTCACAGACGTTCTGTTGAGGGTTGCCACAACCATGCGGTCCTCCAGGGTGGCCCTAATCCACCGCACAGAGGTGTATTCACTACCATGCCTGACAAGTGTAACACACGGCATCGTAGCAAGTATTATTAACCGTAAGCATACTGTTTTAAATCCCAGCTTGCCGAATTATTCTGTGGAGGGGTATTTAAATTTTATGCATGCTTTTCGAAAAAAATTAATATTTTGAGAACTAAGCGAGATAAAATTGTGAAACAAAAAGCAATTTGTGGCAAAGGAATCAGACATTACTAAGGATGCCTTAAAAATGCTATAATGTCCTTATTGCATACTGGAGAAAAAAAGTTTCTAAAAATAGTTGTGTTCCAACAGTTTGCACAGAGAACGAAAAAAAAAGATGTCTTATAAGTGGTTTTTGGTGTGGTGATCTTCAAAACAACTTCGGTCCACACAAAGCGCCATGTCACACTTGACACATTTCAATAGCATGGTTCGCGTCACACCCCTCGCTGAACACGCATGACAACGCCGCTGCTTGATGTTGCGGCCAGGCCAGTCGCTGTTGTGACGAATGTCCAATCTTCCGATGTTTGTAGAAGCTGGGGCTGGTCTTCCCGCAGGCATGGATTGTCGTGGCTCTTGCCCAGACCGTGCCAGCATGTCTCTGATAATGGTGAGATGAAAATCTGTGTGAAATTTTCTTCCCACCACGTGAAGATAAAAGGATGTAACTGTTGACAATAGCCAGGTTTAACAGGTGGAAAAAGAGCTTTTTTTGACCACTTCCATGTTTGGTGGCTGGCTGTGTAGCTATTGGCCAACCTATCCAAATTGTCAACGTTCCCCATGTGACGGTTATAATCCGCCACAATTGTTGTCTTTATCGCATTCCCGTGTTCATCGCAATAATTACCTTCTCTGGGTGGATCGTGAATGTTTGTCAGAAGGCACATGTCTCTCTTGTCCTTCCGCACCATAGCCATCAAGTCACCCCTGGTCCTTACTCGAATGTCATCACGTTCAATCTTAGTGTCTTGGGTTTGAGGTCCTTGGGCATGCCCTACCTATGTAGCCTAACCGTCCTCCAACAGAAGATTTTCTTCTGTGCCAAGTCATCATATAGGTCAGGGGAGGAAAAAAAGTTGTTCATGTACAGTTTATAGCCAAATCCTTCTACACCTCTTGTCAGATTAGCCACTGTATTGTGTGTTGCTGTCAGGTGTTGTGTTGCCCTTTGTCTGTCTTTACTGAGGTAAACATTCATGTCATTTGTATATCCTGTAGAGTCACACAGTTTGAACTATTTGATGCCAAAACGTTTGCGTTTTTTCGGGATGTACTGCTTGAAAACTATCCTTCCCTTGAATTTCACAATGACTTCATCTACTGCCAAATATTCGGAAGGGTTGTAAAATTTTGAAAAGTTCGTCCTTATAATTTCAAACAAGTCTCATATTTTCCACAGACTGTCATCTGTTCAGTCAACTCCATTCCCATTATTGTCCGTGAAATGTAGAAAGCATAGTATGTGATAGTACCTAGCACGTGCCATCGTTTGTCCATAGAATGGAGTGCGAAGCTGTTCCATTTTCGTCCAGTAGTCCTCCAGTCTGCCTTGAACTGTATGTCCCATCTGTAATGTCAGAGCCAAAAACGCAAACATTTCCGCATCTGTCACCTCACATTCGGGAGAATGTCTGTCGTCAGAATTTTCTAAGAACTGGTGATAGTAGTGATTCGTCTCCACAACCAGCAAAGTAATAATTTATGCAAAGAACAGCAGCAGAACGCTAACTGGAGTGGACTTGCTCGTTACATGTGCAGCTTCCCTGCCTTTCCCGTTGGGAGCCCCAGTAAAGGTGTGCACTACACGCCTTTGGGGTTGAGTGGGCAGTGTCCACAGGGAGGGTTGTGGCTGTTGACCTGCCACATTACCAACATCATCCTCATCTTCAGAGCTGCTGGCAGAAAAATCTGGGCTTGGAGGCTGTGATATTGAAGACCGTCGCGAAGGTGGGCATGGCCCGTCGTCCTCCGTGTCCTCAGAAACGTAATATTTCTCCTTGTCACTGTCCGAATCCACTACAATTTCTCGTATTTGATTCTGAGACAGCAGACGAGCCCCTTTCATGTGAGAAATCTCACTTTCCATTACCGAAACTATACAACCACTGCTGGGTACAACAGGAAAGTCTCAAATGACATAAGTCACAACTTCGGCAAGGGAGTTGGGGAAAATGCTTTCTCCCTACCTAACAACTGTTACCAAGCTGCTACCCAGCTGCCTGTTACTAAAATAACATAGTTTTATGACCCAACATTCCATTCTACTAACTAAATACAAGGATGAACTAACTGTGCAATATGCTTTTTAAGACTTATGACACTTATGCATTCATGGCTAATTAGGGTAACCTTAAAGTGTTTACACACAACTGTGACACTGAAAACCACTCGGCATCGATTCAGTGTTGAAACTTTTTTCAGCAAATAGAAAGAGACGGCTTTCAGCGTTGCCATATGTAGGTCCATACATATACGACGTTAGCATTTCTGGCTTTACTAGGAGCTCCATATATAACGACATTAGGAGGCTAAGGGTTAAATGCCCCATCTATATCTAAAAGAACTCCCAAGGCTGTCTCCTGTTGGTCAAGGGCCTTCTCAACCTACACCACGAGCTGATGAAGAGCCATTTCCACCGATTTGCCAGCCTGGTAAGCACTTGATTTGAATGCAGTGGCACATGTTTGAGTGCCACGTCCCTTAGATATCTATCCACCAGCCTCTCCAGCGTTTTAAGAAAAGATGATGTGAGAGTGATGGGTCTATAATCCCTTGGTCCACTGTAGCAATTCCTACTGGGCTTAGGTATAAACACTACCTTAACCTGTCCCCAAATGGCTGGAACGTAGCCTGTCAACAGGCAGGCATGAAATATTCTGACCAAGTGTGGAATGACAACCTCCTGCGCCTTTTGCAACAAGGCCAGGAATATGCCATCCACTCCTGGACTTTTGTATGGGGCAAAGGAATTTATTGCCCTTCTGTAAGTGACTATTCTCACAGCCAATCACCACTCAGGACATCTTGCCGGGAGGGCTACCGCTGGGACCGCTGACTCCTGTGTGATCACTGAATTGGGAAAGTGCATAGTTAGCAAGAGCTCTAAGGTTTCCCCTAGAGCTCTAAGGTTTCCCCTTTAGACTGTGTACGCCTGTCCGATGGAGCCACCAAAGATCCCAGCTTAATTTTAGGTTCCCTAGATAGAGCCCTGTGTAGTCTGGCTGAGCTAGGCAGATCATTAATGGATCTACAGAAGGTCCTCCAAGCTATTTTGGAAGCCTTCATTACCTCCTTCCTATAATTCCACTGATCCTCCCTATAGATTGCCCAACTTTGTGGATTCTTATCTGATCGGCACTTATTAAAGAGCCGCCGTACACCTCACCTGAGGGTTCCTCACTCAACTGTCCACCTCAGAGATTGCCTACCTGTCTTAACAGGTTTAAGAGGACAATTATCCTCATAGCCTGAGACAAGGGCCTGCTGAACCTAGTCAATAGCAAGACCCAGTCCAGCTTCATCTTTCATATCCAATCTAGGGCTCCTTTCCAGCCGTTCCCTTAGGGCCCCTTTAAAGGAGCCCCAGTTGATGCTCCTAGGGTTCCTAATTAGGCGTACCGGTGCAGAACCTCTTAAAGTGAACAAAATATGTCTATGATCTGACAGGGAGGTCTCTAACGAAACCTCCCAGTCTATAATGCTTTCTAGGAATTTAAGTGACCCTAGGGTAATATCAATCACCTCAAACCTGCCACCACTGTAGAAGGTGGACTCATTTCCCTGATTTAGAATCTCCAAATTTGAAGAATTTAGAAACTCCATCAGGGCCTCCCCTCTTCTGTTGCAGTTCGTGCTGCCCCATGCACTATGATGTGCATTGGAGTCGCACCTCACCACCAGATAGAGGTTCTCATTTTCACAATATCACACGAGTTCCTCTAATTCCTTTGATGGAGGAGGATCCTCGGAATCATAGGGCAGGTATGCAGAACAGACAAGCAAGCTCCATTCTGCCTCTTCCTCATTATATTGTATTAAAACAGCAACCAGGTCCGTACAAGGGAATCCTGGTAGCAGCCAAGCCTTCTCGTTCCTCATAAGGATACAAGTGCAGGTCTATCCATTCCACTCGCATAGAACAGGGTATATCCTGGATTATTTAGGCCCCTGATACGGTCCTTGCGATACCACAGTTCCTGTGTCAGTGCCATGTGTATTTAATGCACACTGTCCTAGAGATAACCCTAGACGCAGCAATGCTGTATTGCAGGTTACCTTGAATAAAAGATACGGTATTCACCATGTCCATCTTCAGCCTCCTCTTCCTCTTCCTCCTCCTTCATATCACCTTTATTTCCTCCCCTCTGGTTTGGTAATGAGAAGGGAGAAGGTAGCACAACCCACACCGCTGAATGGCCACCACCCTAGTCCCTCCAGTGCCATAATAGACTTAGAGTCCACAGTGAGCACAAGGCGAACCCCATGGGGCTCATCTGTACGCTTGTAGATACTCCACTTATCTGTATCCAAGCCCCAGTTCAATCTGTGGAGTCGTAGCAGATAACGCAGTGTATCCTCCACAGGGCTTGGGAACCAGGCCGCCCCTCTCTTGTATGTAGGGAGAGCATCCAGGCCCACCATCTTGAGCTTGGAGTCCTCCCATGCCCTCAGGGTTGGTATGTGACTAACCAACCAATCCCCAATGTCTTAATCCTGGCACACCACAATGGCAGCCTCCTTAGTCCAAAACATATCGATGAGCCTGGGGGTGAACCCCTCTTCAGGGAGCTAATCCACAAACTGGCCAATAGCTCATTGAATGTTAGTAGAGTCATCTGTGGAGACCTGAGTCTCCATATAGCCTTCACAGAGAATGGCCATCCAGACGCCCTCCTGAGTGGCTGTGGCGTGACTTAGTTGCCCAGTAGTTCTGAGCCTCTTGGCCTGCCCACCCCAAGGAGTGCTCCCAGACAGCCTTTGACGCTTACTTGGACCCTGTGATGGTTTTTGACCAGGTCCAGATAGTGTTCAAGGGTGTCGCACTGCTTAAGAAATAGCGCACGTCCCTGGTCTTGGTTCGGGCTTGAAATGGCCTTTAAAACAAAGGCTGTGCAGTGGGCGGATATTAAAATTCCCGTATCAGGGTCATTATCCGCATCTTTTATGGCCAGATCTAAAAGTTTATTGAATTTTTTAAAGGATTCCTGATAATTTTTCTGTTGCGTGGACTGATCCCGCTCCAGCCGCGCATTTGCCGTAAGGTCGGCCAGCCAGGCAATTTTATTCGGTA
>Ga0209755_10009420_pt1 | contig 10318 bp, 9 predicted proteins | sample TergutCo191P1_FD_187301 | JGI IMG/M metagenome (GOLD analysis project Ga0209755, IMG submission 187301) | Cornitermes sp. P1 segment gut microbial communities from Petit-Saut dam, French Guiana - Co191P1 (SPAdes) (version 2) | ecosystem: Host-associated > Arthropoda: Insects > Digestive system >...
GCATTTCCACGTGTCTCCCAGAAGACATGCTGCAACGTAATATACCGCACCTAATTTTACGAACTGTTCAAAATGTTTCTTTCGCTCACCTACAAGAAATAATTGAACATTATATAAATACAGAAAATTAAAGAATTAAACATAGTCTAAAAATGTAATTACATATTCTATAGATACAGAAGCTGATAAAGTTCCTGCAAAAAATACTCTGAAGGAACTGTGATGCCATGAAAGCTGACACAATGGCTTTGAAAGACGGATGAAAGCGGAGGGGCAGAGGAACATCAGGACGAAGGGCAGTGCCGCTGTGAACCTACGAACTGTATCTGTCCAATGTCACCCACTGCCACTTAAAGATGCCAAAAGCATGGAACCGGATCAACTGTCATCATATACAGGCACATTTCATACAGTGCAACATGAACATGCAACATACAGTTTTGTGAGGTTTTCTTTACGTATGCACTGAAACAATTAAGCATGTGACTGAAAGTGAATACTGACAACATCACTGGTACCATCATGGCTGCACATTCAGAGCAACGGAGGGCAATTCCTGCATATTTTGCAAAAATGTGTTAATGTTTCATGTTCCATGAGACACAATGTTCTGTACGGGGTGCAGCAAAACTAGCACAACAATTAAAATAATACCGACAATTTAATACGTATATATACATTTCATAAACACTGTGCTAACTTGCCACCACCAAGGGACAAATACAGTTCACATCTGTCACAAACACCTCACATGCATGTCACAAACCGTACTTAATTATGTGATGGCCTTACAAACGTGGGTGGAAAAAATCTACCACAGCAACTGCAGTGCCACTTAGTATCTGAGTATGATATAAAATGCATCACTCTGCACTTCTGTTGCTTAATTCATCCACAGGACCACATAAAGTACATCACCAAAAATAATTAAGTACAGATGTTCTGTGTATGTGCACAATGTTTTACTTGCCTGTCAGTACACCTCTGTCAGGTGTGTCACACGGTGGACCAACAGGAGCAAGAAATTCATTTGCAGCCAATGAAGAAACCCAGCCATCATCTTCTAAAAGGCCAAGTGTCAAGGCAGCAGACAGAATCAGATTCTGCTCCGGGTCATCACAGTCTACGATAAATTGTAGACGCCTTGCTGGAAAGAAAACACATAAACAAAATTCAAAATGTAAAAAATTATTTAAGCCAGTGATAGAACCTTGGGTCATCCTTGCAATGAATAGTGGTCTATACTTATTAATAATCTTATGTTTATTGGACCATGCATCATCTTGATAGTTGAATAAAGATAGACCAACTTGATGTCACTTGCTTTATTATTTCACTATTTACTGCTCAACATGTTTTGAATATTAGTAGATCCATCTTCAGGAGCTTGCGACTTATTGTGGATTTATATCATGTGTTGTATTGCTCTGGTTCGATGTGTGTTGGTGTTACGGTGTGGTTCTGCTGGGGTGGTGTGGTATCCTTATGCAGGCTGTATCTTGCCCGTAAGTGTCCTGTTATTTATGGAATTTCACTTTGCTTATGATTCACAGATATCAGGGAGGTAATATTTATTATTCAGCTAGCATGAAGCAATTGTTGATACACCAATTTTTTTTATCATCATCCTTGGATATCCAAAAAAATGCAAGTCATAGATCTCACAAAACCAACTTAAATGATCACATCATTTACAGCAGCAGGCTACTGATAGCTTCCATCTCTAAAGTTTGAGGGAGGGGACGGGGAAGAAACAAAAAAAGAAACAGACAAAGAAAGAAAGAAAGAAAGAAAGAAAGAAAAGAAGAGGGAAGGAGACAAGCACGGAGGGAAGGAGGAAGGAATATTAAAAAATGGAATTGAGGAACAACGCTGTCTAAGAAAATACAACATGCAGTCATATAAGGTATCTACTGCTCCAGTCTCAGTCATGCACCCACGAACACTGGGGAACAGTGGTGGAAAGGCAGGACTCATTCACCTTACAGAAGTACAAAACTGAGTCCAAAATGGTACACCTATGTTCAATCTTTATTGGTTGGATGGGATGCCCATGTCCCATACAATGTAATTCTTCACAGCTAAAAAGGACAATGCCATCCTGTGCACAATGTAGGCAGGGACATTTAAAACAAAAATAACTCCAGCCATCAGCAGTTACAATGAGATTTAAAGGCCAGAAAATAAAGGCTAATGACCTACACAACATCACATTCCACAAAAGTGATTTTAATATTCACCACTGCAAGAACCTCAAGTCTCCTGCAGTTCACTGGTTATTTTGGTGCTTACATAAAAAAGAAGTAAAACCTACACTGACTGCAACAACAGAATCTTATGAATCTTAGAGAATTGAAGTGAAACAACTGTAATGTACTTTAATGTACATCAATCAACGAAAACATTTTGCCAAACTATATCTGTGCTGAACATCACGGACTATGAGACAAGATGCAGATTTTCAAGTAAACAAAGCATAAAATTATTCTGCTGTGTCAGCAAGTGCTTGTACAATGGTCAATCAAATGCAAGGCTTATATTGTGGTAAGAATTCAGACCCTGCTGTGTGCAGCTGTAAGCACAGCACAGGTTTGAAGCATGTACCATGTGTGGTTGACTGGAGACAATTTTGAAAAAATTACAAAGCCATACCAAACTTATCTACACTATACCAGACACTGCAGTTTTTTTTATCAGTTTAACTCACCAATGTACATACTGTGAATTCTATTAGTTGCCAGGAAGAAGACTGGTTACAGAAGTAAATGCTGTGAGAACTAAAAGCGCATAGGAATAAATCCTTTAAAGTGTGGGAAGTTAAAATTTCTGGGAGCAACCCTAACAATTAAACATTCAATTAATGCAGAAATTACAAGCAGACTGAAATCGGGGAATGCCTGCCACCATTAGTCCAGATTCTTAAGTCTCCCACTATGAAAACATATGCACGTGTAACTTTTCCTCTTCTTTTATGTGGGTGTGAAACTTTGTCTCTCACAATGAAGGAAGACAAAAGGCTGATGGTGTCTGAGAATAGAAGGGTGCCAAGGAATATATATATATATATATATATATATATATGGGACTAGGTAGGATAAGATACTAGGGGATTGGATGAAACTGCATAACGAGATGCTTCATGATCTGCAGTACTCACCACTTATTATTCTTGTGATAATATCAAAAAGAATGAGATATGCAGAGCTTGTGGCACATATGGGGAAGAGGAGAGGTGCAAACATTGTTTTGTTGGGGAAACCTGAGGGCAAAAGACCACTTGGAACACCTAGGTGTAGATGGGAGGGTAATATTAAAACGGATCTTCAAGAAATAGAATAAATGGGCATGGACGGATTAACCTGGCTCAGGGTTCTGATGGTAGGCTTCTGGGAACACAATAATAAATCAGATGATCCACTGAATTTAGGAAACTTCTTGACTGGCTGAGGAAGTAATGGCTTCTCAAGAACTCTTGCTTTGTGTAGTTAGTTACGTACACACTGGACATCAAGCATTAAACATTAATCCAACAACTCATGCCTACTGAATATCACATGTAATACAAGGGCTCAAGCATTAGCAACCGATTATTAACCTCTTATACTTAGGTTTTTGCAGTGTGTGTTGAATATGTTCCAAATTAACACTAAAAGAAACAAACTTTTTACTTACACCTTGAACATGCCAAGTATACAGAGAAGTTATAAGGATCCTTCATTTCCATATTTGTCGTGGATCCCAGTTTATAGTCCTTGAGCATCTAAAACAGGTAAACCAGTTGGTCTGCCTCAATTTCAAGCTATATCAAAGACCATATCTTACAGTGCTTTTCTAAAATTAAATTTTTTTCCTTTGGCTTCTGTAACCTGTGTATAATCTGCAAATCTGGTTTTTGGAATATGGTCAGTGGACATGACAGAGCAGTTCCTTTTCACTTTACAGTAGTTAACCAACTTCAGAAGAAATGAAACTCAACAATTAATACAGAAACAACATCTACTGAAATTCTAAACAGTTTCAGCATACAGTGTAACCAAATCCCCCCAAACTTAAGTTACACTTCACATAATCACCGTAGACTTTTTAATTGTGAATGATATAAACAAGCAAATGGGCTTGGGTTGAGTCCAACATGATTATAGTATTACCTGTTTCTAATACTGTTTGGATATATTTGAATTATGTCTATTTCATAGGACTGTTAAACTATTTCACATAGTGGTTAATCCTCTAAAGCTGGAGCAAGTACAGCAGGTGAATACATAGTGTTCCACTTAAAACCAGCCTGCTTGCATGGCGAGGTTGCTGACAGCAGGCCAGTTTTAAGCAAAACACCCCATACTTCTTGCAGCAATACAGACAGGTGTACAACTTACACAGAGCCAGACAAATTGAAAACCTTTTAATTCTTCATACTGCGCCTCTTTCACCCAAGGATGGACAATAGCTCATGGCACATTAGGCACACAGAAGATTCAAGTCTTTTGGGATGTCACTGGGAAAGTACATGTAGTTTCAACCACTCTGAAGGATATTAGTGCCTTCAACTTCATAGATGAGCAGTCCAGACAAATGTCTACATGAGAAAAATACTATGTGGGCAATAGCTGGCTCCTCCTACTACCACATCTATTGACTCACCACCTTCTTTGGCCATGTAATAACATCATCAACCATGCCTCTACAATAGATACTACTTGTCCAATATGGCTACTCTCCTTGGACTGCGTGACAATGAAGATGAAGGCCCTATAATTCTTCAAAAAAATGGGAAATTACTGGCCCAATGACATAGTATCACATCCCTGAAGACTTTCATCTTTACCAACACCACCAGTCACCTCAAATCCTATATGTCAGGCAAGGTTAATTAATCTGGTCTTTAATTTCTGCTTTGTTGTATTATGATGGTCAGGAAAATATACAGTAATATTTATTTCTATGCATGACTTCTGCAAATACAGTTCCAGATTCTATTTATCATCACTGTGTGATGGATATACTTACATGCCCTCTTAACTGTTTAGGTTAGTTTACAGACGTGTACGTCCTTCAGCACTTGTTTCTTCTGTATTACCCACAAGAAACTCACCAACAATACAGTTAAATATCATGACAAACACAGAGCTTTGCAATGTCATCAAATTTATTACTGCTAGCATACACAGACATTTCACAGAAAGTTTTTATATGTTTGATCTGCAATATTTCATATGCCTGCCTACAATCATACATTAGTTACAGTCAATACACACAAAGCAAAACAGAGATTACAGGCAATTACATTGTTTCAGGTTCCATGCAACAATTACCTTACACAACCTGCATGAAGTCCTATTACCACACCAAATTTCACAACACCATCTGAACCTTTAAATTATGGCATGTTATACTGTGGCACAGTTCTAAGTAACCACAATTCAAGTCTTCTGGGATGTTATGCCAATGTTACTGGGTAAAGAATTCTACTCACCCAAACCACACAGTGATCCCAGAAAACTTGAATAGTTTTAAAAGCAGTCTGACAGTTGGAAAAACATGCAGCAAATCAAATTTCAAGAACTGGCACTTTTTTTCTATATAGCAGAAGCTTAAACATTTGAATAGGGGTATTTAAAATGTTAAATAATAAAAAAGAGTATACATTTATTTTTGTGAAATTGCTGTTTCACTTATTTATTTATTTGTTCCACATTTAGGGGCTATTAATTTATCACTAATAAAACTTTGCAGAAACATTCTCATCACGTCCAAAAATGCTGTTCAATTACGAATCAAATAAACACAAATTATCTACAAAGGTACAGAATAAAGTATCAAAAAATGGAATCACTTTTCAGTATTCATCATTTTGCAGAGGAGATTCTTCATTCTGCACATCACATTTTTTTCTCCCACATCCAACTTACCTTGGTCACAAAACGATCACCATGAAGCATGTTTCACATTCAGAAACACTTCCATACACTAAGTGTACAGAGAAAAAACACCCATTTTCACAAACCCAGCTGTGTTATATTCTTGGTCTCCACCCAGCTGATTTAATGGCAATCACGAGGATTTGTTGGTTTCTTTTACCACAAGATTCATAAAACAGAATTTAAAAAAAATGCAAAATGGGAGTTTGGACTGGCATTAGGCAAATGAAGCACTCTCAGGCTGAGACAATTCACAGAAAAGAGGGGTGATTATCTGGTTTGCAAGGACAAATTTATGTGAGAAATTCACATTTGTTTCCATTGTCACAATCCTTGCCATCAGGAACACAATCATCCTACACCCCACCCACCAAAAATGAATGGGGCAGGCACTCTACCTCATAGCCATCACCAAATGTACAACAATTTCAAGTTCCAATGACACATATCTTCTTTCAATTCATCCTGAAATACAGGATCTAGATGATTTCAATATCACACTGCAAATGATATCTCCTATCAATCACCTCAGCCCTGCTGCCCACTCATAACACCATATCATCACTATCATAGTGATCATCAGTCAGTGTCAGTTCCCAATTCATCAACTTCTCTATCATTCTCCTCAAACATCACCACTGATTCTTGTCAGTTTTTACCAAAAATTAAAATGTTTCTACCAGAACACATCAAGCTATCCTCTACAAACCTACTTACAAAGACATAATACTGCAAAATGCTACAATTTCTACACTGCCTCTGGCAAACATAACACACATATGTCAAGTGGACGTATTGGGCAGTCGGCACTGGGAGGTTTAAATCATTATTCCCTGGTGATAATGGTTAACATCAATGTTATGAATGAATACCTGCTAGCAAGCCTGTAAACTCCAATCACCTCAGACAAAAACATTTTTCAAGCTCTTTTCTGTAAATTTCCTATAGGAAAACAATCACAGGCAACATGCACAAGCACACGTGTGCTCTCTCTCATGCATGCACGCACACACACACACACACACACCCTCTCTTCCATGCATGCACGTGCACCCACACAAGCACCTCTACAGGATACATGAAACTTCTGTCTCACTTAAACCATGGAATGACATGCAAAACACTATTTAGGTTCCACAACACACACTAGTAATACCCTCAACATGCTACAAATATGTTTCCTGTGAGGCTAACCAGAATAAAGATGTCAGAGATATTGTACAAAACAATTCTAATCACCTCATAGGCCTCTGTAAAAAACTCTTCTCCCCCTCCAGCATCTGGCCATTCTGCATCTGTAATCCAGTAGTTAATGCTCCTGCAAGTACAGACACCTTTCATGTGGATATGAAAGACATGTATTTCACTCCCAAATTATACATGAGCCTCCCAACAACAAGATAATGTAAAATAAAAATTTCACATTTTTTTGCATAATCATCCACATATTTGTACTACATGACAATTCAATCTTCCCAGTCAGTATACTGACAAGGCCTCAGGACAGGACAGGAGTTGGAATTTGATGTTGTCACCGAAATGTCCAGAATGGCTCTCAGGTCCATCTAACCTCATATCAAATGGCTACCATGAGCTTCAACCACTGGGGTAGAGTGGCCACAGCATGAAACTGACTGTATCTTCATTTACTGCTGTCTGTGTGGAGCTATACTTCTGCTCCCCTGCATATCTTTACAAGGAGGTACTGAATGAACAAAGAGGACACCAAACTTTTCATATGCCAACTTATGTTTAACTCTTTGATGAATAAAGATTAGAAAAGTACACTACGTTGGGCACCACAGTGACCCCTTGCACCTTGAAGTCCAATTTTTGTTCAAACCTTTACAAGAATCAGATTAACTTGAATTATAAATAAAGCTTCAGCTCATACTACACAGTAAGCAAAGCATGTCTCAGTTGTAAAACACCATTACTTAAAGCAGTACTGGAAAATAACTGTTGTTTGATCTGAGATCCCTACAAAACACTTGTAAATGCAATGCGACCAAATTATTTTGGAAATGGTGTCTAGTTACACCTTCAAGTGGAACCCTCATCTGTTGGGCCACTTCACAGTGCTACTCTCATAGGATGGACCTATTTTATTTCTTCACCCACCCAACTAGATTAGATACTGTGTACAAACCAAAGTACCAATGGTTATTAGGCATATTCACAAAATTGCAAAAAGTGACTATGTGCTTTGTCATGTCTGTCTGTCCAACTGCCCCAGTGAACTACTTCGCTTCCAATAGATGGATTTTCATGAAATCTGATATTTATTTTTTGAAAATCTGTCAAGAAATTTCAAGTTTCATTAAAATCGAACATGAACAACAGGTACTTTACACGAAGACCAGTACACATTTAAGACCAAATCTCACTCAATTCTTATTACAATGAGAAATGTTTCAGACAAAAGTTGTAGAGAAAATCAAAACACACATTTTACATTCAATAACTTTATTCCAAAAACTGTGCTGCTTATAAGATAATGTGGAAAATTACTGTTGAGCCCGACAGGCCACAGATGAAAATATAATATGATGCATGCACATTGCATGTTGGAGACCCAAGGCTACAAGCACACACTCAGAATATGTAATACTTATTGCTTTTCTGATGCAACAGTTGTTACACGAATGCACCTCAATGTTACGTTATATATAGACCACCACCTTGTGTTTGAGGAACAAGCTAGTGTCAGAAACTCACCACAGACCTGCCTTTTACTTCAAGGATAAGCTAAAACAGAGCTTTTTCACATCACTGACCCCTACTTGCACTTAGTGACGGGAAGATATTTACTTTCTACTTTGTAACAAAAATAGTGGTCCTTGATTCAAATATATGAGAAAACAGGATTTCTTGAAATGGGTAAAGTCTTCTGTGACATGACAGTCTCACTGGACAAGCAGTTCCAAAGATTTTGAAGGCATTATGATCCTTTAAAAGAAGGAACTACTCAACAGGCAGCACTTCATCACATCCCTGAAGACTTAAGACCTAAGCAATAATCCAGCAAAAACTCAAATTTCACACAGGATCATTTTTTTAATGACAATGTCACCAGTGCAAGGTATGTAACACTGGATCCATAATGAACAAATGAACCAGAAAGTGTGTGGAAAGAAATACTTAGGGCCAGCGTGAGGCACTATCCAGACATCTGACTGCAAGAATTGATGAATATAATGGACAAAGTTGTTCAGATAGTCTCCTGCTCAAGATTTGTTAAAGGGTCTTCCACAGTGATTGGTAAAATGGAATTTATATTTCTAGAAGTCAGAACTATGCAAAATCATTTACGTACCGGTAGTTTTCATCATAAAACTCGTTAATGTCTGGAACAGAATTCCAAGAGGCCAAATCAACTTTAATCCTGTCCTTCACTAGTGGACAGCTCTCCCCATCCTCCCTCTCATCCACGCCCCAGGCAGTATTCAGTATAACTGAAATCACAAGAAACTACTGCATTTACCCTGCATGTTGACTAGGATGACTCCCCCCCCCCAAAAAAAAACATGTCTGCCAAGGAAAAACATATTTATCCAAATCTAAGATGAACACCCAAAAATAAGAGTCTGCCAAGAAAAAATATTTTACTAATAATTTCATATACTTCATACTGACAGTATCTCAGATTCTGTCTACCTTTAACAATGATTCTGTCTACCTTTAACAATCGGTGTTACTGTCTCCATCTTCACACTCACTCCTAACACTCCCATCCTCTTTACCATCATTCCACAACTCATCATCATCAGTCTCATCCAGTACACTGGATATACAGCACCTCTGAAAACCCTTCACAGTCACTTTCAGCGAGATGCACTGCTATGCTGTTACGATCCACACTGACTAAATGATATATTTATATTTCTTGGTTTATGAACTTACTTGAACCCATGAAGATTTGATCTCTTCTCCCCAGACGGTGTTAATGGTATTCAGAATTTAAATACATGTGTTCTGGATTTTTGTGTTTTGCATGTAGTCTGATCAGTCCGAGTTCATGGACCTTTTTGTGGTTTTTAATTGGTGGATTAATCCAGGTTTTATTTTTGAACCTTGTAGTTAATTTTTCAATAGCCATATTCCTGTTACTACCCTTGGACTAGATTTATTCTCTGGTACGTATCTTAACAAGTTAGTGTTGCTACAGTGCTCTGTGACTGACAGTAGCTCAGTCCAAGTGGTCCACCAAGTTAGGCGCTTCTGTTGCCCGAAAACACAAACACGGTCGGCATCCGAAATGCTGTGCTTCTTTAAAAATTTAGAAAACGGACAAAGTCCCAAAAAAGAAGATTTAAGTCATAATTCTCTAAAAGCTTAGATGATGAACAAAGTCCCCCCCCCAAAAAAAAAGACTGTGTCAGTCAACTTCAGTTGTGTTG
>Ga0209755_10009421_pt1 | contig 10317 bp, 13 predicted proteins | sample TergutCo191P1_FD_187301 | JGI IMG/M metagenome (GOLD analysis project Ga0209755, IMG submission 187301) | Cornitermes sp. P1 segment gut microbial communities from Petit-Saut dam, French Guiana - Co191P1 (SPAdes) (version 2) | ecosystem: Host-associated > Arthropoda: Insects > Digestive system...
ACTGTTGCTGTGTTCAGAAATGCCGCTAGGCGAATTGACTCTTGGTGGCGAGTCCACAATAGGATGAAGTAATTCATTGAATTTAGCTTCAACTTGAAAATATTGGTTTTCAAAGAGTTCCCGATCAGCAGTGTGATCTGTATCACCCAAACGTTCTAGTTCACATTGTGCAACATCATATCTGTTAAAGATATCTGATAATTTGTTAAATCTGACTTGAATTTCATTAATCTTTTGATCACTTATTTCAATGAAATGTTGAATGCGTGTGAGCATCCCTCTTGCCACGCTCCTTTGCTTAATCAATTGAATTCTACGTGTTGTATCCATGATGTCAGCTGGTTGTCAAAGTGTATCAGCTGATTAGTGAGAGTGAATGACCTCGACTTGACGTGTCTTCCTCAAGTGGTGAGAGAAGAATGATGACGTCAGGAAGAGCGCACGTTAAGCGCGCAAGCAGAACTGTGCCGGGCTCCGAGATCTCGAAGGTAACCGAAGTGATCCGAACAGTGGCGTTACTTGAGCAGCGTATCCACGCTATCGCTCATGGAGCGCATGCCACAATTCTCTTTGTTCAAAGACGCGTGGGCAAGCTCACCTTTAATTTGCATGTAATATTCAATTTTTTAGAAGCCAAATACATTATTACCTTGTGTAATCCAGCCAGCGCGGAGGACCAATAAATTTAGCACGCTCTGGTTCGTGCCCCATTCGGGTTGAACACTTTTGTTCCAAGTAATTATGCCGACACAAGGTTTACAAATTTAATTAATCAAAAAACATTCCACATTAAATATTACATCAAGAAGTTAGTTATCCTTTATATGAATTTAATTTGGTTTCAATACTGAAGTGTCTGCTTGTTAATGAAGTCACAAATTATATATCACATAAGTGATGTACTGGTAATTTGAATGTACATACCAAATTGGTCCGTTTTAGGTAGTCAGCACAATCTTGAAGTCCTTCACTTGATGCACAATAAATGATACATATTACCCTTTGTTTGAGCACATTTCACATTTTACCTTTGTTGAAAACATTTCAATAATCACAATTAAATCACAAAAAATACACAATCAAAGCCACAATTAAAACACAATTAAAATAACTTGAAGAATTACTGAAGAATCACAATGAATCACAATGAACTACAATTGACTCTGTATGATCAATTACAATGAAATAGTTGTCACGATGACCAACATGTTAAGTATGAAGGACGAGCCAAGTATGAGGAAAACCATGCCGTTCCTCAATACTTGCTGTCAATTAATTATCTGCTTGGGCAGATGAGTTAAGAGGTGCTTGTAATGCACCCTTGTGGTCAAAAAATAAAGAAAAATAAAATTAGACCACAAAGACAAAGATCTTGATAAAATTGAGGAGCGTGCATAAAGCACGTCCTTCTAGGAGGAACTCCTGTGTTAGTCTAAAGAAGCGTACCCAAGCCATCGAGGGCGTCAGTTAGCTCAGTATGGGCCGTGTGCAAACGACTGCCCAAAACAAAGAAAGTGGCTTGCTAGCCAGCCCGGGATACATTCCTGGAAATTTCCATTGCTAGCAGCCTAGCTGAGGTCCCTGCCTAACAAAGAACTCAAAATTTTCCACTGCTTACAGAGACCAACACGTGACTGCTGGTACAGTCAGCACAACACAAAAATGAAATACAAAATAGTACTCTCACATTCACATAAAATTTACCCTTGCGTGTACAGTCTGTGACAGGATTATATGGACATTTAACGTTCGTGTTCCCATGCATCGTTAGTGTAATTACAATTGATAACCAACATGATGCAACTATTTTGATTTCTTTATTTCTAATCAGCTCTACTTGTTTCAGGCGATGTTTTCTCCCATCACCAGGAACATGTCACTGTAACTACAATTTCTGCTATTGTCCACCGATGTTGCTGCTGGCTGGTGTTGCGTATTGGGTGAAATTCAGTTCCACCCAGTACGCAACATCAGGTTATGGTGACTGCTTTTTAGCAAGTCGTCAGCCTAACCTGTATGACATAAACTTTTGGATCCCAAGTCCTAGCCGAGCGGTGAGTAGGTTTTGGGATGAACTGATGGTCGGACGTCCAAATCGTAGGATACAAAGTAGCTTTATTGTTGTATCGGGGAGCCGGTCTCGCGCCCCGAGTTCCAATCGGTGAAATTTACAGCCATGCGTTACAACAAGAAGAGACACAATACGCAGGTTTGCAGGGTAGTTAAGTGATCTAGTCACATGCTTCTAGTACAAAGGTCATATGTGTTCGTACCCTGTCCCGTGCATTTAGCGCTGAGGCCAACGGCCAAACTGGCGTGTGACACGGGGCGAGGTTCACAGTGCAGAGTGTGGTACAGTTTCGACAGGGGTGTGATACAAACGTTAAATATAACAATTAACCAAGCAAAAAACGGGTGCCCAAAAATGCCCCTTTGGGATCTTGTCGTGCAGGTATGCAACACCTCCCCCCTGGAGGAGGACCAATTTTACACATAAAATTGGTTGAAATTAAAAGTAAGAGCGGAAGGGGCGGAGGCGATGGGTAGGTCGCTTCTCCGGCTCTCCAGTCTTGCTGTCAGAGGGTTTTAGTGCGCCCAGAGTTATGTTTTCTGGGCTATTAGCCAGAATTTCGTTACTTGTTTAGATGTTTATATTAATGACATTGCATGAACCCGCAGACTCTGGGTTCGTTTCTACTCGAGAAGTTCGTTTGAGCGCGCCCGCCACTCTCTGGCAGGTTCGTCTAGATCTCATACAACGTATTAAACGAAATACAATATAAAAACACATCGAACCTATAATTACATATAAAAAATAGAACAACCATAATGAATAGTGGAGTGTTTCTCCCTCCACTCGTGTTCCAAAGCATGTCTCTTAAGGTCCTTAACTTTTATTTCTGCTTACCTAAAATCTATTGCATGAGATATAGTTTCGCGGAAATTAAGATCAAGATTCAATTTGCTTAATTTCAAGAGTGTGCCTAGTTCCTCACAACATTCATTATGCAATTTAACCTGTATTAACTGGCTATCCCTATTGTTTGAACTGTTTGCAAGTAGAGAGCGCATAGGCTGCAGTATTGCGGCCTTGCTGTATCCCTTACAGGTTGACTCAATAACCAATTTATCCGCTCCTTTCAGAGGGATGTCTACTGGGTCTCGATCATTACATAACACTGTCATTATCTCTGTTCCTGGTGCATAGTAAATCCACTCGTTATCATCGACTTGAGTCCACACATTGTGAGTTAACTTTACAAGATGCACTTCGCAATTATCAGGTAGGTTTTCCACACTATTGAAAGTCGCACAGTACACTCTTCCTGTACTAGGCTAGATATTAGGGGTGTGTCCTGTTTACAAACGTACCTTTGCTTAGTGGGTTCTTTGCATTTCTGTAGTTCAAGGTTGGAGCTAGAATAGTACTATTGCCGCGTTCTATCCACACACAGGATAGACTTCGCATTTCTAATATAAATTAGTTTATCCTTGTTGACTGCAACTGGCACAGGCACTAAATGATATGCTTTAAATTCCCCCTTATTTACTAGTGGTATACTCAAAACATAGCTCAGTCTATTGTTCTAAATATACACTTGCATCTCGCACACCTTATAAATAAGTTTGGTTGCGTCTTTACTCAGCGGAAAGGGCAAGATAATGTCTCGCGGAAAAAAAATGACTGACACTCTTTCAGGGATTCCAAAAATAATTTAGGTGGTACAATTTGTGTGTATGTGCTCCCTGACTGAGCGTAGAGAACACTATATAGTACCAAATGTATATTCCTTTGCAAGATCTTAAGAGCATTGTTAACCTGGGTAATGTGTTTCTCTATCATAAACTTGGCCTCGAAAATGTCAAGCTTGCGTGCAATCTCTGAGAATAGTGTGTCCAGAGAAGTCTGAATATCGGATAGCCTCTTCCTCACCAGTTTATCCTTATGCTCCATATCCGCTAGTGTCATTTAAAGCACCCAACGTAGAGTTAATTACGTAAACGTGTTGCTTCAAGACATCAGTGGTATCTTCAGAGTTCCTCTCGAAGTTACGAATTTGTTCGTCATAGTAGTCAGCGTCAATCTCGTCTAGAGGGCCAATTAGTACCTTACTAATTTCGCCCACAAAATTTAAAATCCCGCGCCTGAGTCTAGAGACTTCGTATTGTTTTCCAACTGTGTCTGTCAGTACTCTCTCACTGCTCCGCAAGTGCCTGAAACGGTCTGATACCGATTCCCTAAACTGACTACATCCCGTCCAGTTCTTCACTTCCACAGAGTTGCACAATATATCTACATGTTTAATGTAGGAGCCTAAATTATCTATCTCCAAGTCCTCCGCTTTCAAGTCAACATAAAGAATTGTTTTCCACACAATATTATATAAATTCACCATTCCTTTGTCAATGTAACATATTCCTGGAGATTCCTCGAACTTCTCCACGCGGTACTCCCAGTCTCTGGTGACTCCCGTCATAAACAACAGCCAAAGTATCATCATGAGCCACCTAGTCCATATCGTCCTCATACCTGTGAATCGTCCGACTAGAGGGTGGCCATGACCTTGCTTCCGGCCTAGCTTTTCAGACCGGTTTATGCCCCTCCTCCTCCTCCCTGTGGCTACCGTCTGGGCTATTGGGCCTGATACTAAAAGTGAATGTTGTGGGCGTTACACCGAGTTTTCGTAATGAGTGATTATTTCTACGAAAGTCTGTCCTTGTTCGTCTCCGCTTCGCCTACTTGGGATCCAAAAGAAGACCAATCTAGGAGCAGGATGCTGCTAGGCGCAGCTCAATCCAGGCGTCGGGAGTGTGGTACTGTTAGAAAAGGTTAGTTTTGGTTTTCTTTGATTCTAAATTGTGTTTCGTTTGATTTTACATTCCCGACGTCTGCAACACGGGTCCGGTATGGACTCACCGTTCCTTATATGGCTACGCCGAAATTGGGTAAGACAGGTTTATGTCCCGACGAGCCAGTTTATGTTTGTAAGTAACTTATTCTGTAACTATTGTTGCGTTCTATTATAACTGGAGCAGGTATATTTTGTATGGCGTATGTTTGTGTCACTTAAGATTGTAAGCCTACCTGAAGAAATGTACTGTAATTGTACTGTTGTGTTAATGGCTGTGTAGCCTCTGCTTGGTAGAATGGAGCCTGTGTACGAAAGTACGTTGGTACGTTGTGTAAGCTTCTATGCCTTTTGCATGCTTCACGATTTGGGAATTGATGTAAGCTGCATGTAACTTTATATTGTTTTCTTGTTTGTTTATTATCTTTTGTGTTGCATAATAAGTTGCTTGTTAAGTTTATTGAGTATATGTTGTACACTAATCATTGCCACGAGACGCCCGTACATCGGATCCTACCGCTCAAAAGACTGATGGTGAATTAATGTGCCAGTCCTCGGATTAACGCCTCGTATCCCCTCACAGCTCGGTAGGAGGTTCCCAAGGGCTCACCTGAAAAACAACAAAATCTGTCTAAACATCTTTTCTATGCGGAATAGTTCCGTACAACTAATAACCTACTCTCTCCATCTCTCTACTTCTCTCTTGTTTTTGCCTCACCTCACAGGTGGTGGGGTTGCTACTGCCCTGGTTACCCTAATAAAACGGCTTTAAACGGTTCATATGAACCTTTATAATGTTTCGCCCACGCTTAATGGTGGTTTTAACTCCATCAACAGCGAGTACGGTGTATGGTCCTATCCAATGGGCACTCAGTTTCTTAGATCACCCTCTTCGGACACTCTCGTCAAAGAGGCGTACTCTATCTCCCACATTTACTTCTATCTGCACGATTTTCCTATCGCAATCTATTTTGTTTCTGGGCTTGCTTTCTATTAGCCTGTCTCGCACTATGGCATGCGCGGCTTGCATTCGCCATTTCAGTTCACTTACATAGTTATACCTGGGTGTGAGTCGTTCCTGCAGGGGGGAAGTTACCCATGCCCTATACCCAAATAGTAGCTCGAACGGCGTGTATCCAGTGGCTCGGTGAGTTGTAACATTGTAAACATGGCTGGCGTAGGATATCCAGTCATTCCAGTCCCTCTGGACTTCAGTGACTTAGTGTCTAAGGTATTCGGCAAGAACCCTGTGACCTCTCTCAATCCCACCGTTAGGTTCCGGGTGAAACGCGGTAGTGTGGATTCTCTTTATTCGGAGCAATTTGCAGGTGTTTTGGAAAATTTGGCTCAAAACGTTCGATCCTTGATCAGTCAGTACTGTTTCAGGTTTTCCAAATTTGAGTACAATGTTGGGCACAAATTCTCGCGCTACAGTTTCCGCATCTTACATTGGGAACGGTACGACCACGACAAACTTTGTTAAGTCATCTTGGAAGGTCAAGATATGCCGGTTCCCTTTGTTTGTCACAGTAGTCGGACCCACGATATCCATCGCGCGTTTCTCAAATGGTTTTCCAGCTGTGGTAGTGATTTCCATGGGCGCTCTGTGCCGGAGACCTAAGATCTTGTTTATCTGGCAAATTTGAATTTCTTTACGTAATTTTTATGTCGCGTTTCATATTGGACCATTCTTTCTTATTTCCTCAGGGGTTTTATTCATCCCCCGATGGCCTCCTTTCGGTGAGTCATGATACTCGTATAAAATAGTAGCCCTAGTTTCGTAATTAGTTATCTGTTGTCGTTTTTCCTCAGTCACTCCCTTGTCCGCAACCAAACTGCTAACGCGACTTCGCGCATCCGTGTTCGTGTTGAAAACACCCTTCGTGAATAAAATTTCGTAGTCATACTCTTCCAGCTTTAGTCTTCATCTTAGTCACCTAGATCCGGGATCTTTCACACTCATGATCCATGTGAGAGGTTTGTGATCCGTTACTACAGTGAATTTTGTTCCGTACAAGTACGGTCGGAAATACCGCACTCCCCATACGATGGCTAAAAGTTCCTTTCCTGTAGTACTGTATTTTTTCTCTGCCTTGTTCAGCGAACGGCTAGCAAAATTATGGGAAGATCTTTACCTATTTCCCCTTGAGAAAGAACCGCTCCCACGCCCTCATTGCTAGCGTCTGTCGTCAGAATAAATTCGCGATTGTAGTCGGGATATCTCAAAATCGGTGGAGAAATCAGTTTGTTTTTGAGGCCCCTGAACGCGTGTTCTTGCTCATTAGTCCAGTCATATATAGCATCCTTCTTCAAAAGCTTGTGAAGTGGAGAAACTAGTCCACTGAACCCTGGAATAATGCGTCTATAGTAAATCATTAACCCGAGAAAACTATTGAGTTGTTTCACTGTTTGGGGGGACGGGAATTCCTCTATCACCTTTGTCTTGGTTTTATCCGGCAGAACCCCGTTCTCCGAAATAACGTTTCCCAGGTAGCTAACCTCTTTCCTGAGAAATTCGCGTTTTTCCGGCTTAAGCTTTAGATTATTCTCCGTAAGTCTGTCAAACATTTGCCTGATTTTAGCGTCATGATCTGCTAGCGATTTAGCATACACAACAACATCATCAAGAAAAACGAAACAACGCGACCCTGTGAGGCCACTCCGTACCATATTCATCATTCTATGGAAGGTGGCAGGTGCCGTCTTTAATCCAAAGGTTAGGCGCTTATATTCCCAGTGACCTTCTTTGGTGCTAAAAGCTGTTTTAGCCCTGTCCTCCTCTGCCATCTCTATCTGGTGGTACCCCATTACCAAATCAATACAGAAAATATATTTTGACTGACCTAAGTGATCCAAAATTTCAGTGAACTACGGTAGTGGGTAGGCGTCACCCACAGTTTTCTTATTTATCTTCCGGTAGTTAATAACCAAACTCCACCGCTTCTCACCGCTAGAGTATGACTTTTCCGGAACTATGAGGAACGGGCTGTTCCAATCGGAATTGCTTTCTGTTATGATCCCTCCCCTCTTCAGTTCCTCAATTTGGCTCCTTACTTCTTGTTTTTGGGACTCGGGCAAACGATACGGCCTAGTATTCACGGGCTGCGTGCCCGGTTCCAGCCTGATCTCATGCTTGACCGCGGTGGTACTACTCAACACCTCGCCAGGTAAATGAAAATTATCCTGAGAGTCCAAGCATGTTTTCTCTGTATCTTTCCTTTCTTCTTCGTTTAGGTGCTCTAACCGCAATCGTTTCAACACCTCCCTGGGGCGGTCTGAGTAGCAGCCAGTGCTATCGTCGCCCTACGGTCCTAACGGGGTGCCGGGTTCAACTTCTCTTACCCTCAACATGGGTTCCTCAATCTCCACCGCTTCATCAGTAGTGTTCACAATACTGGTTATCGCGTAGCCTGCCTGAACCTTGGTTATTGCCCCCGCGAGATACACTTCCTCTCGTATTTCTTGTTTTTCCGTAAGGCCCTCTTTGGTTCTTGTTGTCCCTTCTACCGGCAACCTAACCACAATCACGGCCCTCCTCGGCAATACTAGCCTCCGGATTTACTTCGGTTGTATCTTAGCATTATATTTGTGATAACACTTTGTGAATCTTAGTGCTACCTGTTCCCAGTGTCAAAATTCCTGTTTCACAACAAATCTTTGCGCCTGCGTGGGCGAGGAAATCTCTCCCAAGTATACCATCGCATGGAAGATCTATCTGTTTGTCAACAAGCTGAAAGGTAAACGGTATTCTTACTGATCCTTCATACATAACGGCTTGCACCGCTCCCATTGTTTGAATGATGGATCCACTCACACTTTTCACCTGTACTCTACCTTCGGGGTCAAACTGCTTTGTTTTGTCCATATTATCAGGCTTTAGAAGGCTTATGTCCGCGCCGGTGTCTACCAAAATTAGTAAAATTTTTCCGTTACTACTATCCGATCGCATACTGACACATTCTTTGGCCGTTCCATTTTTACTGCCTATGGTATTTACTGACCCTATGCTGGGGTTAAATCTATCCGGCGGTCAGCCTTCAACTCCCGTTTCGGATAGCTGCGTCTTTCTTTTGGTGTGCCGAGGTTTTTTACAGTCCCTGGTCATGTGGCCCACTTCTCCGCAATTGTAACACTTAATGTCGCCCTTCCGGGATCCCTGAATTTTAGTTGAAATTCCCCGGGCTTCGGATCCTAACTTGTTCACCGTAACATCCTTCCTCTCTTTCAAATAGCATTTCGCGGCTGTGTGTCCTGTCTTCCCACAATTATTGCACACTAACTTACCGAAAGCGATTCCTTGCCTGTAGCGCCCATTCTTGGAAAATATCGCGCTCTCCTCATCAAGAGCTCTTTCGGCAATTTCGTCAAACGTATTTCCATTTCTGCTTCGGATAATCGTTTGTATCCTGTCTGATGAAATCCCTTGCACAAAACAAATATTTCTCAATTTGTCTGCCAATGCTACGATCCCTACACGTTTGTCATTCTCACAGTCCTGCAACGCTGCTTCCCTGAATTTTGAACTAAGCGTTTGAATTTTTTGAATCCACTCGGAAACGCTTTCATTTTTGCCCTGTCTAGCCCCAAATAACTGCGTGGAATGAAAGTCTAACGTGCGTTTTTTCTGTATAAGTGTTTTTCAAAAACGTCTTTAGGTCATCCCAGTTTTCTAAATTCCTATGCGCTATAGCGACCCTCGGTTCACCACCTATTCTTGTGAGCACAAATTTGTACAGTACATCCGAATTTTCCTTGTTAATTACCTCAAAAGCTGTATCAACGTTCGAGACAAAACCTAGCACTTCCTTCTTGTACCCCTTAAATGGACTCACTAATTTCAGCGCTTCGCCCACCGATATATATATATATTCAGCCATGATATCGTTTCAATGCTCTTACTGTCATGCAAAGGAAAACCCCTTTTCGGAGCAAGAATTACTGCAAGAACAATTTGGGTGACCAATATCTGTGGGATTACCCCTCGATCTGCTGCCCCTGGCGGTTGGCTGCTGCTCTTCGTTCAGCTGTCTCTGGCGGCTGTCCTTCGTTCTGCTGCCCCTGGCGGTTGGCTGCTGCCCTTCGATCTGCTGCCTCTGGCGGCTGGCTGCTGCCCTTTGGGCTGTCGCCCCTGGAGGCTGGCTGCTGCACTTCGATCTGCTGCCCCTCGTTCTGTTGCCTTTGGTGGCTGGGTGCTGCCTTCCGATCTCGCGCTCCTGGCGACTGGCGGCTGGCTGCTGTCCCGTCTCTGCTGCTGGCTACTGCCCTACATTCTTCGTGTCAGTGTTGAAGCGGCTTGCTACTTTCGGCACAGAGTGTCGATGTACGTACTGAGATTCGACCACCACGCATCTGACACCGTTTACGTGTGTTGGATCCCAAGTCCTAGACGAGCGGTGAGTAGGTTGAGGGAAGAACTGATGGTCGGACGTCCAAATCGTTGGATACAAAGTAGCTTTATTGTTGTATC
>Ga0209755_10009422_pt1 | contig 10317 bp, 4 predicted proteins | sample TergutCo191P1_FD_187301 | JGI IMG/M metagenome (GOLD analysis project Ga0209755, IMG submission 187301) | Cornitermes sp. P1 segment gut microbial communities from Petit-Saut dam, French Guiana - Co191P1 (SPAdes) (version 2) | ecosystem: Host-associated > Arthropoda: Insects > Digestive system >...
AAAATTCTCCAACATGTTTCGGTCAATCTTTGACCATCCTCAGGGAGATTTTTTTTTTTTTCTTTACTTCAGTTACTAAAGATAAAATTATCTGGTTTGTGGTAGCATGCCTGTTATACTTGTTGTGCTTTGTGTTGATGTTCCTGTACTGTACTGTACTGTACTGGTGTGGCTAGTTCTCTCTGTAGCTTCTTTTCTTTTTAAAACAATATGATCATTTTAATGTGTTGTTTTAATTAAGTAAATTTAAGTGCAATTTTGTTGGTATATAAGCGTATAATAAATTCACATTTATTTATACAAAATTAAAGCTTAAAACATGCCGTACTAGATGGTTAAATTTTAAAAATGATATCGGTAAGATGACAACCGTCTTCTTGGATGCAGTTTTCAAGCCTTTTTTTTTTTGAATCGTCCATGACACGGGCCAACAACTGACAATCAATCGGACGAATTTCCTGGCAGATGGCTTCCTTCAAATCATTCAACGTACGGGGTTTGTGAGCGTTGTTGCTCGGAAGTTATTCACCCACAAAAGGATCGTGTTATGACTAGGAACCGCTCCATGGCAACCAATGTTGAAATTCCGCCGGAAGAGCCGTTGGGTGACCGAGACAGACTCGCCACTTCTAACAAACGCATCGTACCCAAACACGCTGTGCTCAACAGGCCAAGTCTCCATTGCTACTGAAGTGGCCAACCCAGAGGGAAAGAATGCCAACCACATCCCCCCCCCCCCAAAAACCTACCGAGTACTACCCATTCAAAAGTTGTCAGGTTCCCGTGGGTCACCCTGTACAACACAACTAATGTTTAAAATAATTTAGTTTTTTTTATGTTATTAATTTGCTGTTGTTATAGATAAGTCACCGAGTTTGAGATCTGTTAACGTGAAACTGTTTTTCGTAGGTTATGTTTCTGAATATTTCTGTTTTTGTTATTGTTGTGTGCAAACAATTGATTCATCTAGTATGTGTTCTATTTTCAGCATTCTTCTACTGGAACAAGGATTACAATCTACTGGATCAACTAACTGTATTTTTCACGCATACATTTGACAGTTGAATTTGAGTCCTTGCGAAATATGATTTTCTTGCATTTTTTCTGTACTCCACTATTGAAGTTGTGTGCTTGATAGTACAGTGAAATTACTGAAATTGATCCAGTGGTGTGTGATTCTGATTGCTGTACTGTGAAAGGGATTTGATTCTTGTTGAGTGTGGTAGCTTTTTGTTTTGAAAACGTAGATGTGTATATTAATGTGATATTTAAAATGAGATTTTTTTTACTGAGATCAGGCTGATCATTTTGTAACTTCCGTGCCTTTTTAAAGACTGGGCTTCAAACCTGGAGAAGCATAACACTGAAAATTTTTCCAGATTTACCCAACAGTGTACAAAGGAAGCCTTAGAGTGTTTTGTATTTCTTATGCAAATCCAATAGTATCATAGTGTTATTATTTAAAGAAGAATAGATTTTATGTGGTATTAAAAGAATACTTACCAAAGTACAAATGAATGTGTAATGGAAAGGTTGCCTGCCAGTCCCCCCCTTTCCACTTCCCAAATTACTGATTTGTAATTTTATTTCTACATTACACATTGTGAGGGAATTCAATTTGGTTTCCTTGTGTATTATTTATTTATTTATGCATATATACTTCTCCCACCTTCGATGATCCAAAATTGAACTTTGTCAAATAACCAATGAAATGATGGATCATCACAAGAAATATTCAGCACATGACATTGTATATATACACACACAGGTGGGGAGTGGGGGGAAAATGTTTTTACTGCTGGACTGAGTAATGCAGAGTAGGTGGCATCATTTATTGCTATGCGTTGACACCGTCATACACTCTATGGTAAGCAGTCCAGCAATGAAAATCTGTGTGTTTATATCATCAAGGTATAAGACTAACTTTAAACATTTTTAATATGGAAAACATTTTGTCTATATGTGACCATGCAGTGTGATATCTTAGTGTAATCAGCTTTGCAACAAGATGTTATTTGCAGTAAATGAACACCAAGGCTAGTGAGGTATGCAAAACACCAAGCCATACACTGTAAAATGTGCAAGTTCTACTGCAGTACTTTTTTCTGCTGACTCAAGTTTATACATAATCATGAGAACAACTGGGACTTATCACAGTAATTGAGGATTTATACTGATTTATGCAGAAATTCATCAAAAGCATATGGAATCTGTGCTTCTGAAGATCATGGGCTTCCCATTGAAGTGTAGTTTGTCATTTATAGGTTTATGTACAGGCGTAGTCATACACAAGAGTAAAAGTCTCAAAGATATGTTTTCTCATGTATAAGCATTTTCAAGGGGATATTTTCCAAGGTGATGCCAACAAGACACAGCTGGCTTGAGAGCAATTCCTGTCCTTTGAATGTTTTTTTCATAATCATATCTAAATCAAGGAAGCCAGTATACATGGAAGTCATTTGCAAGAAGTGGTAAGTGTGATACAGTTTTTTGGTTTGGGATGCAGTTTTAAGTTTCAATGTGTCAGGTGCGAGGATCTGGACAGAAGAAAAAATGATCAACTTATTAGCAGAAATAAAAGGGAAAAGAATGTGTTGATGTGGAACACTAGACATATTGGACATAAGTTCTACATTACTTCATATCATAAATATTCTTTCAGTTCATCCTTGGTAATGTTTATTGAGATGGGACACCAAGGCTGTCATAACTGTACCAAGTTTGTTACTGACACTCCTTCCAATCAATTAGTATGCTGTGACTAGACCATGATCCATTTGTCCATGCAGCAAGACTTTGCACAACAGATTGCTAGCCCTCTTGTAGTAGCTAAGGGACAAGGAATAATTGACTTCCACATCACACAAAATGTATTGCTGTAATTTTTGTATACTTTGAATACATGAGCTTTGGGGTTTTGGCACTGGCGTGGCTGCGGATTCCATTCCTGTAAGGATATGATGATGCATTAAGGAGTAATCGGATCCCAAAATTTTGAAGGAACATTCAGATCTGACTGGGTGCTTTACAAGATTTCCTTAATTTATTCATCCTTCAGAACATCATAAAGGGCAATACTCATGTTGTAGTTGAGGTGTTCACTTCACCCTGATGATGGAGGCTCATTAGTTCTACAAAATGGCAAACCAGCCCACCACAACAAAGGGTAAGAGCTACTACTGTGAAAGCAAGTGCAATCTACATGTATATCTCAGGGACATGTTAAAAAAGGCCTCCAGGAGTTTCTGCACATCAAATGTTGTGGTACTTCCTGCACCCCTGTCTCTAACTCCACCCACTCCTATGAAGATTCCAGAAGAGGACCCTGGTGACCCTGAACCTGCAGATGAAGTAGATTTCCAAATTTAATACTCCCCTGATTAGATGTACAGCCCAAGTATAGGAGCACTATCAAGAAACTGTAACAAATTACATCAGTATAGGTACTGCCTGATAATCCAGAATATTAGATGATTTGGCACCTGTTCAGTTGAGTGTGTCACAGTATGGAATTATGCTGTATATTCTACTACAGCAGTAACAATTTTCACTCTGAACCGAGGAGATTAGATGAAGGCATCATGTTTGGAAATAATGCTGTTTATTTTATAGGGTTAATATTTTAGTTATAAGTTATATACTGTACACAGCTGCATTTATTGCATACACTTTATCTGATAAGTGCAGCTTATCACCAAAAATATGTAATATTTTTAGGGTCCAATAAAACATAATGCTGCATACAGCAATCTGTGTCCCTGTGGCAATGCCTGTCACCGTAACATGCTACATAATAAATATTTTGGTATTGTGCACTGAAATTATAAGCAATAGAACTACTTTTAAAAGTACAGACATACACAATTTAATACATTGTTCTCTTACAATAGTGTAGTACAAGGGTGCTGATAAGTCCTTAGCCCAACCAGGAAGGAAACAAGCTGATGTTTCTGTAAGAATGGTGGGAATTTCCTTTGGCACCTTGCCTTGCAGGAAAAAAAAAATTTGATAATAGCTCGCGACTCGATGTTGTTGAAATCATGCGCGTCTCTGACATGCTTCTGAGCTTGTTTCCTTCCTGGTCGGGCTAAGGACTTATCAGCATCCAGGTATTGTGATCTTAAACTTCATACTTCAAAGGTATTAACAATCTCTGAAATGTGAACCTATGATTCAGTTTGATGATGACCTCTTGATACTCTTTCTTTTGTTATGTGCAAGATGTACAATGTATACAATTAAATTCCGATATTAAACCGTGTGGAACTTCACATTATTTCATACTAATAAGATACTTTTCCCACATAGTAAGCAATCACAGTCCACTTTCCAGACACAGCATGTGCATTATAACTTCATTCTGTTGGATTCTGAATGACGATCAAAATGAACTCTTTATCTGCAAAGAATTAAAAAATGGTATGATTAATTTGTGTTTTCATAGTTACAATTTTTTCCAAGATACATTTCAAATGCATATTTCTATGTCCTATCCTTACCAGGAGCAACCATTATTTCATGTTTTCTGGAACGAATGCGAAGGAATGTGAGGTCATTGGTGGGATCAAGATCTCGAACCACACTTCTTGCTTTGTCTGAGAGCTGACTAATTAATCCTGCATACTGAACAGTGGTAGTGTTGTCCATTGTTGTCTTAATTGGAATACCTGTCCAACAGTAATACAGACAGAAATATGTACTCAGTTTGGTGTGCTCACTGACCTTATGAAATACACAATAACTTTTGTGAGCCAAACTGAAGTGTAATCAGCATAAAACCCATTAAAATTTCAGCAGGATGCCGTTGCAATTATAAAAATCATATTTGGTCACAATGGATTTATTTTGATACGATCCAGTCGTATAAATTATAGCCATTGATGGAAACAGAGAAATCACAATTTTGCTGAACATGCATTGTGTGACCTGCAAAAATTCTGTATTGACAGCTACATTACATTACATATGTACTAAATTATGAACATGGAAAGAGCAACAATATACAGTAAGTGGTGCTAATATCACTGCTGTGTATTGGGATAGTCCTGGATTCACAGCTAGCTTGGAAGGAGCACATGGATGTCAAAATTGAGGAAGACTCACAATCTGATGGGGGACTGCGGCAGCACAGTGGTTAAGGTGCTGTGCTACAAATTGGAAGGTCACTGGTTCGATCCCAGCTGGTGTCATTGGATTTTTTATCGACATAAAATCCTTCCAATTGCACTATGACCCTGGGGTTGACTCAGCCTCTAACAGAAATGAGTACCAGGAGCATTTCCTGGGGGTAAAGGTGGCCAGTGCATAAGGCTGACAACCTTACCACCATCCTGTGCCAATGTCTTGAAATCTGGGAACCTTAACTTCCTGGAACCCTGTGGGCCACTCTGGGCCTGTAATGGAACTGCTTTACCTTTACAATCTGCTGTGGGCCTGTAAGAAGGCCTGTGGTGTGATGTGGGGCCTGAGATCCAGGGTCTCTCATTGGCTTTACGTCTCTATCATTAGGCCATCCATTACTTTTGCATCCATAGTACGGTGGCCTGGCTGTCAGACGGTTAGTGTCAAGAAAAAACTAAGCAGAGTTCAAAGACTTGCATGCTTAGGGATAACAGGAGTGATGTCCACTACTCCCACCAATGCTGTGGAAGCATTATTTGCCCCCCACTGGAGCTAGTGGTACAGAGTGAGGCAAGGTCAGCTGCACATCATCTCTGGAGTGTGGGAAGTTGGTCTTACCTACATCCCAATCGAGGACACAGCAGTATATTGATGCAGTTTCAGCAGTAAGACCCCATATTTAATATGGGGGTAGATGTTAATGAGGTCAGCATTCAATTTTGAACCCAAATATACGGTTACCATATTGACTAGGGAAGATTGGACCAGAGGAACTGGGACTCCTCCTGTGGTCAAAGGGCTCGTCTGGTTTACAGATGGGTCCAGGATGAAGGAGGGGACTGGGGCTCAAAACTATGGGCAATCTGTGGGAAGAAGGCTCATTTTTCTCTAGGAATGTATGCTACAGTTTTTCAGGCTGAGATGTATGCTAATTTGGCATGTGCTCATGAAATTCAATTTCAGGGTAGACCAGAGAAGCACATGAGTATCTGCTCTGATAGTCAGGCAGCTTTCAAAACTCTTCAGACCATCGGAATGTCTCCATTGGTCCAACAGTGCCAATAGGCGTTAAATGATATCTCTACCCAGCATGCTGTGGGGCTGTATTGGGTCCCTGAACATGCTGGGGTATGAGGAAATGAAATTGCTGATGAGCTCGAAGAAGCAGCTCTGCTCTATAGTTTGTTGAACCTGAGCTGGCCTTGGGAGTCTCTAGGCAGGATATACACAATGGTTGGTTCACCAGCATTGGGTATTGGTGGCGAGGTCTTGGTGACACCCAAAGACAGGCTTGAGAATTAATTTCAGGACATTGTCTGTGTGCCAAGGCTAGGTTTCTGTCCTTTAACAGGACACAGTCCAGGGTTGTTACTGGCCTTCTCACTGGACATAATACCCTGAAAAGACATCTTCACCTAATGGGGCTGTCAGACAGTCCATTTTGTAGGAAGTGTGCAGCAGAGGATGAAACAGCCCACATTCTATGTGAATGTAAAGCTTTGGCTTCACTCAGACATACATATCTGGGCTCCTTCATTTTGGACCCAGAGGACATCAAGAGTATAAGTCTGGGGGGCCATCTGGAACTTCAGCAGAGTAACAGGGCTCCCTTGAATTGATACAGGGCACAAAGGGCCCATCAATTGAGGCCTAGGTGCATCGGGACCATAAGGTCTCAAACCCAAATGTAAATCAATCATATGGTGTTAACATCCAGAGTACCCTAAAAACATCTGTTTGGGGAACATAAATACTGCCTTATGCACTACATATATCACCAACAGCCATATACTTCAGCAATATTCTGCTTCTACAAGTAACTCCTTTTGAGGCACCCTATTCCTCATTTTTGAAACAGTGCAACTTCAGTAAATGTTTTGTCCCAGCTAAAACTGTGAACAAATGATGCAACCTACAGAAGTGTATGCTCATGCATTCAACAGATAATGTTGCCATAATGCTTGTTTAGATAGAAGTTTTATAACTGGACTTATGTAAGTTGTGATATTACACTCCTGCTAATTACCACAATTTCAGTATATTCAATAAAGTATGCCTGACAGAACAGTCACAGATGAGCAGTCTTCTGTTTCGGTGTACTGTTTCTATTCTCTAAATGCTAAAAATATTATGTAAAGTGCTGGTAATTACCACGGAATATGAGTTTACATAATCTAGAAGATATTCCTTTTCAAAAGAGGCATCTAGATGTTTACACAGACCAGTTCAATAAAACTGTCAGAGAGTTCTAATCTGAAACCGATAGGCTAGCCTACATAGACTACATGTGTTTATGTATTATGACTGCAATCTCAGCATACAAAACCATCTGAATGAATGTCTTCAAACACACAGTAAGGCACGTTTGCGGACACGGAATTTACATTCACTTCCGTTCATTTAAAGCATGTTCGGCCCCCAAATAACCGATTGCTACATACATACGAGATTTCACTTTCTTAAATCCTTAGAGCACATTGGCATAGGACATTAAGCATGTCATACGGTCCTACTGTATTGTGTCATGTTGTATTTCGTCACCTCTGTATCAATAGAACATATAACTTCAAAGCTCATTTCCACTATCCTTACAACTCTAGAGAATGTACAAAGTTCAATACTGCGAAGAATCTTTTCGTTAATACATGTACGCCTAAAATTGGACTATAGAAAGGTGGGCACACATGTATATTTTTCCCAACAACTGTCGAAATGTTGGCCTAACAACGTTTTGTTTAGGTTTATATCTACAACTGCCATGGAAGGGTACATGTTGAAACAAATGCTGAGTTGCATACATAATTACGGATAACTTTATGTGATTAAAACACAATTACCTTCCGAATTTACAACAATTGTGCCTACCACTCCCTTGTGCGACTGTATCCTCTTCATAGTCTCTTCAACCTCACTTGCCTAAAGAAAGAAAAGTATCAAAACGTTGCGAATAACACAAAGTCAGCACTGCTATTATATATAAATAATACACGTTTTATAAAGCGTAATTCCTTTACCATTGTTGACGTCCCTTTCCACCACTTTCAATCCACTGACCGGAACTATGCAATGTTTTGGAATGGTATTGGAATGGTATGTATATCGAATTCTAGTTTCGATGCACCTCGATGTCTGATACTCAACCTATCGCTGCGTTTGGGTTCGCACGTAAATATCCGGACGTGCAATGATGTATACTGCGACATCTGCCGGCATTACACAACTCCATTTACGAATTTATGTTTGTGTGCGCGAAATTGTCGGCGTTGTATGATAATTTTTATTAATATATGTTATATAGCATCGTAGTTGAGGTAAATGCGCTTGAACTTTTATACGTGTTAAATTTGGTGTTTCATTTTGTACCTGTCTGACGTATTCATAATATAGTTGTGTAATTCGTATGGATGATGGTTGGGGTTAGACGTTGAAGTCGGTTCCTTTTTAGTCGCTTATTTGGAAGACTGTAGTTTACCTGTTTCTGACTGTATTATTAGTTTTTGTGAGGTAAAGTACCAGGATAAGGATTTAAAAGCTCAGTGAGCAATTACATTTTTTATACAGTTTCTTGGGCTGGTTGGCATATATGCATCCTGTAAACTAGAACGACCCAAGGCAGTGTCATGGACAACATGTTGCCTGCGACACAGTGTTGTACTGCCAGCAGTAACATTTACATACATACATACATATTCATTTCACAGATCCAGTCCCTAGGGTTAGAATTAGACAAACATATGAACTGGAAGAACCATATGAAAAAGCTTTTACCGAAACTGATTAGTGCAAGCTTTTTTGTTAAGTCTGTAACGTTCCACTCTCAAAATGGTTTATTTTGCATACTTTCAGGCTGCAGTGGAATACTGTAGTATATTTTGAGGTAACTCATTAGATAAGAAAAATGATTTTGGGCATTGTAAAGTTTTAGCTCCACCCTTTGTTTTCTGTTAATTAAACAATATTTAAACCAGTCTAAGGTTATACCTTGCACACCATAATATTGTAAATTGTGTTGTATAAGATTGGATTTTCCTGGCAGAGCCGAGGTGTAACATTGAAGCAGTTTTGAACACTTATGAGCTGTTTATTTATGGAAACATGTCACTAATTATCTGTATGTCACTAATTTAGTTTGTAAAAATGAGCCAAAATTACAAAAACCCTAGCCTAGATTGTGAATTGCATTCTTTCATACGTATTCCCTTTTATTATCATTATTACCACCACCACCATAATATTTTACTGAACATGATGTTTAGAGAAATACACAGGTAAAATAAATACACGTATGCATGTACGTAAATTGAGTCATTCATTAGTCTGTGTATTGAATTTCATGTTGCCTGCATGTATACCAAATTTTGCTGAAGTTGGCCACACCACATAGAAGGATGAACAGGGCTGTTGTAAACCCTAGCAAACATGATACGCACAAAGTCACAGTGGAGTACACTCCGCAGTACAGTATGGTCATAGAGCATTTTACAAAAAACTTCATGTAACACACAAAGTAAGTGATACACATAGGACCCAGACATGTATGTGTAATGGTGTTGTGCTCACTGCTGCTTGTTGCTAGTGTACACACATTTGATTTGTTTCTCACTTAAAATACATTTATCTTTAATATTTCCATGTTTAATATATTGTTTGTATTTAATAGGTATGGAGTTAACAGACGACAACTTACGAACCCTTTCAGATTACCTCCAGCATACGCTGAGCCCTGATGTTAACATCAGGAGACCTGGTGAGTTTAATCTATTGAGTTGGACAGTTCTAGTGTCCATTTGCCTGTTCCTTGTTTCTTCACAGCTTTTCTGTATGATAATTTTTTTTTTTTTCAGCTGAGAAGTTTCTTGAATCAGTTGAAGTTAATCAGAACTACCCTGTTCTTTTGTTACACCTGGTTGACAAACAAGATGTTCTCCTAACAATACGAGTTGCAGGGGCTGTTGCCTTCAAAAATTATATCAAACGCAATTGGAAAGTGGTAAGTACAGTGTGTTTATTGTTGATATCAAGCTCATACACCATGATTAACCTTTTGGCGCCGGAATTATTTTTTTGATTTTACCACATCCTGTATATAAAATGTGAATAATACGGGAACCAAATATGTTAGAATTATGAAACAAACTGCATTTTGAAGAGGAAAAAACCGAGAGTATATACCATGTTTAAAATATTCAGTACCTA
>Ga0209755_10009423_pt1 | contig 10316 bp, 12 predicted proteins | sample TergutCo191P1_FD_187301 | JGI IMG/M metagenome (GOLD analysis project Ga0209755, IMG submission 187301) | Cornitermes sp. P1 segment gut microbial communities from Petit-Saut dam, French Guiana - Co191P1 (SPAdes) (version 2) | ecosystem: Host-associated > Arthropoda: Insects > Digestive system...
GGCACATACCAACACAAGGCTATAACATCACACAGTCGTCAGCTCCTGATGATGGGCACATGGTTGCCCGAAACATGTTGAGCAACTATTAGAAGAGAAAGAATACAAAAAGTGACATCTAGTTGGTTTTTCTTATCCACACTGAATTATGATGCATGGTCAACCACACATCAGATTTAGAAAAAAATTAATTAAACACTCACTCGTTTTTTTGCCTCTTATTTTCACCAGTTGGTGTAACACTTATAAGATTCCAACAGTAGTCCACAAACATATTTGGACTCCATTTTCCACTGTACCGCTTTTCAATTGGGAAATATCTGATGGAACTCTTCGCCATGTTCGTCGGAGACAGCTCCCGTGTTTTTAGCGAAAAAATCCAAATGGGAATGCAAAAAAAAAAAAAGTTTCAATGACATGTTGCACCCCACAGCACTGTATGATGAAATTACCTGCTGCCCAAATTCACTGTAGGTTTTCACTTTTTTATTGCCTAGAAAGTTTCTGCAGACATTTTCAAAGGCCTTCCAGGCTCTTCTTTCTGTAGAATTTTTTTCGTACTAACGTCTTGGTCTTCAAATACTTGTTTAATTCGTGTTCCAACAAAAATTCTTTCTTTCTTCTTGGCGTCACTCATTTTGAGAAATTTTTTGCCTTAAGTAGACAAACCCGTCACTTTCTTCATCCATTACTTTCACAAATATTTTTATCAACTGAGCTTGATGTGCATTGGAGGCAAATATATTTCTGACATATCCCCTAAAGCAGAATATGCCACATTCTTCTGACTTGGTGTTGTTTCTGAATGGAGTGGCCATTTTTTCATTCTGTAGTGGCAGTCCATCACTCAGCTGTTCCATTCACACTAAAAGCAGCAAAATTTAGTGTATCCGCCTTGCAGCACAGTCAGCGTTGCTGTAACTGTTAGATCTGCACGTATATTCCACCGCTGTTCTTCACAGCGTATTTTTTACTTCAAAACCTGAAAGTTCTTGTATGTACCTTTCATGTGAACTGTGTGAACCAGTGGGATAGAAGGGAATTATTTCCGTTGTGGAGTAACAAGACTGACCAAGGATGAAACAGTGAATAGCCTCCATTGCTCAGAGTGTGTTCAAGTTACATTTCTTTCTTTAATTCTTGAATGTTACTGCAGCACACTAGGTCACCATCGAGTAATATGTTGGTATGTCTGACTGCCTCTTCCTATAAAATATACTATTACACCTTTCTCAAGAATATTCTACCACTTAAGAAAGTAGCTGAGCCTTTGTTTTGTAGCTGTGATAAAATGTCATTGTGTTTAGCCTCCTTTTAATTGCAAATTAACCTTTTGGCGCCAGAATTATTTTTTTAATTTCAGCACACTGTATATAAAATGTGTATAATACAGGAACCAAATACGTTAGAATTATGAAACAAACTGTATTTTGAAGAGGAAAAACGGAGAGTATATACCATGTTTAAAATATTCAGTACCTATATTTGTTGAATAAATATATAAAATGCAACGTTTAGAGGTTAGCGGTGTGGTACGACCACTATAGGGGTCGTTAGGCGTCAAAAGGATAAAGGGATGCTATACAGCTGGAAGGAAGCCTTGTCAGTTTGCAATATAGTCTGAGAATATTATTTTAGGTATTTCAGCGACTTAAATAGGTAACAATAAATTGAACAGCATGAAAAACCTTTGGCCAAGCCCCCAAATTTCAGTTTTTGGCAATTAAATTGAGGTATAAAATGGTATCACCCAAAGGGAGGATGATATAAACATTTTATTCATATATTATAGTTTGTAAACTTATTTCCAGTAAAAATCTATCAAAATTATTTCAGGAAGGAAATTTATGCTGACCAGTGTTATCAACAGTCACATTATCATCAGAGTAGAATGGTTCTGTGTCAAATTGAAAATGAACTTTAAACAACAGGCCTCTCTCCTGTTTAACACATCACCACCATCATCATCATCATCTCCATTTCTGTTATTATTACTATTTTTGTTATTTGAATTGCAGAAGTAGCAGAAGTCATTGCCTTTCTGGCATCAGACAGAAGCTCATATGTGAATGGAGCATCAATAGATGTTAATGGGGGGTAATACTTGTGCAGATTTGAGGTTATCATGGTGGAGAATATGAACATGTCATGTAGTTTAGTAGATAGGTATTAATGTTTCAGATAAACTTGCTTCTTCCATCTTCAGAATATAATTATGGGATGGAAGCAGCAGATTTCCCTCCAAAGTCTTGGCACCTATCTACCAAGCTACTTGATGTCACATTCCACAAGGTACAAATTTGAGTAACTTTTTAATGTTATTTCTTTCCACTGGAAGTAGTTTTCTGAAGTTTAATTGCACTGGACCCAGCCCAGGTTCCACAGAAATAAAATATAATTTAAAGATGCCTACTCAGTGCATTGTACAAGTAACTGGTTATGGAATAAATGTCCTTTGTAACTGGTTTTCTTAACCTTTTGGCGTCGGAATTATTTTTTTTAATTTTAGCACACCTGTATATAAAATGTGAATAACACAGGAACCAAATATGTTAGAATTATGAAACAAACTGCATTTTGAAGAGGAAAAAATGGAGAGTATATACCATGTTTAAAATATTCAGTACCTATATTTGTTGAATAAATATATAAAATTCAACTTTAGAGGTTAGCGGCGCGGTACGACCACTATATTGTTCGTTAGGTGTCAAAGGGTTATTTTCTGTAATGACAGCTGATATGTGACATTTTTGAGATTCAGGTCTTTTGGGATGGTATGCTATGTTGGAGTTCCATTCCCCATGTTTCGAAGGCACTACAGCCCTTCAAAACATTGCAGACTGTAACACCAGGGACACAGCATAACGCCCTATAAGACATGAAACTTCAGGGATTGATTTGTCACACATATAGCACACAGCATCCATTGTCTGTGGTGTACTTGATACAGTTGTATACACTGTATGTGGACTTACAACCAGAATGACACTATAAATACCAACAGAGTACACTGTTAACAACACACTTATTAAAGAGCCAGAATGTTTCAATGGACTGCCATCAGGGATCAAATGAGGACATTTATAATCATTTCTGTTCCCCTTTGATCTGCAGTGATGGCAGTCCATAGAAACATGTTGGATCATTAATAAACATGTTTTCATAGTGTAGTCTGTTGGTTATTTTATAATATTGTACCTTTGTACACAGTCACAATGTTCTATTCTCATCTGTCTTGGCTTATTCTAAGCAGTGTCCCATGTTTCAGACTACTGTGAACAGGGAATGTATCACATATATTTACCCTTTATTGTCTGTGACCTGGGAATTTAAACCTGCTATTGCTGTGGTGATTCTGGCCACATTTCAACTCAGGGTCCGTACTATGTATATTAAAAATAAATATGGTGTTGGTCTGGTGGACAATGTGGATGTGTCATAACAGTAGTATGATCTAGTAGTAATGGTCAACTATAGGATTAAGGGAATATAATCTGGAGTATGACTTATGTCCATTTATTTGAACACAGGCTTGTGTCACTGTTTCAAAATGAGAACATACCATTTTATCTGAAAATACAAAGTCCCAGCACTTAAAACAACCCCCAGCCACAATTTTCAGTGCTCAGGAAAATACCTATCTGTAGTATTTTGCAGTGTGTGTGACCTCGTTTTCAGATGATGATGGTAAAGAATTGTAATCTCATATTCTGAGTTTATTCCTGACATCATTCCCTATCACAAATGTCATTTGGATATGGGTCCAAGGTTTCCAAGGAATGGGTATTTGAATTACCTGTTGCATGTAAAAAAGTGAACAGTTTTTGTTGATCAGTGCTTACCTGTAAATGTCTTTTTACAATAATGGTGTGAAGTGGCCATGTTCAGCTTGGGTCACATTCTGGCTAGTTTTGCCACAGAATATGTAATGAAAGAAATGGTGTTGAATATGTAATGAAAGAAATGATGTATGAACATAAACTGGATGCAAAAGATAAAGAGCTTTGTTAATCTTAGACAGTGCATGGTGGGGAAATCATACATCATTTCTTGATATATTATAACTGAGAACTGGACCCATCTTCATGTGACATTTTGAGTCAGATGTCTTCAGGAATAAGCTCCTGAAGCAGTGACACAGTAATGAAACACTCTGTATATTATGTATAGTACACCTTCTGTAGAACTGTTTTATTATATTACTGGAAACAGATTAAACAGAATGTACAAGGTGAGCTCCAATCACTTCTTACGTTTTAGTTTTTTGGCACGTATGTGAGCCTTGTAATGTGTCTTCCTTCGCTCCTCAATGATTTCTTTGTACCGCCTTTTGTTGTACCTCTTGAAATCTGAGTCTGCCAAAAGCTCTTCAACTATGGTTCTCTTCCTCTCTTTATTGGGTACTCTGCTGCGATAGAAATCTGCTGGGCTATCTAGCACTTTCCCAACCTGTCAACAAGAAATTTTTGGTTCTTACGGCAGTGAATACAAAGACTGGAGCTTTCTGGAATGTTGAAACCATGTCGTGTGGTAGACAGGAACCACTGTTTTAGGGGCACCTGCAGATTTCATCTTTAGGGTGTAAGAAATGTTCTATCCTGAAGATGGAGGGAGCAGTATCCACAGACATAGGGATCTGGTAGGCTAGGGAATGACAATGGTCTCACATTTAGAGGGTTTTGTTCAGTCTGTGGTCAAATCTTTGTGTGGATTATTCTGCTCACACACTCAAAGAAATGTAAAGCTCTGGGAATGTGAAAAATGCCATAGTTAGGAATCAGTGTTAGGTTGTGGGTCCCTTCTGTCAACCATCATTCTCATAATCACCCTATCACTGGAGGGAAGAAACATTGGCGCAGTTTGTTGTCACACAAAGACGAAACATGCTACTTAGTAAGCTGGCTCAAGCCATAATAATTCTGACTTATTTGAGAGCTTCATTGTTTTAATCTCTGCAAGGACAAAGATTATACTACTTGTGGGTCTTCATAGTTTTCCTCAGTCTATCTGGAGAAATTCTAGGTTAGTACACGAAATTACGCCACAGCCACTTCCTTCCACATCCTTTTCAATTCATTATTATTTAGATCATCCTGCAACTGGATGCTGTGCAGTCTGAGGATCAAGAAAACTGTCATATAAACCATAACTAAGTAAATAACACATATATGGGATGTACCTGGAAATATTTTGGCAACACTTTGAGGTCATTCTTCTTGTAGAAGTGTTTTGGGTCAAGAACAGACCGCATCCGCAGAACCTCCAAGTCATGTTTCAGTTCATCAGTTAGCTCTGTGGCTGGCATGTTGAACCATTTGCTTCCTTTTGTAAGTTCGCGTTCTTTCTGTAGAAATTAGAAATAATCTCATAAGTGCCAAGATTGAAATGCCTTTTTTTGTTTTTGTTTTATGAAAGTGAATATTATTCATGGAGGAGACACCAGTCACAGTTAACTAAACGAACCTTTCTTTTCTTCTGCAGTATTCTGTCACTTTCTAGATATGCTGGCACTGACTCCAGCTTTTCAAAACCTGGTGTAATGACGCTCTTCTTCAGAACATCATCAACCTTTGTGAACTTCCGTGCCTCCTTATCTACTGCTGCTCCCTTCCTCTGAGTCAAGTGAATATCCAGGTATGATTCATTCATAGAATAATCTTGCACCTCCTCTTTCTTGGAACTGGAACTAATAATTCATTATTATTTTATATTTTCAAAATACTGCATGCATGGGGTGGAGGGTTGGGGGAGAGGCATTATATAAATAATCTTAAGTGTGTCAAATGATGAAGACCTGATGATGGCCACTACCGGCCAAAATATGTAGTCTTTTGACCTAGAATATAACTTTTTGTATACATGGGACCGTGCATCGTGAATCGAATTTAATAATTTTCCAACAAGATGCGACTTATTCAGTTTATTACATTTCTATAGGCAGCTCTACATGTTTCGGGTGTTGACACCCATCATCAGGAGCTCTAATTAAACAATAGTTGTGTTATTGACTTCATACCTACTTGCTAATTTATACTACACAACGAGGATAGCACAAATCAGATTTAGATGTACTTTGATGCACATCAGACAGTAAAATGCATCCAGCTCTATTAAATACACAGCTGTGTAGGTAGAAGCGTAGTGCATGTTTTTTTAAATTGTAGATCAAACTGAAACATCTTATGTCACATTTGACGTTCTCATGGCAGTGAACATAATGGGAGACTGTGGTCTTCTGGGTTTTTGCACTTTGTACTTCAGTACATAGGTACCAGTTTTTCAGAAGAACCCACTGCACTGAGTGTGGCGACAGGAAGTTCCTCTGAAATGCTTGTTACCTACTGCCAAGCTGCATGATGTTAAATGCCAAAAAATGGTAGTCTTCAAACACCTTACCTGCAACTTTCAACAGTTTCTTGCCTCTTTATGACCACTGGGAACCTTGGCAGAGGTAATTCTGAAAACAGAATTTCATGTTAAATTTTAAATCATCACCGTAATTTTGGGGAACAGGCAATCTTCTTGTTCTTGCTTCTGTTCCCATCTCTTTCTTGTATGGTCAGTCATTCTCTACCTCATATTCCACCCCACATTGCTTGCAAATGTAGCCCACAGATGGTGTATAAGTGTTTCTCACATCTTGAGATTTCTGTGTGACATGGTATTACAGCGGTGAGTTTCAATTAAAGTTGTCTGGGCTATGACAATGTTTACAAAATAGATATCAAATTTCAAAGGACTCTTACCCTGAAGATGGAGGGAGAAGGTTCTTCTGAAATATTAATTCTCATCTACCAGAATGCATGAAATCAGATTACAGAAGACTACTCTTAGGATTTCACTTTCATTACATTAGTTATCTTATTATGTCATTATAGAATGTAACACCAGTTTTAAGTGATTAAGGGAAGGTTGCTCCTTTTTGAAAGCACTTCACTACACAGTGAGGGCACAGAAGTCATATGGTGAATAGAAGGCAAACTGAAGACCTATAATACTGTCACCAGTGACAAAATTCTGGTCAAGTGCACTGTCAGTAATTTGAGTGACTCGTCTTTCTTGAATCACTGCAGAAATTAAATGCTTAAGAGAATACATAACATCTATAAATTAACTTCTAAAACCATATAGTTGTACTGAATTTTCTACAGTAACAGATGCAGATAATATAAGCACAGACCTGGCTACAAAACTTTACCGTTCTGAAACTCATCATATGCAGGCCATCTGTTTTAAAGAAAACCAGACAGCAAGCGATTTAACTGAACTTTCATTACCTCTGCCATACAAAACTGAAGCCATAAATCCATTTGTTCCTCTGTGCCAACGTTTATTGTGCAGAGACACTTTACTGCCTTGCCTTGCTTTTATGTTGTCTAAAGTATCGCAAGATGCATGTACGAAATGCAGCTCGCTGATAACAGTATGTGATACACGTACAGAAGTTAATGAAAATGTTTTTACCTATTACACAGTTTTCGTCATCACTGTCATACTCGGTGTCCGAGTCTTCATTCTCGCCGTCTTTACCCACTGTATCCACCATGAACAAATTGTCACCAGCACTTCTACTGTCATCACTCTCATCTTCATCCGACTCACGGTTATTAGTAGCATTACTTGCTTGACCAGTTACATCTATTACGAACATGTCATTATCGTTCTCTTGCCTACCAATTTCATTTTTACATGTGTTTTTAAATGTTTTCTCGGGGGTATATATCCTGGATTCTGTCTCCTCGTCACTTCTCTTACGTTCTTGGGTCAGTTTGTCCATTCTAACTGTAAACACCACAAAACAATTTCGAAGATCTCCTAATACTACGGCTATATTTCGTGGTCACTCTCAAATTTTAGGTTAGTCGACCATGTGTATAAAACAGTGTCGCCAACGTAGTGTTTAGTGTATTCGACCTACGATTGCTGTGAAGTTATTCTCTGTGACTGCCTGCGTTCAGCGATGAAATTGAGTAATCGATCGTGATTGGGTAACCACGGATAAGACAACCGTGTTTCTACCCGGTACATTCGTACCATTTACAGGCAGAACAAAGTGCGTCGCAAGTTTAGGATTTACTCTTCGAGACTCATGCTCATTTTATCTGTGGTAGTAAATGGGAATAGTATATATTCCATGACGGGAGACGTCGTCGTGTAGTTACAATCCAAATAGAATATGACCTTGACATGCAAGAATGCAGGTAGTAACAATATTACTTTACTAGAGGACTGTAGTAGTAAATCCACGCTACGGCTGCGTTTACCATGTTCACCACATATGAGTCGACGTAATTACCTTCCATACAAAAACCTTACTCGAAACTTTTACCTAACATTACGGAATGGAAAACTAACCGAAACCAGCGAACAGTATTGGTTTACAACCATGCAATGGATCATTGGAAAGTGAAATAAATTGAATTGAAGTATAAATATATTCATTGTAACTTTCGCCTATGTGAAGTGTGGATAATTTTATTTTTTTTTATATTGAAAGATCACAAATCGTGAGAATCACGAATTGAAGGATTTTATTGTGCACAACTAATATCCAAACTGAAGCATTAACCTGACGCAACCCAGTGATAGGTCACTCTCCTAACCTAACTTTCGCCCAGTCCAAGTTATTGTAAATTTCGGGATACATCATCATACTCACTTCCGGTCAGTCAAAATCTCGTGTCGACTGAAGTTGGCACGTCTGCTGCACAGGCAACGCACAATATGTTGAGAACAAGACGTGACTGAAATTGTAAATTTGGCTGAAACTTCGTCGCTTGGATTAAACTAGTACGTAGATGTTGGCTCATATTTTAACTACGTCCAACATTCATCGTAGTAGGTACACTTTATATTTAGTAAGACCCCAATAAATAAGGAACCCAGAACAATTTTCTGTTGCTGTGTGGCTCGCAGCTGTGGTTTTTTTAAAGTTGCAGGCATATTTAGGTCGGGTAATGTAAATTGATATTCGAATAACAACATGGAGTTTAGCTGGTTGGGCAGTGCTCTGAAGTTTTCGTTTCTTAATTTTTTACGTCCTGAAATTAGAAATTTGTTAGAGGTCGTAAGTTATTGTTGTGCTTTTATTTCTCTTGCTTGGTGGTTGTTTATCTCATTATTTTACTAGTAACTGAGATTATATGGCATCGAATAATGAGATTATTGATGAATGATGAACCTGGAGAGGATTTGGAAGTAAGTGGCAGCGGATTGTTGTTAATAAGAATAATAATATTGATATGTCAGGATGGAATAAGATTATGTCAGGCATGGCGCATGTCTGTAGATCTTCGTGTAAACTGTCCGTTATTTCTGTCTTGTTTTAACCAAAACTGGGATGAATGGAGGAATTTCAGTGGATGTTTACAATATCAGACATCCTGAACCCCATTCAATGGTTCTGGAGTTGTTACATGTGAATGGCTGGGAATCAGGTACCGACACATACACAGACACACAGATAGACACGGAGAAAAGACCATGCGCGGTTTTGCTACTTTTCATTGCGATCTCGCCAAGAAGAGGGCCTCTGGCCTACTTTAAGACCAGAGTTTGCCCATATGACTGAGAAAAAACCACGTGGAGTCAGTATAGACTTTTTTGAAAGTTTTCTTTTATCTCCCAGTATCATTGCAATCTGTCAGAAGAGATTCAGCAGTCGTGTTTGACGGTCAGTATTAATGGCATGTAGGAAATACATCCAGTGATACATCTCCTATTTTAGGCTCAGTCACAATTGATTGGGTGTTGTTCCTCATTGACGATGTTTCTAGATCACACACAACGACGCACCACAGTCGGTAGGACTCCTCTGGACGAGTGTCCAGCTCGTCGCAGAGACCTCTACATAACAACAAAACATAACACCCATAACAGACAGACATCCACGCCTCTGGTGGGATTCGAACCCACAATCCCCGCAGGCGAACGCCCGTAGACCTACGCCTTAGACCGTGTGGCCACTGGGACCAGTTGAAAGATTTACTGCGACGAAAATATGTACAGCATTTTCGAGGACAAGTTACAAAATTGTTCCCCTAACCAGTTTGAATAAATATTTATACTATGACAAAAGTGAAAAAAAAACTGGATATAAATAACAGCATTGAAGAATACAGATGGTGTATTTGCCCAGGTTATAACGGGAAATCTTCGAGCTGTGAATTAGGCAAACTAACCACATGCCCATGGTGTCCAGTACAATGTGGTTCTTTAACCCTTTAAAGTCTGAGCCTGTTATGATATATCCTTATTGTTGCACCGTGCATTTCGTAGAATCACTTTAATTATCAACCAACAAATGCACTTACATA
>Ga0209755_10009424_pt1 | contig 10316 bp, 4 predicted proteins | sample TergutCo191P1_FD_187301 | JGI IMG/M metagenome (GOLD analysis project Ga0209755, IMG submission 187301) | Cornitermes sp. P1 segment gut microbial communities from Petit-Saut dam, French Guiana - Co191P1 (SPAdes) (version 2) | ecosystem: Host-associated > Arthropoda: Insects > Digestive system >...
AAGTTGGCTAATTACTAAGATTGTTTTACTGTTTTAATAGAGTGTATTTGCTAACACTTTAACCCAACAGTACATTAGAAGAGCAAGTCTTGTGCTTTCTTTTAGAGTTCTTACAGTCTCTCTGCCAGAAATTACCCGTGGATGTTGTTTCACCTTTTTATTTCTCGGTGGTCTAGAGCTCAAATTTGTTCCAGAGTAACTCAGAAACAAGATGTTGTACTGCGTTATCACAACGAACAAGTTGTACAGGAAGTATTATCACGAATTGGTATAAAATAAGTTTTAAAATTCGCGTTATTTTTGATACATAGTTCAAGAGAGACACAAGTTTTGTTTAACGACGCTGTTATTTTCGAAGATTATATAGGGTCGATGTAGATAAAGGAAATATGAAATTTGGAGAAATGGATAAATGAGAAGATTAGCAAGATGTTTTTTCGCTATGACAAAAGGAAGATAGTGATGGCTGAAATGCTGTCCAGTATTGCATTACACTACCAACGAAATCCATAACAACAATTGGTCTACTCTAAATCATGCTGGAAGAATAAATAACATTAAAAAAGAGTATTATGAAATTCTTCTAAAAATCTAATTAAAATACAGTGCGTTAATATACCAAAACATTCAAGCTACAAATGTCCCTAAAACTACGTATTTACAATCGCAGTGTGCATAGTTCTCACTAATAACACGCTAGTGCCTTGGGTATTTTTTCCTTGCTGAGCAGCTCCACACATTGAAATCCTTCTTGAGAAGCCAACAGTCGCTCAGCGGTTCAGAACTTTTTCTCGTGTTCTACAGAAAACGAAGGTTAATTACTCTATTCACAACAGCTCCACACTGATCCCTATCCCGAACATAATTAACCCCGCAAACACCCGCATAATCTGTAATTTTAAGAAGAATTTTATTATTAACTTCCCAACCACTCCTGGCCTCCAAAGTGGTATCTTTCTTTCAGATTTTCCAACTCAAATTTTTATACATTTCTCATACGTCCTGCTAGTACTAAGTGCCCTTTCCATTTCATCCTAAAAATGTACAGCAGAAATAATATTTGACTATGAATACGGACTCTGAAACCCCTCTTTATGAAACATCTTCCGATTTTCTAACAGTTTCTCTCTCTTAAACCTAAATATTTTCCTCAGAACACTGTCCTCAGATTATAAAAGAAAGCAATGTGTTTTCTAACAGCAACAACGCAGTACAATATACAATACAATACACAGCAATACAAGGCAACAAAATACATGTGCCGAGTCGCAGTGTGTGTGTGTGTGTATATATATATATATATTTTATCGATGATGTGTGAATAGCATCAGAAGGTCCTGAGTTGAATCTTCTGCAGCACTAGCATTTATTCCTCTAGGAAAGTTGTGACCCCTACTGTCGTCATTATAATTTTATAAAATCTACCACCTTTATGAAAGGTACTGTGTAGAAAGAAAGTGCTGAAAATTGTGTTGAGATAAATCCGTACAAAAAAGTCAACAGACGCAGAATAATCTCAATTATATGTGTACCAAATTTCAGAAATGTGCAGACTGTTAGTGGTTAGACAGATTAATCCACATTTGAAAAATGTTATCATTTCTAAAAAAGGACCTGCAATTAATGGATTTCCTTAAACTTGAATATGGGGCTGATAGGTTATCCTGAAACACTGGAACAGAATTATCACTTTACTCTGCGCAACATCTCAGAAAAACGCAGATCTCAATCCTGAAGCTACTTTACGTGTAGGGCAAACTCCGACTGGAAGACAGGTTGAAACTTTCGAGGTTGTTTAATAGCTGCAGCAAGAACTAACCATACGTGTGCACATGTCAGGTAGGCCACAGCGCAACAGTGAAGTGGGCGTGCCCCAGTCCAAACATGAAAAGCGTAACAAAAAAGGAGAGGAATAACTTTCATGTTGTTTCAGTAGACCAAGTCAAATTTATTGATTTCTCTGATTAGTTTCTTGGGCATTCAAATAATTTGTGACAACACGTCCTTCTGATAAGATACTCTATATACTGTATCTTGCTCTTTATGACAAAAATTTTAAAAAGCAATAAACGACTGAATTCAAAAACATAGACAAAGTTGTTATTTTTCCTAAACATATCCAAGTGAAGAACCAAGTGCCCCGCGAGTCAACATTCCACACAAGGAAAGCTCGTTAGATTAAATGAATACGGAGCTGTATCAGAGTGCTAAATGTTAAGGGTAGTGTGCCGTATCGAAATTAGAGGTATTACTGGTGCATGTGTGTGTGTGCGTGTACACACGCGCTTGGTTAAGGATCACTATAGTAACAACAACAATAACAAAAAAAACAACATATTTAAATTAGAGACGAACCGTGAGAGGTCACCAAACTTCACAGCGCAGTTAAATTCCTTCAATCAAGATCATGCCTTTAGTAATTACGGATTTGTATATGTGAACGTGGGTTCTATTATTACTCTCTACAAACAAGTGTTTTACGAGAGTATGTCGTCATAAATACGGCATAAAAGATAGAACGACTGGGATAATTACCAGTAAAACAAACTAAACAGGTTGAATCTTCCAATATCACTGAGTGAAGTTTGGACATTTGTACATTTATATGTATGTATGGAGGTACTTACTTGTGTATGTACTCGTATACACATGTATGTATGTATCTATGAGAAAAACTTATGATTTTTACCACAAAATCACCACAGATTTGACTTTTCAAATGGCCAAATGTGTAGGGCCTTTATACCTTACTGGCACACTCACTCGTTGGACTTCCACGGTACGCTACCAGACGGCAGGAGACGACATCACAGAAAATTCAGTCTCACTGAAGCGCAGATGATATATAACGGACACAAGCAAGTGAGGTTTCCACGGTACTTATGGAAAGAGTCGACAGACACTAATACGTACTACAGTACGATACACACACATGCACATTATCCTGGTTTCCAAGCTAACTGTGGGCACCATTACTAAAGTAGAACACACATTCTTCGGGTTTCCAATGTCACTACTTATATGACTGTGTCTTGCCTGGCCACGTCGCGGGATCTCCACAGTGAACTGCGTAAATGAATGTGCCTTGCCAACCCCGGTCGCAGGGTGTCGTCAGTACATACGTACATGAAGTGTGCCTTTTCTCAATGAGTCGCGAGCTTTCCATATTAACTACGTAAATGAGTGTGCCTCTCCTAAACAATATGTCGGACACCAGCAGACTAGTGGTTAATTTAATTTCATTAAATGTCTATAAAGCGGTCAATAGTATTCGAATAACGTAACTTCATTACAAAAAATTAAGTTATCAACTTCTTCTCTGAAGCAAATCCTGTCGTTAGAGCCAGGAGACCGATATGTGAGTCCGTAGTTTTGCCAATACTGATCGACAGCGCGCGTAAATATATACATAAAATTCATTTTCAATCTGTAAATCCAAGTAAGTCACTATCCCTAAATCGTGTTTCAAGGACATGTTTTGAATAGCCAGTTCACTCACAAATTTCGCTTACGTGGTATTCCCTGAGGAGCTGTCACCAGATCAAAGACATTCGCTGTTGTGGAGCAAGCGGCTCAGCAAATCCGCGATGTCCGGCATTCGATTCTGCCATTGGCCACTTTAATCCACTTCACACATTCAGAGCCTAGAGCTTTGAGTTCCTGTTTATACGTCATGCTCAAGAAGTTAAGAAATTTAACTTAAAAGATCTAGCGAGGCATTAAGACGAAAGGCCTACAGTAATTTTTGGCAGTCGGTGGTCCAAATAGCCCTGACACCGTACATTCTTATCCACTTAGCACTCACTTGTGTATTCAAGCGGTAATGTTGCGAGGGATTTTTTATAAACAATTCCAAATATTTTCTGTGAACATGAATTACGAGTATCATGCAACAAAAATATCAAGTATAAGGTGACATCTTCACACCGACACATGTAGCGAATCTGGAATAAAATAATCACGAAACGCATTGTTGTATATGACTGAAACATAGTGGTTAAACTGGAGCTCATTCTTCAGACTACACGCGGTTGGAGTTTGATAGCCATGCTCGTGTCTTGACAAAAGTAACTTCCTGCTGGTCCCTAGGTAAACAAATTTTAGAAACTCATCCCTCATACTTAACGATGAACTCACACTTCGAAATGGCTTTACCTAATCTTTCTCCAAATGCAAGGTAATTTTTCGCTTTATGCCACAAATATTAAGATTTAAACAGAACGTTATACGTCGCTATTTTCACATGATGTGTGTGTCGTATGGAACTGTAATTGACTATAACCAAATACTTTCTTGATTTTAGCAACACAGAACGCGACTAAACCGAAAGTAGCACATGCCGCTGATACAGATAAGTTTACACGTAAACGGAACTTCATACAAAATAACGAAATGCAAAACGTGTCAATGTAGCACGTACAATACACTTTCGCTATATTTTTCTAACTTGACCTTTGCTGGAATGCACACCAATAAGTCACGAAAGACGATCACAGCCAAACTTTCGTCAGTTTTGTGTGTAAATGTATCCGCCAAATTAATCCCGAAATATTTAGCAAAGACGACAGGTTTACAATGTGCTCTGTGGTAGCGAACTCTGCAGCAGGAAGTGAAGTAATGTCACTCCATACTAAAAAATACTCACCCTGCAGAAAGTAATTTCTATGCCCAGTTACTGGCAACACAGAATGCTGCATTGTTTGTGGAGTCACATACAATTCGATCTTCAACATCTTCTCTGCTAATTTACAAATTCTAAACCTCTAACGGAAATACCATATCATTACGTGACTTTGTGCATGTTTGCACTACAGATTAACCTTGGTTGAATTTTTAATTGATATATACACCAAACCACATGCTAAAAATATCTTTGACTGCATCGGCCAGTAACAGTTTCTATGAAAATGATAGTTTAATCTCAGCATTATTAATTACCCCACCAAAACTTATATTTCACACACTTTACCAAGTTGCTCCTTTTATAAAAACGTCGTTCATTTTTCTGTAGATTCCAAAACTTTCCTTCGAATTTTAATATTCTGCAGGTTACTGATGCTACTGCGCACCCACATGCAAGTTGCTTCTCGTACATCGATACCTCTAGCAGGACATCTATATGAATAGAGATCGATAAAAATACACAGGTTTTTAAGAGCATCAAATTCGAAATCTTTGTGTAACTATCAATGGAATTGGCGTAAGTTCCTAAGTCTGTCCATACCTGTAAGTTCCTAAGTCTGTCTATACCTGTAGGTTTAAACAATTAGAAAATAAAACATAATAACTGAACGTATGTCGACAAATACAGAGCAACCGCGGTTCGCTTTGTTACAGAATGTTTACAATATCAAAAACAATAATCGCTCCGATATCTACTCTGTACGACGTGCTTATCTCACGGCGATTAATATTACCGCATTAACCGTTTTTGAAAATACCAGACCCTACATGCCTCGTTTGCACATAATTAAATTCCACTACCTTATATTAAGAATTTTGTTGCGGGGAGAATCTGATATTGCAGCCGTGAGCACGGCAGCTGTCACATCAGCAATACGACAGAGAAAGCCTCCTTCCACTGGAAATTTGTATAGTCGGGTTTTCCCCTGCAGCTGAGCTCACGGTACTTCATGTAACATTCTCCACGTGCCGTCCTGCAGATTCTAATCAGGCCTCGCACCTTCTGAAATTATCTATCTATTCACGATAAAGCACTTGCCTTTCAATTTTTGCAAGAAAGTTTTACAGTTTTGCGTTTTCTTTTCTGCTGTTAATTGCTTGAAGTGTACTGTCGGAATTGGCATTTACAAATAATATTAACCCCATGATTTAGGCACAATTACTACATACCAGAATCACACTTTATGGTAAAGTAATAAAACTTCATAAAACCCACAGGATTATTCATAATAATTATCAATGGACCGTTATTCATATGATGTGAATGCCGTAATAATTGCGCTGCTGAAAACGTGGGGGAAGAATAACTTGACGTCGTAAGAGCTAGGTGTCTTCTGATGGAAGATCGTTACAGGAAGTTTGTAAAAAAAACTGACTCCCGATTAAGCTGAAAATTATACAGTGTAATTATACAGTGTAAGTCATTACTTGAACAATACAGGTACGAACCGGCAAGTAAAAATTTTAAGATATTTTGGAAAGGAGTGGAAAAAATTTAGGCAAATGTGCAGAAAATTTGTAATGCCATACTACGATCTTCGGGCATACAATTGGGATCGACTAATTTTACAATGTTTATGAATCAATTTCAAACATTAATACATTCGATAATTTACACCAAACTGTCAATTCATTCATGAAAACACTATACTCCATACATCCACTATTGTGTACAACAGCAAGTTGTTTTTGTAACTACATTTGTGTTAATAATTATAGTCATTTGTCATTATCCATGTCCTTAGATCTAGGGCTTACTTTTCTATCTTCCTGTCCATCTCTTCATAGAATTTGTATTAATTTTATTTATCTGTGGAAAAATCCGGCTCCGAAACAGATATTCCTTACCCAAGGAAACCTTTCGTGAAATTAGTAACAAATTTATAAACTACATTCACATCCAAAAAAAATCAGATCAATGAACCACAACCAATATCTAGAGAAAGATATGATTATTCTATTATTGTGCCCACTTGTGTGTTTACCGCAAAAGTTATGTCCCTTTTAGAATAACGAATCTGCCAAATTTCGTTTCAAATACACCACAAAATTATTCCCTGTTCTCGAACTGCACGCGCATTTTCAAACAGTGAACATCACAGCAGTCTTCTAGTTTAGTGATTATAAACAGGAGGCACGTATATACCCACCCAGTACGTGAAGCCTCATAAGATATACGTCAGATATACTTTACACATCGTTAAACACAGGTTGAAAGAGACTCACAATTGCCGAGTCTCCCGTCCGTGCACCTTTTTATATACGCAATACACACACTGTTTGTTTAAAATAACGACGCTTCTGTGTATTATGAGATAATCATTATGGTGCCATTGGAAATGGCAATGGGAAGAGTCGTTCTGATACCAGAAGCTGTTAAATGCTGTTCAAGTTTATTAATTTACAACCGTAGTGACAAGTCATAAGGAAGTAACAATAATGTAACAAACAGTCTGATTCCAAGGAATTCATTCTGACTTCTATGTGTATATGGCACGTGGGTAACGGATGGTAGTAATCAGACCTCCACGTAGTAATAATCATCGACATCTTATCGCCTGTCTTGTGTCACCGAAGATGCATACGGAGTGGAAGAATACAGTGTCAAGAGTCTGTAATCAGGAAATTACTGATTTCTGCACTTCGTCGTCTGCTGTAAATCGCTTCTCAGCCAGGTGCTTCGTAAGGGATGCAAAGATATGGAAATCACTGGCACTGTAGGCAGAATGGTCCCTAACCTCCTAACCACAGCGTCGGAAACAGTCCCGTTGACAGTAACGGGACCGGTGTCTTCCAGCTCTTTATATCTCTTACGAAGTACCTAGATGGCAAGCGGTTTACAACTCGCGTCGACGTAAAACCAGCTGTCACCTCCTGGTCACAGACTATTGACACAGGTTTCTTCCAGACCGGGATACAAAACTTGGTGTCACAGAACGACAAATGCTGAAGCGTCAGTTTCGAGTAAGACAAGGTCTGTTGTGTACCATCTGCTGCCCATGTGTCATATATATACATCGGAGTCAGAATAAAGTTCTCGGCCTCAGCGTTTGTGAATTTTGTTATTTTTTAAAACTCCCTATATTTCAACTACTAGTGAATAAATTACATGTTAACAAAAATCAATAAGCAATGTAACAATACTCCATTAATTTCCTTAAGTGATTTGTTAGACTTTATGGAGACATACAGATCTAATTTTATACATATTCAGTTCCGCGGAACAAGATTAATTGAAACGCATCTGATCACAGTTTTCCTTCCGATCGAAAACATTGTTCTTAGTCAGTACACAGACACTAATTGAATACACACGGTCCACATGCTGACGCCAGCAGGTCAAATCCATTTGACAAAGATAAATGGGCGGTTTTGTTCCAAAAATTCACACCGTGAATTCAACAGCACAATAACTAATTAATTTTCAACTAGCATAAATTCTATTGTGCATAATGTAACCATTTCTTATCTCTCGTTAATTTACAGCGCCAGAAAGCTGTCCCGTTATCATTATTTTGAAAACCCAACAACGTAGGATATTACATGTACAGGAACTCTGTAATTGAAAAAAATTCCATCTAGGAAATTACAGTTACAGTAATGAGATCCAACGTTTCTGAGTTGCTACTTGAATATGGCTTCGAACGTGAACATGAAATTTACACAAAAATTAGGTAAGAAAATCTCACAAAAGAGTCCACGTTAAAGCAGAAGATCAAAGAAAACACGAAAAAGAAAAGAGCTCCTACATACACACGTCACGAAGTTGGGAGTAGAAGTAGCCGGCTTAGGATCGTGTCCAGTGTTAAAGACAAAGGTAAGGTTTAATGTGCACGACAAGAAGGCACATGGGACAGTGCATAAACAGCAACCAGACAACAAAGTGTATTTAAATTCGTCTTACACAATAAAACCACCGCAATTCAACCATCGTGTGTGTAAAACTACAATAATTCAATTTTTATTAACTTTTAACGATAATCTCTTTGACTGAAATGACAAAAATTAACATAGATGGTTGGCGGCAACGGAAGATAAAGTACTGTTAAGAACTGTAAAAACTATTTGTGAATTAATTTATATTTCAAATATTTTTGGTAATTTAATTAACAATATTTTGTTTTAGCTCCTCACACCCTCATCTTTGACAGAATTTGCTGTACTTCTACGCTTTTGTACATACCTCCCGCGTGATGCGCTTGTATGAAACATGTAGGAGGAAAGCAAGTACCACATAATTATTTGTTACTGCTTGTGCAATTTGTTGGAACAAATAAAGTATAGGTATACTTATTATTAACATCTGCACGAAATGGAAATTAATGTCAGCTTGATGTCTCTGTAGCTTTAACCCAAGGGAAAAATTTCCACATACATTTAAATTGGAGCAGAACCTGTCGGAACAATTTAGAAAGGACAGAAATCTCTTACCCCTTACGGGAATCGAACATGATCCCTGGCTTGGACAACACTCAGCCTAGTCATTTTCCTTTCTAGCGGCGTTTAAACCCACATTCCCTGACACCAGAATGTTAGTTATATTCAGTATGTCAGTGCAGCAATTAATATTTCTGTTTCTTGGGGTACTCAGAATATCAGACATCTCCTCTCCCAGGTCGCCTCTCCATTCTGCCCTCTGTTCCTTAACGAAAATTCTGGGATAGTTAGCCTAAAGTTCGGCTCACCAACATATTTACGGCACGTTAAAGGTTAACGTAGAACAAGACAGGCAACGTACGTGTGAACGTAACACTCCAGCACATACGCGTAAACAGTTTTGCTGTGGAAAAGCAGTAAGTATTGCATATTGCTAGAGGTGTCTGTAGCCTTAATTATCCAGCATGCCAAGCACGGGCTGCATCTGCGGGCTGTCTGGCTCTATCATATTTTTCCACATTATCTCACAAACCGGTAAGATTTATAGAAAAAAAATGAACATACGACGTTTGTTTTGATTTCCTCTGCAAATTTATCTGAAATATTTCTTATTCTAAGAAGAATTCAGAGAGATAGCGTCATTAACGTACACACGTACATACTTACATACACGTACATCTTCGTGTACAGTACGCGTTATTCTCAACAGATTTTAAACACAATTTATCTTCCTCGACAGATTTTCGAAAAATCCTCAAATATAAAATTTCATGAAAATCCGTCCAGAGGGAGCCGAATTGTTCCATATGGAGGGACGGACGAAGAGACGGTCAATCATGACGAAGCCAACAGTCGCTTTTCGAACTTTTGCTAGCGAGCATAAAAACGGCTGGAAAGTGACTGTCGAGTTGATCAACGGTACACTCTAGCCACTCCGCCTCATGCAGTCTATGTTTTCTTGTATATAAATACTTTAAAATGGACTATTAAATTCTAATTAGCTTTTCCGAAGTATTTACAACAGAACAACCGACCACCTACAGTTTTTATTACGAAAGAAACTAAGTTCTCTTTGAATGTTTACGATAACTCACAGACCGGGCGCCACATTTTAGCCATGGAATTCCTTACATTAGGCTACGGATGTGCCATGCAAAACATAACGAATCGTTCGGTTTACAGTTTACATTATACTGCTTAATAAAAAAGATACGTCCACGTCGGTATGGTTGTAAAATCTCCCCCCCCCCCCCCCC
>Ga0209755_10009425_pt1 | contig 10315 bp, 10 predicted proteins | sample TergutCo191P1_FD_187301 | JGI IMG/M metagenome (GOLD analysis project Ga0209755, IMG submission 187301) | Cornitermes sp. P1 segment gut microbial communities from Petit-Saut dam, French Guiana - Co191P1 (SPAdes) (version 2) | ecosystem: Host-associated > Arthropoda: Insects > Digestive system...
GTCGTTTAAGACATCACCCAACGCCGGATTTTAAAATAGAGAGTGGAATAACTAGCTACCTCGGGGTTTTATTGTCTTTTTTCTCTGTCTGGTAAATTTCTTAAATATTATAGCTTAGACTAGTTGCGTTTAAAAGCAGCTAAATTGCAGCGTTTAAGGCATAAAAGCGCCAATACTGAAAATAAATACCGACCAGGGCTTCTTTTGCCTTTTTTCGCTTGGTAAATTTTTTAATACAATTGCAATTCAAGATGAGGCTTGGGTTCGTAGGCCAATACATCCGAAATAAAAAGATTGAATATTTGTAAGAAATAGTGTATAATTTTAATGCTTTTTAAGGTTTTTCTTATGGCTTTTTCAAAATTTCTTGACGCGCGCAATGATTATGCCTTTAAAAGAATATTTGGTACTGAAAAGAATAAAGATATTCTTATTCATTTCTTAAATGATATTTTAGGCTTTACTGGCTTATCTGCAATTCAGGACGTTGAATTTTTAGCTACCATTTTGGACCCTGAAATTGCCGCTAAAAAGCAGAGTATTGTCGATGTTCTTTGTAGGGACTCTCAAGGTTCCAGATATATTATAGAAATGCAGTTTACTAAGACCAGAGGCTTCGAAAAGCGTGCTCAATATTATGCCGCTAAAGCCTACTCAAGTCAAGCTGATCAAGGCGATGAGTATCATAACCTCAAGGAAATTATCTTTATAGCTGTTGCCGATTGCGTTATTTTTCCAGATAAGGCTGAGTACAAGTCAAATCATACTATTCGGGATGAGGATACCAATGAACATGATTTAAAGGATTTCTATTTCGTATTTATTGAACTACCAAAATTTACAAAAGCGAAAGAAGATCAGCTGGAAAATATAGTAGAAAAATGGTGTTATTTTTTTCGATATGCAGCAGAAACAAGGGAAGAAGACCTAGATAAAATAGTTGGTAGTGACGTAATAATAAAACGAGCTTATGAAGAGATGAATAAGTTTAATTGGTCGAAAGAAGAATTACTAGCATATGAGCAAAGGAAAAAACGTCTAATGGATGAGATAGCTGCTTTCGCTCAAAAATTTGATGAGGGTGTTAAGGTTGGAGAAGAAAGAGGCAGACAAGAAGGCATCCAAATCGGCCATGAAAAAGGCAGAAAAGAAAGGGAAATTGAAGTTGCTAAAAACCTACTTAAAGCAGGAGTTTCTATTGATATCATAGCCCAAACTACTGGTCTTCTTAGAGCTGAAATTGCGCAACTTAAAGAAGAAGTTACGAGTTAACTGCTTAACTACCAATATATTTTGAAGTAAGCTGCCCACGGGGTTTCTTTTGTCTTTTTTTCTCATTTGGTAAACTTCTTAATGTTTATAGCTAGTTGTAATTCATGAGTTGGGTAGGAGAGTGCCATTCCAGCGCGTGACACACGCCTGTACGAACATCTTGATTTGAGCCTGCCAAGTAGTTGCTATTAACATTTACCAATTGGATAATCACCAGTGAAACAAGCATCACAGTATTGCGGTGCTATGTTATTGCGTTTCTCTTCCTTAACAGCCCGATATAGCCCATCAATACTTAGGAAGGTCAAACTATTCACTCCTATACTTGCCTTTATTTCCTCTATGGATTGATTTGCAGCAATTAAATCCTTGCGCTCTGGCGTGTCGATTCCATAAAAGCAAGAATACTTAATTGGTGGACTTGAAATTTTTAAGTGAATTTCTCTTACTCCTGCATCTTTTAGCATAACTATTATGCTTCTGAGTGTACTACCACGTACTATACTGTCATCTATTAAAACTATGTTTTTACCTTTCAAAATGTGCTTATTAGCGTTGAATTTTAACTTTATTCTGACTTTACGTACTTCAGCAGTTGGTTGTATAAAAGTTCTTCCTATATAATGATTACGAATTATTCCCAGTTCCATAGGTAACCCTGAATGCTTTGCATATCCAATGGCTGCAGGTATTCCAGAATCAGGTATTGGTACAATCATATCCACATTGTTTTTTGGTGGACTCTCCTCTGCAAGCGTTTTCCCTATTTCTTTTCTCATATCGTATATAGACCTACCTTCCATTATGCTATCTGGTCTTGAGAAATAAACGTATTCAAAAATACAAAAGCTCGATTTTTGCTGCGCAAAAGGAAATGCTGAAGTTAGGTGGCCATTACGATCAATAGTGACTAATTCACCTGGTTCTATTTCTCTGATAAACTCTGCGTTTACTATATCAAAAGCACAAGTCTCAGATGCAAGCACGTAAGAACCGTTTAACTTTCCTAAAACAAGGGGTCTGATTCCTGCTGGATCGCGCACTCCAATAACCATCTCTTGGTTGATTGCAACAAAGGAATAAGCGCCTTGTATTTGCTTTAATGAACATATAAAACTCTCTAGAAAGCTATCTTTTGTATTGGTTTCTACCAAACGTACTACCACTTCTGTATCGATATCCGATTGAAAAACGCACCCCTGTTTAATTAATTGCTCGCGTATCGGAAAAATACTAATCAGATTACCATTATGTGCTATAGCAAAATCCCCGAACTTACTGCTTTTGCCAAGCATGGGTTGTGCTCCGACCTTACTACCACTTGTTGAGTATCGAACGTGGCCTATTGCATAATCTCCAGGCAAGGATTTCTTTATTGTATCTACGTCATCAAACACACTACTCACTTGACCTTGAAAATGATAAGAGCGCAACTTACCGTTATAACTTGTCACTACGCCAAAAGACTCCTGACCTCTATGTTGCAAAGCGTGAAGACCTAATATGGAGTCAAAAGCAGCGTCTTTATTGTAGCTTATACCAAATACTCCGCACTCTTCGTGCATTCCATCAAGCATAAAAACTATTTAGTAAAGTTTAATTCTACTTTAGCATAGGCAAAGCACAAGCATTTTATTTACTAGATGTTAAGAAGAGCTATAAAACGCAACAAGCCTTCCATTTCCTATATTTTCCTTCTTGTACAGTTCCAGGTATGATAAAGTATGAGAAATACCATTACATTCTGGGACTGTACAACTGCTACGTTTTCTTTATTTTGCCTATAGCTTCCACAAGCAATGCAAATATCAATGAAGAATATAAGTATTCTTTCGGTAATTCTATGTGAAGTCCTTCAAGTATTAGATATGCACCAACAAATAAAATAAATAGAATGGCGATTGTTTTTAAGCTAGGGCTAGATTTAATTAACTGAGCGGTATGACTTGATAAAAATATCATCGCTAGTATGGAAAACGTATATGCCATAGCAATTATTATCATGTTGTGAGTTAATGCTATAGCGGTTAATAAAGAATCTACCGAAAAAATTAAGTCTATTAATATGATTTGCAGTACAACTGAAAACAATTGCGATTTGATATCTATTTTTTTTTCGGTTTGCTTGTATAAAAAAATGTTGTTCCATAACTCCATAGAGCTTTTAACAATGAGAAATAATCCTCCTGCTATCATAAGTAGATCTTTTACTGAAATGTCGAGCGATATAGCGTGAAATATAGGTTTTTGCATTGACAATATATGCGATGTAAAAAACAGTGTCACAAAACGCATCAGTAGCGCTAGTCCAAGACCTATAAGGCGTACCCTTTCTTTCAGCGTAGTTGGTACTTTATCTATCGCTAGAGAAATAAAGATTAAATTGTCTACGTTAAGTATAGTTTCAAGTAGTGTAAGTATCAGTAAAGTCCACGCTTCAGCTAACATTTTCGTTCCCGTTCTAGCTTCTTTACTTTACAATAGATATGTAAAAATTAAGTGACTTCGCTTATGCAGAGCGTAGCTTTTTATCAAGGTGAGGAATGATGACCTTTTTGAAGGATGAAGAGAGTGTTATAGCAACGGAATGACAAAATTAGGCAGATACTTTTGGCATATCCCCAGATGCAACCCGTTCTGCATCCTTATCTATCCCCATTTCAGTTTTAGGCTTTGACATCATGTATATGCCAGCACCAACAACACTACTTGCTATAAGCGCAGATCCTGCAACTAGTCCAATCATTGTTGGTATAGGTAAAGTAGTAGCAAATGTGAGTGCAGCAGCAACTACCGCTGCAATTATAGAACCTACTATAATACCTTTTACAATTGCATTTTTTATAAGTTGTTTTTTTTCTGCTTGCTCGAAGAGTTGTATATCACTACGATCTGCTCCTTTTTCCAATAGAGTTTTTACTATACTTATATAGCCGTTTTCGTAGGCAATAAGCAAAGGAGTCCATCCACCATTAGATTTTGCATTAATATTTGCTTCATTTTTAATCAAAATACCTACTATATCTATGCGGTTATTGAGAACAGCAAAATGCAAAGGAGTCCACCCACAAGGTGCTTCATTAACATTTGCTTTCCTCTCAATTAAAGTATTCACTACATTTAAATAGTTATTTGCAACAGCAATATTCAACAATGTGTTTTGTGTTGTAGCTCCATAGTTATTGGTAATAAGTTCAGCAAAAGGGTAATCAACACGAAAATCCTCCTTTCCCCACTCTTCGTATGTTTCTTTATCTTCTTCTTGTAGCTTAGTTTTTATTTGCTCGATTATATTATCCGCACTCAAACCCGGAAGAGCGTTTACTTCTTTAAGTATTTCTGCAAGTTTTCCTTGTTCCATAATTTTCTCCTGTCCAGTTCAATTATTGCATATTTCAATAAAAAAGTCAAGAATTTAATACTCCCTATCTTTCAACTTGACAGAGTTTATCGAACATTTCCTCAAGACACTGGATATAAGTTTATAGGGGTAGGATCATTATTATCTTTTCTTAAAAAGTCACTTGAGTTATACTGCAGATCATGAATCTTAGGCAAAAAATCAAATTTTTTTCTCTGTCTTTTACAATACTGTTTTTCCTATGGATTGTATTGTCTGGTTATTTTGAGCCGTTTTTTGTTTTTTGTGGGGTATTTTCCTCTATATTCACGTTGTTTATCTTTAAACGATTGATAGATGCTGAAAGTGCCTTTAGTCAAATCCTAAATGGTACGAGTAGATTGTCATTTTGTAAGTTGCTGGTAAGTTATGTACCGTGGTTGATATACCAAGTTATTCTGTCAAGTATCTATGTAGCAAAAAAAGTGCTACAGACCGAGCTTAAACTTGAGCCAATCATCATTCTAAAGAAGTGTAAAGGACATAACAACGAAAGCATCACATTGTTTGCAAATTCAGTCACGATCACTCCTGGCACTTTAACTATCAATGTTGTAAGAAAACGGCAAACTTACCTGTCTACCATATATTTGATAGATAAAAGTCTTGAAAGCGGCGTTTCTGAAATAGAGAATAGAGTCTTGGAAACGCTGCGTTCAATCAGGTAATTGCCTTAAATAAGTTAACAGCATCCTTATATTCTCTTACTAGGCTTTCAAGCATTTCTTTTGGAAGGCTATTGCCAACAACAGAGCATAGATAATTGTACAAATCTTCTAGTCTTGATATGTTGTTTTTTTTCTTACTGTTGAATTTGTGTGGAAAGATATCTTCCATAATTTCAATAGCAGCAGCCTTATTTAAAAATACATTTTCACTTGTCACACTTATTCTTGCCAGGATGGTGTTGATTTCAGGTTCATCACTCGCATAAAAGTCTGACAGCCGAGCCATTTTAATGACGTATAAATTTACTATTTTTGACAGGCAATTATCAGCATATTCACAATTTTTTATTACTTCCCACTGAGTAACCTGAGATTTACTTATTTTTGCATTGTGTGGTAATTTGCTCATTAAATTTTCTCCGTTTAATCCAGTGAATAGATTATACTAATACTTTGTTAAATAAATAATAACGCGATTACAAAAATGTATGCCTGTATTAGTATACTTGCCCAGATGCTTCAACATCAGAGCTAATTTTAGCTGAATGTTGTCCAGCGAAACTTAAAATTAGGAGGTTCACTTATAGCGGAAAAGCTGTACGCACCCTTTTCGCTATGAAATAGGTTTTTCTTTTGAGCTGTTTTGTTAATATTGAATCTCACACTAAACTAACTGTGCTACAATGAAAAAAATAAAGCTCGGAATACTCATTTCAGGCAGGGGGTCAAACATGCAGTCATTGATAAAAGCATGTCAAGATCGCAGTTTTCCTGCAGAAGTTGTGTGCGTTATCACAAATAATGGTGAGGCTGCTGGCCTGAAAATAGCAAAGCAAGCAGGAATCTCAGCATTTGTTGTTGAAAGTAAACCACTTGATGCTAATAAAATTCACGAAATACTCGTTCAACATAAGGTTGACTTGGTTTGCCTTGCAGGGTTTATGAGAATTCTAAAAGCTGACTTTCTGAGTAAATGGCACGACAAGGTTATAAATATTCATCCCTCTTTACTTCCATCTTTTAAGGGCCTCAATGCTCAAGAGCAAGCTCTAAAAGCAGGTGTAAAAATTACAGGTTGTACCGTACATTACGTTACTCCTGAAGTTGATGCTGGAGCCATAATCGCTCAAGCTGCTGTGCCAGTGTTACCAAACGATAACATTCAAAGCCTCTCAGAACGTATTCTAGCTGAGGAACATAAGTGCTACGTGGAAGCAGTGAGGTTAATAGCAGCTAAGATAGCAAACTAGAGGGACCGTGAAGTATTGCTTTCTTTTTCTCTTTCTTCAACCACATTTTTATCTAAAGAAAGGTGTGTTGGAACTTTAGGATTGGAGATTTCTCGTTTAATATGTTTTTCTTTTTCCGTTTTAATAGTTTCGCTATTTTTATCAGCTATATCACTATCTGTTGGTTTGCGATTGCATTCTTTCAGCACTTTTTTTAAATGCTGAACTTCTTTCCGCCTTTCTTTATTCTCCTTATTAGCATGCAGTTTTGCTAATGCTACCGTTTCAGGTAGAACTTTTGCTATAATGTTATAAAGATGTGAAGAGTTTATTTCTTTTTTCATCTCTGTGTACAGCTCTTTCTGTTCCTCTTTTGAAAATTGTGAAAGATGATTTTTAAAGTCTTTAACTTGACGGTAAATGGAGTTAGTTATGTTACCAACCATCACTACACAACCCAGTGTAACGAGAGGCGCAGTAGCAAAAAGAGCTACGGGATTGCTAAATAAAGCAATAGAAACTGCAGCACCAGTTAAAAATAACACATCGCACAGAATATCTAGACAGATGCCTTGAATTCTATGATTACCCTTTCTTTTTGCTTCTAATGTCTTCTCGTAGTTAAACTTTCTATATAGGCTCTTTTCTCTAAAATAGTTAAAAAGAGAGTATAAACTTGACATCAGGGACGTTGAGCTGAAAAAAACACCTGCGCCAATATTACCGAGCATTATACCTACCATGCCTATTTGTTGACTTGTGATATATATCAACTTAACAATCACCAGTATGCCTGTGTTGATAGCAGAAAATATTGTTATCAAAGGATTTAACAAAGTAATCGGAGCTCTTTTGTTCCTTTTTGTAGTACCTTTCGTATTGTTTTTCACCTAAACGTTGAAATGAGCTATATACTTAAAATTGTAAAGAAATATAGTTAAAAATTTATTCATATTATAGTGATTATTTACTTTGAGCATTTCTGCCAACTTCAACAAAAAATAAATTTTCAGGATCTAGCAAAGAACTTGCTAATTTGTTTACTTCCTCTAATTTAACGTCATTAATAATGTTCGTATAATTATTTATACGATTAACATCACGATCATTTATCTGTATATCATCCAGCAGTATTGCTGTATTTGTATTATTGGATAGAAAAAAGGCAAGGTTATTTACTAAACTGGTTTTTGTATCCTTAAACAATTGTTCGTCAATTCCCTCTTTTTTTACCTTACTCAATACGTCTTTTACCGCTGATATAGCTTTGCTAGCAGTAGAACTATCAGTACTCATAAATCCAAATATAGCACTTCCATGTTTTTTGGGAATAATGCTTGCACTAATACCATAAGTAATACCCAGATTTTGTCTCAATTCTTTCATTAGTATTGAATTTAGCCCCATGCCACCAAGTGCATCAATTAAGACACTAGCGTTATAATAATTGGGGTCTTCATATGCCATACCTTTCTGAGCAAAAATTATGACACTCTGTGGTATGTCCATAAAAATGTTCTTACTTTCTGCGGAACCAAAATCATTTTTTACAGGTATTTTTTTAACTTTTGATCTTTTTGATGGTAATTTAGATAAATATTTATCCAGTAGCGTACTAATTTCTTCCTTTGTTGCGCAACCAACAACACTGATAACTATGTTATCCTTGGCAAAATTACGCTTTATGTATGTTAAAACATCATCTCTAGTAATGCTCATTACAGTATCAAGAGTTCCATATCCACTTTTTGAGTAAGGATGTTTTTTAAACAACAACGTTTCTAGTTCTTTTCCAGCAACAAAATAAGGATTTTTTTCAAGATTATTAAAAGTAACTTTTGCTTTTTCGAAAACTCTATTCAACCCTTCAGGGTCAACTTTAGGACGCATTATAGCGTCACTTAGTAACAAAACTGCGTCCTCTAAATCCTCAGGCAGAGTATTTAATGAAACCCTAAATGCTTCTAAATCGGCAATAAAACCTAAACTAATCCCTTTATCTTCAAGCTTTTTCGCAAAATCTTTGGCATCATTTTTTCCTGCCCCCTCTTGAATTACAAGAGAAGTAAACCAAGTAAGCCCCTGTTTTTCCGTGTTCTCATACGCGTAGCCTGCATCTTTGAACGATATATTCAATGAAACTTTTGGTAAATCGCAATTTTCAACAAATAAAAACTTAAACCCCTTACGGGTAGTAACCTCCTCTATATTTAGGTTACCACTTGCTTGTAAGTTAAAGCCTAGACAGAAAAAAAGTATAAATACAAGCTTACTTATCTTCATTATTACCTCCTTTTGGTAGCAAACGACCAACTAATTTGTTAGTAGAAAAGATAGTGCGAATTTTGTTATTTACATTCTCTAAATTAACATCATTGATTTTACTATATGAAATATCTATCTCATCAAGTGGAATATCAAGTGCTAGATGTGGTATATAAAACATTGCTATACTAGTTAAGTCAGATAGCTTATCAAACTGTGCTGCTTTGTATTTAGACTTTGCACTTTGTAACTCCTCATTCGTTATTCCTTCAAAGATAAAGTTATTAATAGCATTATCTAGCTCTCTTTCAATAACGTTCAACTTCATTCCGCTTTTCGGAGTTACCTCAATATCAATGTAGCTATCGCTAAAGGCTAAACTGCCATAATAAGTAGATACTGATACTGCCACACTTTTATCCAGAACCAAATCTTTATATAGTTTACTAGATTTGCCACCCCCTAACACTTCAACTGCCAAGTTAACAGCGGAGGTTTCATCCATGCTCTTGAATAAAGGAACACGATAACGAAAATACAAAACTGGTTCTTTTACTTCAGTGCTTTCTAAGGTTACCGATAGATCTGCATTATGTGCTGGATCCTGATTTGGGTAATGCCTAATTGTAGACTTAGCTTTAATTTCCCCATATTTTTCTCCTGCTAGTTCCACTACTTCATCGAATTCCACATCACCAACAATCAGCAGTATTGCATTGTTTGGGTGGTAATAGTTGTCATGAAACCTCATTATATCATCTTGATTGTAGGTTCTAATGTCGCTTTCCCAGCCGATAACAGATCTGCCGTAGCCAGTACGGTAAAATGCACTATTCATTTCTTCCCATAGCAAACTGTTAGGATTATTATCAAACCTCATCTTCCTTTCTTCCAATACAATATTTTTTTCCCTATCTATTTTGTCTTGAGTAACATTAAAATTGCCCATTCTATCTGCTTCAACTTCCATTGCTAGTGGTAAGTCTTTTTTGAGGACTAATTCGTAGTAACAGGTATATTCTCTAGTGGTAAATGCGTTGAATTGCGCTCCAATGCTACTCATAGTCGATTCTATGTCTTTAAATTTTCCTGTAGTTTCAAACATTAAATGCTCAAAGTAGTGAGCCAATCCTGCTTTGCCGATCGGATCATCCATTCCCCCAACTTTATATATTACTGCATGTAAAACGGCCGGAATCCGATAATTAGGTACAACATAGATATCTAGCCCATTACTGAGTTTAGCGTGCCTTATACTGTGTTCTATACTTGCAGCCTTTAGAGAGATTGGATGAGTGAAAAACAATAAAGATAGTATAAAAAAACTAAAGATTTTTTGAAGCATTGTCCTAACCTAATACAATTGAATTCGAAACAACAATTTTATTCCTCATTTTGTTTAGAAATGAGTCTGTCATATATGTACCACTTATACAGCAATACAAACATCCCGCAAGCTATATATATATCTGCTAGATTGA
>Ga0209755_10009426_pt1 | contig 10315 bp, 9 predicted proteins | sample TergutCo191P1_FD_187301 | JGI IMG/M metagenome (GOLD analysis project Ga0209755, IMG submission 187301) | Cornitermes sp. P1 segment gut microbial communities from Petit-Saut dam, French Guiana - Co191P1 (SPAdes) (version 2) | ecosystem: Host-associated > Arthropoda: Insects > Digestive system >...
AACTTTCAAGGTTTGTGTTGAACAGCTGAATCTTCTAGTATCTTCTAGTATTAAAAGATGACTACTCATTCATTTTTCACATGATGAATTAGGGAAAATTGTCTTCACAATGATATGGAGAGACTTTTTTGTTGTTTTCTGAAAACAGACTATTGGTGTTCCATTAGCAAATGAAACATGGTGTATGAACTAAAATAAATTACTACTGAAGAAAACAAAAAGAATTCAAAAGTATGGAAAACTAAGGGAGGAACAGAAGTGAAGAAAAGTAAGTACTCTTTATGCATAGGTAAGAAAGATCCAGAACGTGTGACTAGGATATAACTGTGCGGAAAGAAGAACTGAAAATGATTATGCAATCTGTTTATAATCATGAGAAATCGGTACACGGAAAAATAATAAACTGCACCACCAAAAATTATTTCATGTCAAGTACAACTGGACAGCAGAACACACTACAATAACAGGGTACGAATATGCAAGTCAAGATTATGCAATGTTAGACTAAAATAAGATACTGGGTAATTGTAAAGAAAGCACAGTGTAACTCATTTTAGAACCTTACACTGCAACAAATTGGTTTTAAGCTAGTGAGCAATTGGAATGGTAACATTAACAATACAAGATTTATTGGACTTTACATCTGTGCAATAAGACAGTAACCTGTATGAGTTCTGCCTGAGACTCATTCAATTTTGAAAACATACAGAGCAGCTACACCTACAGTGCATGACATGTTCCCCTACCCTGGAGAACTGTTTAATAAATTATGAGTTACATCTAAATAGCTTCAATTTTTTGTCTCCAGCCCATTTATTTGGGTTACATTTACACTTATGGCATTCGACGTATAAATTCACATTCTCCCACGCCTGCAAATACACTCTCTCAGCTCTCATTCTGTTTATTTTGCGTCTGGCACAAAACAGAAACATCTTCAGAGCATAAAGAAACAGCTGGTTTATCTTGATTTAAATGTGACTAACATGTTATTTCTCACTTAAGTCAAAGTACATGTAAGACAGTTAACAAAAGTTAAAAATGATACTTCTGTGAACAGCCAGGTCCACATTATACATAAATATATATAAAAACAACAACAAATGTGATGTATGTTTGTCTGTGCATTGTAGTATAAGCGTAGAGAAGAAAACCAACTAGATGCTACTGAATCAAGAGCATATTAGATACATCTGAAGCAACAATCCACAGTCAGCATACGTACAGCACATCTTACGCAATCACCACAGGACAGAGTCAGTCGCACAATTTCCCTCATCCCGGATGCATAGCCTGCTGCTCTGCTCACAATAGCCAACCACCAGCAACCATGGGGTATGTACATCTTTTTCATTCTAGTATTACACCTGCACCCACATAACCACGGGCAATACACACCAACATGGGCATCACACACCTTCAGCACATTTGACACACTCTACCCACCTCAGAGCTAAGGACACACAATAATATAACTCCCACAAACACGGAACATACTTAATGCTACCTAACACTCATTATATCTTTTCATCCTTGCAGCATTACACATCATATGCGGCAATAACACAAGTATAGTCTCGAGCTCCTGATGATGGGCATGTAAGAGCCCAAAACATGTTGAGCAGATTATAAGTGCTATAAAGCATTCAGTAGCATCTAGTTGGTTTTCTTCTCTATGCTTAACAATAACAAACTTGATTTTATACAACATATATATTAACAATGATTATGCAAGCTGTTACAGAACCTGGACACAATGCCATGGAGAGATACTAGAAGCAAAGCTTCACACATTCTTAACTTAGCAGTAGATTTATATGAGCAGATGGCTTTAGAGAATGGTTGCTTCAGGCCCACCGCAAGAAACATCCTACCTCTCCGTGTCAACACTGAACCATACTGAGGGAATGGAGGTAAAACTCTGTGGATTCTTAATCTCAACATCACATGAAATGAGTGGTCCGTTTAATTTTATAACCACTTAGCCTAGAAAGGAGTCACATGCCCCCAAAGCATAAGAGGCTGGACGAGTACTAGAGCCAGTCTGGACTTGGTGGCAATAACAAATGTCCTGCCTCTTCTAAAACATGCATATCAGTCACCCAGCACCATGTTACTTACTCTCTTATTAAAATATTTTTATGAACAAATCGTGAAATTTGGTGCGTTACGTTTCATAACAGACCTGAAAATGAATCACTGCCATCTGAAAGCATAATACCACTACAAGTAGTGAAAATACGTCAGGGTTAGAATGTGTATGACTATGAACGCAAGAGGATTTAGTTGTATGAAAAGGCTTTAAATACATACTTGGCACTCAAACCTCCACCAGGAGGCAAGCCAGGGATGTCTTCATCTGCCAGTGTTTGAAAGATGTGAAGAAACTCCAATTCATCCCCCTGTCGTATTATTTCTGAAAGAATTGTTCATCATTCATCATACTAGTCAAACTTTCATAAACCCACTGTTAAATATTAATCAAAGAACACTTCACAGAGAAAACTTACAATCCAGCATGACAAAGACAAGCAGTTCACAAAAGAGAAAGTGGACTCACTATTGTTGCAAAATACCAACTGCTGTCTGTGTTCTAATACAGGATTCAGCTCCTAGTTAAGCACTAAATGAGAATTTGTCCACATTTTAGAACTTTGCCTTGATAAATATATTTACTGTGTTGTTACAGCACATGCTGAAAGATATCTCTGGTAATAGGGTTATTCTAACACATTTCCCAATGATGTTCATCAGAACCTTCAATGAAGTTTCTGCAGCATGTGCTGGTACACAGTTTTACTGAAAAGGAAAGGGTATTATTTTCCACTCAACTGTCACAATTACGACTCCAAAATAAACCAGATGTATGATACAACATCAACATATGACACAAAAAGAAAGTGAACTGTGTATTCTGAAGAAAAACATCTACTGTGATGGAATACAGTGATTTGAGGCAACCATTCCTGACAACTGTAAATGTTTTAAATACACAAGTGGTATCATGCATGCATCATAAGCATGTCACATACCTTATTTACCCAAAAGCAAGACAACTCTAATATAAGATGACTCCACAAATAAAACACATCTGCCAAGGTAAAATGTATTTATCCAAACCTAAGACACACCCCAAAAATAAAATGTCTGGTAAGAAAAATATTTTACTATTAATTGCATACACTTAATATACAAAGTACATCAGATTCTATTTACCTTTACCAATCAGTGTCACTGTCTCTGTCTTCACAGTCAATACCTTCATCATCCTCACACTCACTCCTAACATTCCCATCCTCTTTACTCCCATTCTACAAGTATCATCATTAGTCCCACATATTGCACTGGATATACAGAACTTCTTAACAGCCTCCACAAACACTTCTCATGATATGTGTTGCCATGCTGTTATGACCCACACTGACTAAATAAAACATTCATATTTCTTGGTTTATAAACTGACTTGAACTCACAAAGATTTCAATTTTCTCCACAGATGGTGCTAGTGATGTTCAGAATTTTAAATACATGTGTTCTAGTTTTTAATCTGTGGAATGGTCTAGGTTTTTTTTTTTTTAGTCTTGTAGTTCATTATTAATTTTCCAATAGCCATTTTCTTGTTTCTACCTATGGACTAGATTTGTTCTAAGGTGCAAATCTTAACAAGTTACTGTGCCTGTGATGTGCAGTGGTTGAGAATAGCTCAGTCTAAGATAACACCAAATTAGGTGCATCTTTAAAAAATTAGATGATGGGCAAAGTCCTACAAAAAATTGTCAGTTAACTTCAGTCATGTTCTGTTCTCTCGTTTGGATTTCTTGTCCTTTGAAAGTGGGGCTGACAGGATGTACCAAAACATCTGTATCAAGTTACCACTCTACGCTGTGTGATATCGCACAAGAGCGCAGATCTCATATGATGGTTTGCCAATGCAAGCCTTGGTTTAGATCAGCATGGTCCAGTTCAGAGTGATCCAGTTCGGCACTTTGTACCTGAATTTAAGACAACCTCGCATATTTAAGCACTGAATTAAAAAAAAATTGTCTTGTATTCAAGTAACTATGTTAATTAACAAAAAGACAGCTCTGCACAAGTGCAAAACATGCACTTGCATGTGCACACGCATGCACGCACACATACACATATAAGTCTTGTGATCAAAAGAGACAATGCAAGGCATCAAAATAATTTCTTGATGTTAAAAAGTGATAACGGTTCACAGCACAGAGGCCACTGGTATTGAAAACAGAAGTTCATTTAATAAAGCCACATGGGACGACAGGAAATATGTACAGTGTTCAAATGGTTTGAAATTTTCTACTACCAGCATATGCTTTAGATGACACCAATTTTTATCTGCATCTGACCAGGTTCTTGATACTTTTTATACCCACACTACAGTGTATTTCCCCCTCCTGTGATGGTTTCGAAAACTTATGGAATTTTGTATTCTGCAGCACAATTTGTCATATGCTCTCCTTTTTTACTGGACGAGTCATTCTGAGACAATTACGTTGAAGGTACAGACAATACCCATCTCAATAAAAATAAACAAAGACAAGCTGAACACAGGTTCAGCCGTTCAAAAAATGACTTTACCCCTTTCTAGTCCAACATCAACCAAGACTGAAAATCACTCTTTGTGCACTTCTCTTAGAATAACCTCAAGCAGAACTGAAATCAAGAATATCAATCAATACCTAACTTTCTGTTTGATGACAAGACCTGATATTTCATTTTGTGTGGTGACAGATCAGTGATTTATTCTATGTTTCACAGCTCTTGCTAGCTTTTACTATTTAAAGCGAGATGTCCGATCTGTGGCCCATCAGGTTGTGCTACGTGGCCTGCAGCTGTGTTTGTTGAATATACACACATACAGCAAAATTCCATTAATCTGGCTCGCATGGGGCCAGATTATTGAATATGCAAGATTATCATGTAGTAACTATACTAACAAAAGCAGTTACAGGTAATTTTTTGTCACTACTGTTACACTTGGGACATACAACTCTATCAGAGAAGTATTCCATTTGGATAATTCTATCTGCAGGTTCACAGTCATAAGGGTTCTCTTCTGTCTTCACAGTTGAAGTAGATGCAGTTAAAGACAAGGGGTCAGGAGACATCAGAATGATGATATACTGACACTCTTGGAGCCTTTCTGAACATGACCTCAAGATCTGCCTGTTTCAATGATGAAGATTTTTATGGTAAAAGGCAAAACTTCTGGTCTTGGAACTACTCTCCTCAGGTGCCAAATTATCAGGACTTCCAAATTAAGATGTCAGATTAATGCAAATTTGCTGTACTATAAAAATTACACAAGAGTTTATTAAGTTAGATATCCCCTTACTATGATCTTCACATATATGGCCTTCAAAACAGCCCACAATCAGTTGTGGCCCTTTGCCAGAAAGGATGGATGCCCCTGAAAACTTATATGCCTTAAAAATTTATAAGTATTATTACCCGTTATTCTCCTCTCTAGTAAAGCTTCAAGTTCAGCTTCTTGCTGAATGGCTTCAACTGAAGGCTGTAAAACTCCTGGGAAGGTGACTAGCACAATACTCATGTTATCTCTGCTGCCCTAAAAATCAAATGACTATAATTATTACTTGTAGTGAAATCACTGGAAATCTATAGCACGTCTGCAGGTATATCAACTAACCTTATACAGACAGGTGTCTACAACTTGATTTGCAATGTTCTCAAGATCATTTGTAAGGGCAAGTCGGGATCGCACAAAGTCGCAAAGGTCCTCATTGGACATGACATCCCACACACCATCACAGGCCAGCACGAGGAACTCATCACGTTCCTCATCTCTGTCCATGACGGACACCTCAGGCTCAGGCGAGACCAGCTGCTCACAGGGACCACGTCCTTCCACGTTCTTGTACTCGAAGTCACCAAGTGCACGAGATACGGCTAGTGATCCATTCACACGCTGGATCATCACACTGCCTCCTGCACGAATGATACGTTCCTTTTCACTTGGAAGTACAGGCTTATGATCTCGTGTTGCAAAAACCGGCTGGCCAGAACGGCACAACACGGCACGGGAATCTCCACAGTTGGCCACATACACCTGTCGTGGGGATACCAATGCACACACAGCTGTTGACCCTGACTTATCCTCTCCACTGGCCAACTCTGGAAGTTCTCGCATGCGGTTATCCAGGTGGAGAAAACCTGAGCGGATACCCTTGGTGACATCATCGTGACGGAACTCCTCAGTTTGTACAATGCATTCAAGCAAATGGTCTGCACAGTGAGCAGAAACTCTGGCGCCAGCATGACCATCAAACACGGCAAAGAATGACCAATCTTGTAGCTCTTCACCTAGCCCTGTGACAGCACAGTGTGCATCTTCCATCTCCACTCGCCATCCTTGCATGCTCGCAACTCCATAGCGTAAACCATTGCCACAACCATGTTCATTGTGTTTCTCTGTCTTTGGCTTGTCCAGAAATGCACCCATCCTGTTCTTTTATGTTATAAGCATCTTCATCTGAAACATAAAAAGCAAATTAAGGTCAGACATAAAGCATAAACAATTCTGTCATATATCATACAAAAAAAATATCATGTTTCTGATAAAAATCACACACTTCACACCTTCTAGTTCACTTTCTTTGCTCAGCAAGAGAACTTCTCTTATGGTATAACAAAACCTATGTTCCCCTACCAAGTTCTAGACCAATCAACCAATTATCATTAAACTTACATTAACATTATATCACTACAGGCCATCCCACTTCTGAAACTTTTCAACTTCCATTTACTGTGAACACATTCACTTCTGAAGTCAGGCTGAAACTAGTGGCACTTATTGCGAAGTAATGAATCAAGTGCTAATGGATTTTCAAAATATGGTTTGTGCAATGGCCCTTTTCTTCATAGAGTCTAAAACATGGCAACCACCATGAATTCACATTTAGATATTGATGTGATGGCAGAACTATTACAACATAGTGGACTACAGTCTTTTAGGATAAGATGCTGTGTAGTTTAGTAAGACATATCAATGTTTTGGAAAAACATGCTGCCTCTTCTACCCTGAGGTTATACCTTACACACTTAATGCAGGTGGGGCCAGTATTCGTGTAAATTATGCACACAAATGAGTCACCAAATAAAATAAATAGTAACCTGTAGTTATTTCCAGCCATACACACAGACTGAAGCACATGAAATAAAAGCAGAGTTTTTAATTTATTTATACTTGCCATAACCAAATCTGTGACAAAAACATTTTTGACTGGCACGAAACATTATTCAGTCACATAAGGAAGCAAAATGCAGAGCATGTAAAAGAAATTCCAAACATTTTCCAGCACCACTGTGCTAGTTTAAAAGAAAGCACTCTTAAGAAGCCTTCCTTCAAGAAGAAACGATTTGGGTAAACCACAAAGCCATTCTGCACTTACACTGCCTATGCCATTACTCCAGGATTTTCTTCTACATGATGCAGGTTTCAAAGATCTAAATACAGTGTACAAAAACTGTGAAGGTCACATCAGGTTATTAAAGGGAGATTTCTTACAGCAATACACAAGCTGTCAACCCAATCCAGCTGCTGGGTGGCTTGCCTACTTGCATAATGCTCTGCATAAACATCATTGTACCTTCAAAAGTGGCATTTTCTTTTGGAGTTTCAGCTTCAAAGAATGTATTTTTAGAATCAACTCTCAGCACGAGTTCTGGAAAATTTCATATAGTTACAAAGACACAAATACACTGAACTCATCAGCACTGCGATGTGCTGCACTAACAGCTAATATTGTCACTTGCAAAATAAGTTACAAACATTTTCTTACTATGGCAATAGAGAAAATTCCATTTGGTTTTGTTGCGTGCTGTTTCTTCATTACTAAAATGCTCCCACCTTGAACATATATTTCAGAGAGACAAATGAGGGACAGCAGACAAAGTGGTGAGGTATTTTATATATATATTTGTTCCTGTACTCTACTACTACTCTACTGGCAATTAACCAAATATCTGTGGTATTATAATAAAATACTCTCAAAATAAAGTGCTGAAGGAAATATTTGGATCTATAACAAAGAAGGTAACAGGAGGATTAAGAAACTTGCATGATAAAAACTTCATAATTTGTAATCTTCATAAATTATTAGTACTGATCAAACCATGGGGGATGAGATGGGAGCAGCACACAGCATGGAAGGAAGTAACAAAAATGGCAAACAAAATTTCGGTCTAAAAATCCAAAGAGAAAATACTACTTGAGAGACCCAACGGCAGAAATTAACATAATTCCATTCCATTGGCATGTGCAGAATGCAACAATTCCCTGCTTTTCTCAAGAGCTTCTTCCATTCCTCTCTGTTATATACCCTGTCCTTCCACCCTTTTACGACGAGTCTTCCATCCCGCCTTCACTTCATCTTGCCATCTATTTCTCGGTCCACTTCTCAGCCCCATTGTTTCCAAATTCATATAATAATTTTTTTTAGGAATTCTATTATCTTCCATTCTCTGTACATGCCCAAACCAATGTAATCTGTTTAACCTTATTGTCTCTGTATAGTGGGTTTTAACCATTGCATAAATTTCTTTATTGGTTAATATTCTCCAATTTTCTTTTTCAATGTCATATATTGGACCTAAAATTAACACCAGTCTTATAAAAATCTGGATGAGGGAATCAGGACTGGTTTCCATTGGCTAAGATGGCGTCCAGGAGAGGAGGTACAGTCCCTCTCATTCTTAACCTCTGCACAACATGCAGGTTAAGTTGTCAGCTTTATGTCACGGCTGTTTTATTCCTCTGTAAAGAGCCCCCAGTACCTGCCAACAAGCAGGGTGGATGGGTTCCACAGCCAGACTGGACATTATGGAGAAGGAAAAAAATCTCTTGACCCAGCTGGGATTCAAAGACTAGATTGCACAGCCTGTAGCCTAGGCACTATAAGGAATATGCCATCCTGGCTCCAAACAGGTTCTTGCCAGCACTCCGGTTTCTTTAAAAGGTGGGGAATTTACTGTATAGCTGGGCCACTATCAGACTCCTTAAGAAAGACTTTGCCATATGTAGTTAGCTGCTATTTGAAATAAGAGCTTGAGTTTCTAACAAAATATGCATCAGCGCACAAACTTATACAATAGGATGTTACCTAAATTTCTTACAGAATTCTCAGATACTGGTACCACCATCCTCATCAAACGGTCACTAGCAACCAAATGTGTCACCATGCGTAATTTGTTCTAGTATCACTACAAATGAAATAGAGGCCACTATTTCAGCATAGGCATTTACACAAACATGTAACACACACTGACACTAGAATCCTCATTTATAGGACATCCTTATTCACAGTCAGCAGCTTGGTGTAATGATAACAATCTGGAATTCTATTTGGTAGGTATCCAGTTGAATCTTCTCTAAAACACCAGCTACCCTGTCCAATAGGACCTTGCTCAGTCTGACCAGCCAAATGTCACAATACTACCTTGATTATGCAATAAACACCTCCTTCCAAATCCTTTCTTACTCATCAGTCATCCCACCATTATGGTGACATAATCTGAATACTGATAGCACTGTAAAATAACACCTCCCTGACCTTTCACACACTTTAGAAATTAAAAAATATGATCACAACACACTGCTTTAGTAAGGTACATTCTTCCTTAGATGCAATGATCTTGTACCATGTCTACTCCATATCGACGCTGCAACATATAATTACTAACAAAATTACAATAGCAGCCAACCCCTGTGGACTTCCACACAAATACATTTGTTACTTTGTATATTATTATACCATCACAAGAAGAAAACTTTACAAATACAAGCCTCAATGAGTATGTTTTTGGCAAAACTGCAAAGAACTTTTGGCCTCCAACTATAACACTCAGAAGGAACAAAGTATCCAGGGGTGCTAAGAAGTAATGTCTCCTAACTGCTTCATTTAAGAGAAACACATACAGAGTACAAAATGAACTGTGTTCAATTTCTTAGACTTCCCTGCACTGTATGGCAAAACTTTAAACTTCTTTTGATACAGAGATCTGAACTGTGCCCATAAACACAACTGAGTGCAATATGAATGTCAGTGCAGATAACTGTGTGGTGATAAGAGTTCCTGACTGCAGAAATCATGTCTCTGATTGACATTCATTGGCAAATGAAAGTTGGTCATGGAGAGAAATGTGCAGACACCAGTATTGTTCAATATTGATTTAGAAGTGTTCAGGATGGAAAGCTTGAAGAGCTGTCAATGAAGCTGAGAAACAATGGGTGGGGGGGAAGGCCATGGACTGCAGCCGATGGTGTCACAAACTG
>Ga0209755_10009427_pt1 | contig 10315 bp, 6 predicted proteins | sample TergutCo191P1_FD_187301 | JGI IMG/M metagenome (GOLD analysis project Ga0209755, IMG submission 187301) | Cornitermes sp. P1 segment gut microbial communities from Petit-Saut dam, French Guiana - Co191P1 (SPAdes) (version 2) | ecosystem: Host-associated > Arthropoda: Insects > Digestive system >...
CCATGATGCTCCCAGTCCTAATCCAATGGGTCCAATATCTATTGAAACCTAGCTAAGTAACAATCCAGAATACTCTTCACAGCTTCATTCCATTGCACTATGTCCATGTTGTTGAAATAAGAAAACAACACAATTTTTTCCAATAAGCTGGTATCATTCACACTGAAAACAGTCACAGTTTCTTTCAGTTTTTTCTGCATACTTCTGTGTAATTAAGAAAAGTGCAGTGATGTTCCAGATACTGGGAAAAAGAAACTGAAAAATTAGGTTCTAAAAGATTATTTCAAAGTATTAATTAAGTGACTTTCAAAACTGAATGCAGCGTGTAGTAGTAGCTATTTCCAGATCTTAAAATCATGTGTTGTTTTAAATTAACTGTGCTACACCTTTCCTATATCATTGATAACTGAGAGGTGACTACATGAAAATCCGTAGTGTAATGAAACTGCCCACTAGAGTTCATTTCTTTATTTCTCTGTTGCTGAAGAAAACACACTGTTATCTACTTCTACACTAACAAATTCTTGTACTTCAAGAACATTTATTCAAAACATAATGAGAGTTTAAAGCATAAACATGTAACAGTAATTAAGGGATTCATGACACTAAACCAACAAAATACAGAAACTTGTTCCTTTGAATCTATATTATATTTATAATACTGTGGATTTGTTATCAATAAAGCACAGACTAAACAACATAAAGTTTATCAGTGCCCAGCAAGCAAGTAATTAAGACTTTTATATTAAGTTGTATGAACAACAGTAATAAAATGGAGGAAAAAAGGTAAAGGAGGCTCCTGATGTAAAACAGTTCAATTATTTTGTAAATATATTGTATACTAAGATAAAATTATCAAGATTCACACTTGATGACAAAGGGGAAATCAATTTACACTCCCATAACATTATTTGTATCACCATTAAATGAACACACAAAAAAAATTAGGAATCTAAAGACATACAATGCATTTTGACAGCATGTGTTGTCCAGACTGACTACACCTTTCCAGGACTGTTGAATAAAAAATTTCGTATGAGATATCTCTCAAGCTTCAACTTACATTATCCCTTGCAAGTCTCAATTAATATTTTCACGCAGCAGCTTATATCAGCACAAATGCTGGTACTGTCATAATAAAATCTCTCTCTCTTTTCTAATGAAATTTTTTAATAAAACAGTTCAGTCCTTTTTATGACATTCCAGACCTTGAAAGGAGAACACCCTCATTCTAACAAAGTATCTTACCTGTGCCAGAACTTCAAACTCTTTTCTTCTCTTATCGAAGTTTATAAGACCATCAGCCACCAAGTCAGGGATGGCTGTATCAATCATTGTCAAGTCCGTGAGGAATGTCCCCAAGTACGGAATTGTACCATGACTGATGTTCTGCAATGCATAAAATCAAGAAACTATATCACCAGTTTCTTTTATAAGTGCACTGATAGGGATTAACATTATGTAAGAAAATTATTATTAATTTAATGAATAATAGTAATTAACTGGCTTATACATAAGCATCTGAATGCACACGTACACATGCACATAAGCATGAACATTTGCACAAAGATGTAATCCACAATATACAATTCCTCCAACTTCTCCATTTCCTTAAATCCTAAAAGCTTGGTATTTATCAGTACACATGAACTGAACACAGAAAGCAATTTAAACCTCCATTCATCATTGCATATCCATACAGAACTTTATCATCACATTCCCAGTGATGCAAAAATTATATGAATATAGCTGGTACACTGACTCACCCCAGTATTGTTCAGTTGTCGCTGGAACACTTTTTGTAGCTGGCGATCATTTTCTCCAACAGTGTCCGCAAACTTGGCAGTGCCCTCACGCATCAGCAATTCCCGCTGTGCCCACTGATTGTTGTCTTCACTGAATATTCGCGCTAACTCCTCAAACAGTTCCACCTAGTAATTAAAGCACTTGCCTTAAAACTGTGTGATTAATAAACTGATCTGTCTACAGTAACATAATCTTTGATGTTTTGAAAAACAGACAAGATTTTAAGTGAATAAAAACAAATATATCCAATTTACACTTTCCTAATTTTCACTCAATGAAAAAAAATTTTTCAATGTACAGGAAACTAAACACCTTACCATAAATCCTTAGTTCAGAGGGCAATACTTACTAAATAAAACTCTTCAGTCCTGAATTCCATTTACATTATCAGATGCCTGTCATCATATCAACATTTTAACATGTATATTTTAAACACAGTTAAACTCATGGAACAAGGTCTTTTATCAGCAGCTGAGAATTGCTCAACAAACAAATCTTCCATGTGGTCTCCTGTTTAAGCTTTTCAACAACAACAACAATGCATTGTATGTACACGTCATTTCCCCATGCCCTACACAGGGTCTTCCATTTGATTAGACAAATGGTTTACTCTTATTGAGAGATCAGTTAGGGACAGACTTTTCTGACAAATAACATTTTCATAAATTCTGCACATATTAATCACCCAAGCTTTTGATCACTAAATTCTGAAAGTACAGCATGTGAATAAGTTGATTAAAAATGCTACACAATTAAAGGTGGTCCTGAGAAGTTAATTGTGCTTTCAATATGGCAGAAAATTACTGCTTGCTAGTCTGAAACCATAATCTCACCTTCTCTCGTGCCACAGCCTGCCACGTCCGCTGTAACCTGTATACTGAGTTTGACTGCAGACCTGAGATGATTGCTTTGAGAGATGAGAAATTCTTCAACACCCGTAACTCCTGGAATCCAGAATCAGTCCCAGATTTTTAGTATTAAATTAGAGTCTGGGTTTTATTTAGCAATGCTGTCAGTGACTTTGATCACATACTCATGGAGGCAGATGATGAAACATCAGTGTAGAGCATTGAAAAAATGATACTGATTGCGGAAAACTTCCACACTCAGAGAAAAACCTGTCCCAACACTACTCTACCCACCCAATACCCCACATGGATCACTCTGGGATCAAAAGTGTGCCTCCATAGTGAGAAGCCAGTGACTAAACCACCCGAGCCTTGGATTGGCCAAACTTATAACTTATTCATATCTAAAATGAAAGTTACAATAAAAAAAGATAATGGGTCAAAAGTATTGCTCATTGCCCTGTGAAATGTACTGCATATCTGTAGGCAGCATGATCATTCTCTATGTTGTTCAGATATATATCAATATATTTGGCTTTGCCTCGCTTATATTTCTGCTAAAAATAATAAATATAATAATCCTGTAAACAACGTTCTAGTATACTCAGCACCAAAAATTAATATGAAACAAAGTGCACATTTCTGTCAGTTAACAACACTGTACAACATCTAGCTAGAATTGGTAATTACAGTAGTAGTAATAAGACTGTAACTAATTATCACAGTTGCAAATGGTGTACCTGTGCTATATCAATCCATGTGGTGATGACTTGGGCTCGCTCACTGGGCCGAATATCTGGATCCATTAGTACAGTACTGATCACACGCAGTGAGACAGCATTGAATTGGTTCACTGTAGCCAGCACAGTTGCTGCCTCATGGCTCCGGTTCTTGTCACGCCGAGACCATATGGCGCCAAGACACTGGTGTGGGACCAGTTTCTTGAATAACTCCTGCATACATAAACATATTTAATGGCATGAAAAAAAAAGTGTAGCTACAAAAATGAACAGAGTACATAAGATAATTTCACTTCCAGCAAACCTGCTGCTTGCTGCAGCTATCAGCCCGGCCATTTTTACACTACTCACAGTAAAACAAAACACTCTAAAACAACAAAGCAAAGATTGTTCAGAGGTGAAGAAAAAGACTTTGAAGAAGTGCTACAAGCCCAACATAGTGACTGAAGTGCAAATTACGTGGTCAAACTGTGTTCAGTGCTCTTTGTTTTTATGCCCAGCGCTCTTATTTAATCATAGTCAGATATAGTGACTTCAAAGAAATAGCCTTATTCATGCATGTGTGAATACAAGCATGCACATGTTCATAAAAAACCTGTCTACCTGAGAAAGTTGGTTACTTTCATTATATGGGAAATAAATGTATGAACACTGGGAAAACACAGGGAACAGTAAGTGCATAAAACTTTTTCAAGAAAACCAGAATAAACCAAAACAAAGATAGGAATTTTGCATTTAATTTCTAAGGATTAATATTCCTATGTATCTTTCACACTCCCCAGGTCACACTAAGTCACATGCCTACCCAGTGCACACTTCTGGAGACAGAATATTCCATAGCTTTAAAATGAGAAATCTACAGAACCTATGGTAAAACATCACAAGTAGTGTGCATAGTATACCAAACGGCACAATTTGAAGGATTTCTCAGGACCCTATGTATATCATTAAGTGTGACATCAGTGCAGTGGATGTAACCTAGCGCACATTCAATAGGTGTGATTTCACAATGTAAAAAATGATTTAGAGAGGAAAGCATTTAGGGTTGCTAAAATGCTTCCCTGAGATAAGCAATTATGGTTGCTTCATATTTTGCACTTCTTTACGGTGTGTCACAGAACACCTACACACATATCTTAACAACCCGGCTATGCAAATGGAAAGAGATTTCAGGTTTTCATGACAAGTCAAAATTCACACTGTGGTCTTCTGGATTATAACACCATGTGGTCTGGTAGTTGAGTATAGTATTTTGAAGAAATACACAGCCGCCATCTTCAACACAGAAGATGGAGACTTAATGCTTCCCCAAAACATCGCAATTGACATATCAGACTATGTGTGTCTTCTTTGCAAACTAATGATGCCTGTAACATCAGTAGTTTGTCTGATGCAGTAGAATTTCATGTAAGATCGGATACACAGCCACACAGTAAAGTGTTATTTTGAGGGGGAGTTCTACAAAGGAATGGAATGTAATGCACGCATTCACCGTTCTGGAACTATGTTTCAGTGTCTGTGTTCACACGCACCATGTCCATCCTGGTAAGCTGCTCTGCAAAATGACATTCTGGCACATTAGGAAACATGTATGGGGGTGCTACAGTTGTGGGAGAGTGTCCATTGACCAGTGCTGGATGATTAAAGCTTGGCAGACTTGAATTGGGATACATCATAGAAGAATCTGCAACACAACATCAACAAATGCTACAGGTTGTTTTTAATGAAACAGAAACCAGTAACTTACTATTACAGTCACAAGGTCCAATACTAAACCAAATCAATTCCTGTACAGGCCTATTATAGGCCCTGAGGGTTCCAGGAGGTTTGGGCTCCCAGAATTTCCAGATAATTGACACATGAAGGTGATAAGGTTATCAGCTCTATGCAATGGACGCCTTTACTACCCATGAAATATTCCTTGTACTCATTTCTGTCGGAGGGTGAGTCAATCCCAGGGCCACACTGAAGCCAAAAGGATTAGGTTAATGAAAAATTCCAATAATACCATTGGGAATTGAACTTATGACCTTCCAGCCTGCAGTACAATGTCTCAACTCAACTGTGCCATTGCATTCCCCCTTAAGGTTAACATAGAAGTTCATCTTGAATTTCAGTCCTCCAAGTAATCACATGTCAGCAGGTTCACATGAAACTTGTGTATTTGTTGCATACATGTCCCATATACACCCAGTGCCAACAAACCTTCACAACTTAACTCACCAGTATAGCAATAGTAAGAGTAGAGTACAAATCATCACCTTCTTATACAATTTCCCAGATTCCCAGCTTTTATCACCTCTCTTTGGTCAGAGAGAATATATTACAAGGCATTTTATTTTAACTCATATTCAGAAAGCATGAATACATCTTCACACACAGTACAACATCAAGCCTCTCAGTATGCAAAATACAGGCAAAGTAACTGCTGATATTTAACATTTAGAAAGCAGTTCAGATCATATGTTTGGATGAATCTAAGCTGCATATAAAACTTGTTGCTGACCCAACCTATCACCCAACCAAACAATCTATAAAGCATGCTGCTCATGCAGTCACCTATCCAAACTGTCCAGAAAACTCACTGCTCACACAAACTGTCTGTAACACCTGTTGCTCACCTAACATCTGGTCTTCCTTGCTGAACCTGTCTAGCCGATGTCGAACCTTTACTTCAAGCTCTGACTCTGGCAAGTGCTGGCGGCAGAAATAGAGCAGCTGGTGGAGTGTGGGGTGTGTAGGGGGAGCACGAAAGTCTTCAGGATAAGAATCAAGCCACACATGCAACGCCAACACCAATGTCCTTCAACAAAGTAATACTCTTCTTAGAACTGTTCAGTTCCAAAGTTGCTAATCTCATAATGGATATTGGAAGAAATAGGGTAGAAAGGTGAGGGATGGATCCCTGTAACTGTGATTACAGACCAGCAGTGGACTCTTGTGAATATGAGCTTTGCTGTTCAGTCAGTCACTCAGACAGCTGGCAAGCTTGACAAAAAAAACTGCAAAAATGCAAATACAGTTTCTCAAACTTCAACAGAAAGTGATAATTGAAAATTAAGCTGGTCCAAGCCACATGAAAAATTACTTCACTGCTAATAGTTGTTAAAATTACATCAGTCCAAATATATGGCATTTCTACTGATTTGCTGATCACAGGGTTGACTCAAGCATCCACACCTGTCACTGTAAGTTTATGCGGAAAACATTTCCTGAAAGAGTTTGCATAGATTTCAGGAGTTGTGAACCTCCATCCTATGGTCATTGACTTACTTGAGATGCTGTTCCATGACCAATTCTGGTAAGTCCAGCTTGTTGTTGGCCAGCTGTTCATACCTACGCCAACAAAAGACACAGACAGAAATGCTAAATTAATAACGGTCAGTTAATGTGTGCATAAACTTTTGTACTTTAAAACCTAGTACATACATGGATTCAACAGTATAAACACTCGGGATCACACATAAATTATCTCATAATGGGCAATGGATGACATTAACCAATGAAACAAGTACAAGTAGGGCAAAATTGTTACAACTGAGCTTTGAACAGCACAGAAATTTCTTGTAGCCACCCACGCTATACACATATCAGCTGTCAGAGTGTGGTACACAGATTGATCTAAAGAGGAACTGGCTGAATGCCGAGTTAGACATCAGGCGTGTCAGGAATAAACCATCACTCATCACAACAATTTTCCTTGAACTTAGCAGTACCCTTCTCTCTAGTTCCAAGCATTTGTTTCTGTGGTGACAACCAGAAGAATGTGGGAGGGATGTGACCAGAATTTAACATTATCTGATTTGAGTCTACAGATATATTTTCTATTACTAATTCTTAATTTGGTATTACTGTATCATTACTATGGTTACTATTTTATTTTGTCCCTTCATCCTATATTTGCTCACATTATTTTCTGCATGGCTGAACAAGCTACATGCCTCTCTACTATCTGTGTCTATCATACTACCTGTCCTGTCTGTTCTATATAGTTCGATATGTTGTGCCTACAGAATACATCATACATATGCAAAAGATTAAAAATGTTATTCTGAGAACAATAAGCAGTCACTCTTCTTGCAGTACAGTATGCTCAATGTTCCATGCAACATGACAATCCTGAGTGGAGACACACACACGAGTCTTTGAAATATGTAATTTTTATTCCACACTTACATGATTTCTCAACCATTAAAGCATCAGAATTGAGTAAGCAAAAAATATTTGTCATTCACCTGTCAAGAAGCAGGGTCAAGACTTGCTTGGCAGTGGCAAAAGTGCGATATGTAGTAAGGAACACATTGATATATGTTGACTCCAATTCACCATCATCTGTTGCAAGGCTCTCCACCAGTTTCTCCAAAGTGCCTGCTTTCACAAATCGCACACGAACAGTTTCCCACTCCAGATGTGAGATCTCATCATCCGAGTCCTGCAGCACCACCAGTTATCAATTACTGACACCCACTAATGACACTGAAAGACTATGAATGACAAGGCACAAACTCATGACAGTTCTCACAAAGAAGTAAATAATGCTGTCTTTTATCATCATAATCAGACCTATTAATACAGAACATCTCTCCTGCCTTTCACACAAATCACAGAGGTAGCCCACATTTTTTCCTTAATTAATTAATTAACTTATTTAATGGATGGATCTCCAGGAGGTGGGATGTGGGTATGTGGACTGGATTGCGCTGGCCCAGGATAGAGAAAGGTGGCGGACGCTTGTGAGTGCTGTAATGAACCTTCGGGTTCCGTGAAATGTGGGGAATTTCTTGACTAGCTGCAAACCAGTTAGCTGTTCAAGAAGGATTCTGCACCATGGAGTAAGTAAGTAAGTAAGTAATGCTTATTTATGTTTCTACATTTTATTATCTCTTAATTTTTCTTTGTGTGCCTGCAAGATAGTGCACATGCATCCATAATTTAAATCTTTTATTTCATAATTCTACTTATTTATTTCTCCATTCACTTTTTCAAATGTTTATTCCTATGCTAACCTGCTTATGAATGTGTCATAATTAATCTACTCTTTGCTTCCAAATACCTAGTTCTTAATTGCCTTTTTTAATATTTTATTAAAATTTATGATACTGATGATCATCATCATTGTACGTTATATTCCACTGCTAGTTTGAAGCACACTGGGAAACTTCAAACTTGCAAGACATAACGCACAGGGACAGGATCCTATTGGAATCATAATAGATGTTTGTACACAATCAAAAACTGGAAGGGAGAATACTGTAACTCACAAAGAATACTACCATTTTAAAAACACTAGATAATCAATTCATCAATTGTCACATATCATACTCTATATATATTGTAAATTTTAACATAATAAGTACATTTACATGTATAACATTGTAAGGAATAATTTACTGCTGCGGTTTTTAAGCTATTTGGTTGTGAGATCCCTGAGGATGGCAACTAGCTGAAACATGTATGAGCCAGATAAGGTGAAATATATATTAGTACGATATGTGCATTTGGTGGTACTAAGAGACTGTAATCATTCACAAAGCACAGAAAGAATAATATAAAAGTGGCAAAAGAGGAGGTCAAGTCCATCCATTCATATCTGCATCCATAAAACAACTAAACTGTTTTTGAAAAACATTTGGTACTCATTCTTGTCCACGTCAGTTGAGTAAAATTTCTATCAGACACTCAGGCCCAAGATTCAAAAAGCATTGTCCCTTTTCTCCAAATGTCCGCAAGAAAAAAAAAATCACAGAATACAGGAGTAAAATGGCTACTTATTTATGTATGTATATATTCATTTATTTATTTATTTATTTACACCCATTCTGTCACATATAGTAACACTGAACGTGCCCAAAATTGTACAAGTAAAATAAAATCAAACTACAAATACTGATTAGGTTGCAGTACATACGATGAAATAATATAAAAAATTAATGCGCTTATCTATTTCAGCAGAAAAAAGGTAAAATAGGTACACAAGTGCAATTTGTTATTGACACACCTAGTGTGAAATTACTATATTCTCCCAAAGTCCAAAAAATTCTTCAATCATATAAAATAAATTGTTTGAAAGAAAAGTCTTCCCTTCTCGCTTAAAACCTTTATAATTGTTCAATTGTTTGATCTGTACTGGTAATTTATTAAATAACTGAATGCCCATGTTTGTCGCACTTAATCTGATACGAAACAGTGCTACAGTATTGTGTGCGTAAACCAAATTTATTTCTCGTATTATGACCACGTAGTCCAAAGTTTTGTTTTTGATTCCCTTGATACTTTCTTATAAAGCACAACACCCCTAAAATATACAGTGAGGTCAGTGTTAGGATTCTGAATTTCCTAAAAATATGCCTACAAGATTCATGTTTATGTACACCAGTAATTCATAAAATTACCTTTTCCCCTAGCTGAAATACTTTTACAATTTCACCATCTCTACCCCATAATATAACACCATACTTTAATCTTGAATGAAAATATGCAAAGTAAATACTCCATAACATATGGGTACTCAGGACATCCCTCAAAGACTTAATCATATAAGAGACTTTACTCAAACTTGCACGTAATGGATTTGAACATGCCAAGCTAAATTCTCCCTAATAAATAGTCCTAAAAATTTAAATTCTGAACTGTATGTAATTTCATTTCTATTTACCATGACGTGAGGTCTACAAGAATGTGTCTTTTTGGTGGGAATTAAATGATAATGCACTTTTTTTTTAATATTTAAAATAAGATCATTCTTGCAGAACCATATTTCTAACTGTTGAATAACAAATGCTATTTTATGTTGAAGTGCCTCCTCCTCTTTATCAACAGCAGGTACGTGGTCTGTTAGAAAAGTATCCGACCTTTGGCCGGGAAAAAGAAACTGGCTTACTTGGAGCGTTGAACACCTAATCACCCTCAAAGTAGTTCCCT
>Ga0209755_10009428_pt1 | contig 10314 bp, 21 predicted proteins | sample TergutCo191P1_FD_187301 | JGI IMG/M metagenome (GOLD analysis project Ga0209755, IMG submission 187301) | Cornitermes sp. P1 segment gut microbial communities from Petit-Saut dam, French Guiana - Co191P1 (SPAdes) (version 2) | ecosystem: Host-associated > Arthropoda: Insects > Digestive system...
GCAGTAATTTGCAGAGTTTGGCGTTGTATTTGGTGGGGCGACCTGTTTTGCCCACTACATAGACGTTAGCCTTCTCGCTTTTTACCAGTTCAAGGGCTTTTCTAATGGCCGCATCCGTGGCCTTGCCGAAAGAGTCGTTTACGTTTACCGCGCTGATTTTCCCCATATTGGGGCTATTTTGGCCTATTTTCGTTATATAAACGATATTTTCAGCGCAAACTCGCCTGCTTCTCTCGCTCTGGCTCCCCGCCAGCCAGCCTATACAAGGCATATTGGTTCAGCGAGACCCCGTCCCGCTCCGCTTCCCCCGCAAGCCGGGCGTGGAGGCTTTTCGGCAGACGCAGAACGAACTTGCCGCTGTACCGGTCTTCGTTGAAAGGCTCAGGCACTGGGGAGCCGATCTCGATTTTTGTCTCGATCCAACCCTTCATGGCGATCTGGATGTTTTCGAAGGCTTCCGCGTAAGTGTCGCCGTGGCTCATGCAGCCGTCGAACTCCCGCACGGTCGCGAAGTAGTAGTCTCCCGATTCATCGACCGTGCGCCGAATAACGATATTGTAGGGGCGCTCAAGATATTTTTCCGCGTCCATTCGTTCCTCCGTCATTTTTCGCCTATGCGTTTAAGTATGCTGATGACATACGCCTTTTTTATCTGCCCTGTTCCGACGATTGTTATTACGTCTTTTTCCGTGCCGGCGTACTGGCGGTGAGACCCTTCTATGCGCTTGCAGGTGTAGCCGTAATGCCGCAACACCCTGTCCGCCTCTTCCAGGGTTATTCCGTGAGGCTGGTTCTTCATTTTTTGGACAAGTTTCTTTATGCCCGCCATATTTTATATGATACTGTATATAATACTACTTGTCAAGGGGCTTTTTTCTTTTCTGTCAGTCGGAATCGACGGTTTTTCTCTCGAATTTCGCTCGTATCGTCTCGATGATTTTATTGCCGTCGATATACTGCTCGTCCTTCAGTCCCAGGAAGGCAAAGAACTCCTGCCTGTTGTTGAAGTCCCTGAAAACCAGCACGGAATAGTAGTCGAAGGTGGAATCCTTCTGCTTGGCTGTCTGCATCCGCTTTCGATGCTCTATCCCCTCGCTGTAGTCGTCGGCTCTTTTTTGCAGGTCTTCGTCGCTGAGCATTTCCGCATCGAAGCCCCCGAGCAGGGAGTCCAGGGATTTGTCATCGAACCCCGCCAGGCTGTAGTCTATCTCCTCAAGCATCGGCCCCAGCATGTCCAGGTCGAACTTCCCCATCGCCGCGTCGTTGTTCATGGCGAGGTTCAATTCCATTTCCTGCTTTTCGTCAACATCAACTTTGTTCACATCGATGTCGAAGTCCTTGAGGCCCTTCTTCCTTGCCTTTAGGTCTATCCACGAAAGCCGCTGGTGGCCCGACACGAGGTTTCCCGTCCTTTCGTTCACCTATTTCGCGGACATTGTCCCATTCTGCACTGTTTCTGGGGTTTGGTCAATTTGGATCTTCCCCGTCCTCGATCCACTCATTGCAATCAACGCAAAGATCGTCCCCGTCCTCACAGGCCCCGCAGATAAGCATCCCGCATCCGTAGCACGCTATAATATCCTTTTGGGCGAAAAACCTGCCGCAGGACTCGCATTCGACAAGCGGCCCGCTCATGTCCCCTCCAATTCCAGCCCAGCCACATCCTTTGGCAAATCCTTCACCCTGAGCATGTGCCCGCCCGACAGCACCCACCATTTGCCGGTGAATTTGTCGTACAGGTACACCTTCCCGTCAACCCCGCTTCTTGTCCAGAAGCCGTTTACGCGCGTCTCGGTCATCGTCTCCCCCTCCCTCTGATTTTCAGGCGGTAGTCGCCTCCCGTGAATTTCATTATCTCCCCGTCCTCCGTTATGCGGCTTATCACGTCGTCGTCGAAGAAGTTCTCAAGGCATTTCTTGCAGCCCTTTTCGGTACACACGGGGCAGTCGTCCTTCATGTGGCGATTGGACATAAGCACCAGGGGCAGCATGTTCTCGTGACGCTTGTTCACCACGTGTGAAAGCCAGTTTACGTCGAAATCCTCCCCCTTGGTTCTGCCTACCTCGTCTATCACCAGAACGGGTATCCCGCAAAGCTCGTCCAGCACGTCCATCTCGTTACCGCGTCCGTTGTAGCTCCCCCGCAGCCTGAGACTGATCTCGTAGGCCGTGTACATAACCCCGCCCGTGATTTTCAGTATCGACGCGGCGAGGTGGTTCTTCCCAGTGCCGTTATTGCCGAGCATGACAAGCTTGCCCCTCGGGTCGGCGGCGAACCTCCTTGCCGTCTCGAGATGCCCCTCCAGCTCGGGGGTGTAGGCGCTGAAGGTGTCCAGGCTCTCGTCCCAGTAGATCCTGCCGATGTTCATGGCCTTGAGCAGCCGTACCCTCCCGGCCTCGCCGTCGCCAAGCCCGCATCCTTCACCGTTTGTCATGTGGACCCTCCTTCCGTGAGAGGCTCGTCCAGGTCGCCTCTCGCGGGATTCCCGTCAATTGATTTCAGAATCGCCCCGAGCGATTTCTTCCCCGCGAGGCTCGGCGGGGGCGAGTTTCTTTGCCCGTATCCCGATGGCGGCCCTGTCGAGCCGTTCAGGAGCCTGTTCAAAACCCCGCCGGAAAGAATGTTCGGCAGGGAATAGCCGTTCTGCAAGACAAAGTCGTCGGTAAGGGCCTTGTTCACCGCGCCGACGATCTGCTCGGCAGAAAAATCCGCCGCGAAAAGCTGCGACAGAAGTTTTCTGGATTGTCCCCAGGTACTCGGAGGGGGATCGCGGGTCTTGATTCTGCCCTGTCTGAAAAGACGGTCCCTGTTCGCGGTGTACGCCTTTTCGACCCGCTAGTGATCGTTTTCCGGTTCCCTTTCCCGCAGAGGGGTCTTTTTGGGTTTGCCAGGTTTTTTGTCGGGCAACCTCTCTATTTTTTCGATCGGTTCAATTGGCGGTGAAGGCGGTTCGGATGAACCGCATGAATTTCCTTTCTCCTGTAAACCTATTAACCTGTATTCCTTCCGGATCGGTATGGTTGTCGCGACCGTCGCAAAACGGTTCCGCAACCGTTCCAGAACCGTTGTCGGGCTGTTCGGATTCCTGCCTGGATGCACCCTGAAACGGTTCGGCATTAGCGATTTCGGCTGGCGGCGGGGGATACTTTGCGGGGCCGTCCTTTTCGGCCTTACCAGGGTACTGATATTTGCTGAACTTAGGGATATATCCATAATCCCTGCCCCCGGACGTGTGCTTTGTGAAGAATCCACCCTTTTCCAGTATGTCGAGGGTTTTCTGCATATCGAAGTTTATGTAGGGCAGGATTTCATTTTTTACTGTCCTGGCCTTGCAGGGAAACACGCCGTTTTTGTCGCACTGCGTCCACAGCCCGGCGTACACCAGCATGATATACTGGCCTGGGTGTTCGAGTTCCAAATCCTGCAATTCTTCGTGTTTGAAAAATTCTGGTTTTATGCTTCGTATTCTAGCCATAACTTTCCCTCCTGCATCTTCTATGCAAAGCTCTGTGGCAGTCTACGCAAAGCGTGATTCCATTTGTGATTTCCAATCGCAATTCAGGATGCTTTGCAAATGCTTTTATGTGATGGGCGTTCAGTCTCCTGCCTCTTTTGTTGCACGACCGGCACGTATAATTGTCTCTTACGAATATGGCTTCTACCCACTTTTTATAACGTTTAGATGATCTTTCGGTCTGGTTTTCGGGGGTAATTCCACCTTTCCAATTCCAGTGTTTTTCACCTCTATGGGAGTGTATGTACCTATTAACCATGTCGATGGTGATGATGTTGTCCTCAAGATTTATCAGGTCAATTTCCGGATCGGCAAGGAAAGATAAAAATGTGTCAAGCCCGTTACCGTCAAGCCCCAGTTCGCCGGCAAGGTCCAGTTTGTTCACCTTTTTGGATATGTCCAGGTAGGCATCGGAATCCTCGGCGATCCGCTCGCACAACGCCCAAAACCTGCCGTATCCCTCAAACCCGAATTCGGCTATGAGAGCCTTCATTTTCGGGTGCCGTCTTGCGTTGTTGTTGTGCGAGAAGTAGGGAAGATCGTTTTTCATGCCTGCACCCCGCGCCACTCCCAAAAATCGCAATCACCGCCGAAGCAATTTGTGCACGGATGGTCGGTATTTGACAGGCTGGAATGGCGGCAGTAATCGCAATTGTCTGCTTCCCTCAAATCCGCTATCGCCGCATCGCGTTCCCTTTCCAGGCGTTTCACCTCCGCAATCAGCGCGGGTACGTCCTGCCTGGAATGGGCGATGAATTCGGCGTCCTTCGTGCGAAAGCCTTCGTCACCATGATCGCCCAAATAGGTCGGCCCGCTTAATGACGCCGAATCTTCAAGATACCAATGGTCGCAATCTTCGCATTCATCGGCAGATCCGCGTTTATCCCGCTCGAGCCCATTCGGGCAGGTTTCGGTGTTCTCGCATTCCCCGTGCGCCGGGTCATAACCCCACGGTCCCGGCGTCGCCTCCTCCTCACGCGCCTCGATTGCTTTCAGTTCTTCCCTTTTCATTTCACCCCTCACTCTATCCACCTAAGTTTCGTCTCGCCGGTGTACGGCGGTTTGAACCACACCACGCAGTAATCGACCGCGCTTTCCGTTTTCTCGCTTTTCACAACGCCGTCCTTATGGCACTGCGCCCTCCCCGTGTACACATACGCATAGGCGGGCCGGTATCGGCTGAATATCTTCCTGTACCTGCCCTGGCTGGACAGGAACGAAAGCCGCACGAAAAAAATAACATCAACATGAAACGTCAGGGCATGTAGCAAAAAATCCTTTTGCATGTTGAACGGCGGGTTCGTGAAGATGGTTTTTTCCCCGTGCTTTTGGTCGGTCAACAGAAAATCCCGCGATCCGTAAACATCGATCCCATCGTCCTTGTATGGGTACAGGTCGGTTGACCGCATCATGTACCCGTTCGCCTTCAAGACCTTTGAAATGTCCCCCAGCCCCGCCGCCGGTTCCCATATCGGGTGCGGTATGTCCAGGCCGTCACGTTCCGCGGCATCAAGGAACCGCTGTATGTCGGCTGGTCTTGTCGTGTAGAGATCGCGCCCCGTTAAGGGTGCCTGTCGCGTCGTGAGCCTCTGCGTTGACGTAAGCCGTTTTTCCTCGATTGCGTTCCCGAACAGGTCTAGCACATGACGCTCCTTATGTTGCGCATGATGAACTCGACGCACGGGATCGCCACGCTGTTGCCCAAGGCTTTGTAGCGTTGGGTGTCTGATATTTTCCGCAGCAATACTTCCTCGGGAAGCCCGGTGCGTCGCATCCCCTTGTCCAGTGACTTGCGGTATTTTTCTGGGTCAATCCCGTATTCGGTCCAGCCGTCGGGAAAGCCCTGCAACCGCTCGCACTCCAGAGGGGTAAGCCTGCGGACGGCGTGATTGGTAACCAGCGTCTCGCTCCCCCCGCCAAGATCGCCCCCGTTCGCCTTCAAGGTTCCTACCCCCTCCGCGTACTTGCCAAAACTTGTCGGCGTGTACCCGACGGCGACCAGCGGCGCGTTCCTTCCGCTTGCGTTGCCGTTCGTATTGATGGTGTTTGCCACCCCGCCCGTCCGCAACTCGTCGCACTGGTTCTGGTGGACGGCGACCGGAAGGCAGTACAGCCCCGTTTTCGCGCCTCCCCCGTCGCCTTCGCCTTTGAGCGTCACACTTTTTCGGGCGTTCATCTCTATGCGGTTCGAGAGTCCCCCCAAGTCCACGGTATACTGATTTTCCGCAGGAACCGCTACATCTGTTTTTGCGCCCCCAAACCTACCCCCGCCCTCCAAAAAGGCAATCTGTGCCACCAGCGCCTTCCAGAGCACAAGCGGAAGATCCCTCATCCGCCTCGCGGCCCTGTTCAGGATCCCGCGACACGCCTTCGCGCTTAAAAAGTATTTCGCCGGCACGATGGCCTCTAAAATCTGCGACAAGAAAGATACGACGGCGACGCTGGGGGACTCCCCAGTACTGGGCGTCCAGGACGCGCCAGGCCAGCGACCAATTAGCTCCCATTGCGCCTCCGAACCTGGGCCAAACAAGTCTCCGCCGGAACAGTTTTCCCTTGGCCGTAGATCCAGAAACAGAAACCCCCGGCTCGGCGATGGAGGCGATTTCCTTGACGACCGTGTGGAAGTCCTTTCCCTTGTTCGAGCTGAACGCCCCCGGGACGTTTTCCCACACGCAATACCTAGGTCTAGCTCCGTTTGTTGCATTTCGCATCTCCTTTATTATCCTTACCGCCTCCATGAACAGGCCCGACCGCTTGCCGTCGATGCCCGCCCTCTTTCCCGCCACCGACAGATCCTGGCACGGGCTGCCGAAGGTTATTGTGTCCACGGGGTCTATATCTGCCCCGTTTATTTCCGTAACGTCCCCGAGGTGTCCCATGTCGGGAAAGTGCCGCTTTGTTATGGCGACGGGTACGGCCTCTATCTCGCTTGCCCATATGGGGGTTATCCCGTGCCTTTGCGCGGCTAGCGGGAAACCGCCGATCCCATCGAACAGGCTGCCAAGGGTGGGGCTCATTTTACGCCGCCCTTTTCATATAATTTGTGTTCTGGCAGTATCCGCCGCAGGTTTTCCTTCGCCGCAGTCGCACTTTGCTGCTTCCTTGCCATGTTCACCCTTCAGCAATTCTGGATTGTCGTGGATATTGCCTATTACTTTTGTTACAGACAAATCATTGCACAAAATTTCTTCTACGGGTTCACTTGCTCCACTTCGTTGTATAATTGACACAAAACACCCATCCGTAAATTCAACAACGGATCGCTGTGTATCGAAAAATCTTGAAACGATATCCCCCTCGAAAATCTCCGTGCCGTTCTTGTCTTTCAAGCCCGTGTACTGGCCAACGGTCTCGGGGTGGACATATAACCCCTCAAACTCAAGCAATTTGTTGTAATTGGATATAAGCCTCTCGCCGTTCTTCTTGGCTACGAGCGATCCGTAAATCCATTCCCCATTGGATTCCCATTTTCCCCTGAACTCAATTTTTCTCATGTCTTGTATCCTTTGGCCAATCGACCAGCTTGAATATCACGTTCTTGCCGTCATCGCGATTTATGCAAGGTAATATAGGAAAGTGGCAATGCTTATTTTTATTACCTCTCGCAAATACGCATTCATCGCAGGAGCATCTACGCTCCGTATCAACCGCAATCAAAGCCTTGCCAATAGGTATATCTATCATGACGGCCTCCAGTTTTCCTTGAAGTGGTTAAAAATCTTTCTCATGTCGCACAAGGATAATTTGCGACTTAGCCCTGCTTCCGACATAAAGGCGTAGAACTCATTGGCCACTTTGTCGATATCCATCTGGGGACGATTAATAAATTGATGCATCTCACAGTAAGGGGGGCAAACTGGCAAATTGCAGCAGCCTTGATGCTTCATGCCGGCCTCCGGTTTGTTTATAATCTGTTCACAGGCTTCTTTCTTGATGTTCATCCCATCGCCTCCTTCGCCAAACCTTCCGCCCCTGTAGGGGAGCCTTCCATCCCACGCAAAATCTCGTAGAACTTTGCCGTCTGTACCCCCGCCTGGTGCATCTCGTTTTTCAAGTTGTCAATCGTCTCGCGTCTTTCCTTTTTGGTGTAGTCGCTCCACGATTTCAGTTGCCATATTTCCGCGCCGTCGGGCAGGGGGTGGCCTTTCAGCGGATGGACATAGATGGTGACCTTCTCAATCCCCGCCCCCAGATCGCGCTTTACGCACTTTCGCAAATCCTCATAGCTCCGCACGTTGTATGAGTGACAGCCGGACACCCAGTACTCAAGCACAAGGGCATGGAACGCCCTGTTCTGCGCCAGGGTGCCCGTGGCAGCAGGTTCCGCGTCGTAGTAGCAGCCGACCTGCAAATCGTCGCCCGTGAATTCGCCGGGGGCGGTTACAAGGATTCTCATCACCAATACCGCGCGGGATCGCGGTCTCCGTAATCGGCGTGGCGGTATTCGTTGTCGGTGCCGTCGGGGGGTCTTTCTTGGTTGCCACCGCCCAGCAGTTGCACGTTGTTGGCATTGATAATCACCCTCGACCTGTTCTGCCCGTCCTGCTGCCATCGCTCCTGCCTAAGCTCGCCGCCGATACCGACCTGTTTCCCCTTGGTCAGATATCGGCCAAGACTTTCCGCCAGCCTGCCCCAGAGGTTCACGTCGAAAAAGCTTGACTCGGTTTCCCATCCGTCTCCCTTTTTCACGTTGCGGTTTACCGCGACGGAAAACCTGCATACCGTCATACCGCTCGCCGTCGATTTGGTTTCGGCGTCCCTCGTAAGCCTGCCGATGATTGCCACGCTGTTCAGATCCATTTTTTGCCTCCTAGAAAAGGGGTTCCTCGCCCTCTTTGTACATCCCCTCGGGAATGTCGTTTTTGAATTCCTCTTCGCCGTGCGGAACGGGTTTCCATTCCTTCTTGCGCCGCGCGAGCTCGACCAGCAGGGCGTTGCACTGTTTCCTGGCGTTCGCAAGATCCCCGTTGCCGAAGATTTCCCTTGCGGCCTGCATTTCGTCCACGGTGAAGAAGGGCAGCCCGTCGGGATCCTTCGCGGCGAAGATATCCTTTATCTGGTGGCCCAGCGCGTTCTTTTCCGCGGCGTCTTCCGGCGACAGCCCGCTTTGGGGTTGGGCCGGCTGCTCTTGGCCCTGCGACGGCTTCCCGTTCCCCCGTCCGTTTTTCGGTGTTGATGCCGGCGGTGTTTCGGAGTCGGGATCGTTCATGTCCTCGGTGGGTATGCAGAACATCTGGAGACAGGCGTACTTCATCGCCACGGCCATCGCCTTGTTCGACGCCTTGTCCCCGCTGTCCATTCCCTCGCCCACGACCGTTACGCATACCTCGCTGCCGTCGTCGGTCGCGAAGTGGTATACCACGGTAAGGATGGAATACAGCAGGGTTCCGCCCTTTCCGGTCTGCCTTTCGCTTCGCTCGCTTTTTACGACCTCCGGATACACGAAGATTTTGTGCCTTGCCAGTATCGGGTTAAGCTCGTTCATAACGTCGTCTATTCCCCGGTAGTAAAAACGCTGCTGTTCGTTTTTCTTGGCCTTCGCGATAGGCGATATCTGCGCCATCGCGTCCGTGATTGCCTTGTAGATTTTTCCTCCGCCGCTCATTGTTTCCTCCTAAAATGGTATGTCAGGGTCTAGCGTGTCGGTACATACGTCTTCCCACTCGATATACTTAAATGGCAGGTTGGCAAAACTGATTTTCTTGCCGCCCGTAAAGCGCATCTGCAGAAGCGCCGGATCGCCGTATATTATGTGAATGCTCTTGAGATCACTCTTGCCGGCCTCGAATGTTTCATTGAGACCAGATGTAGGACAGACTACCCAGCCGCCGTCATCTGCGGCACTCATGCGGACGAACATGGAGAATTCGCTGTCAAGGGTTTTGACAAGCTGTCTCTTGCCCATGGTGTCGATGGTGTTTCTCTTAGCCATTATTTGCCTGTAGTAGGTTAGGATCGTCATGGATGTTGCCGATCACCTCCACGCCGCACTGCCCGAGGATATCGTCCAGCCCCATCCCGATAGTAGTATGCAGTTCCATAGAATAGTGCTTACGGGGATCGTTAATCCAGAAACAGGCATCCGCGAAAACTATCTGGTATATATCGTCGCCGAAACTGACGATATCCCTCGCGAAAATCTTGTTGTCATTCTTGTCATCAAGGCTCGTGTACTGGCCTACGGTGGCTGGATCGACGATGTATCGGTTGTCGCCAGGAAGTGCTAAAATGCCTGACATCCCATCACTAACGAAAGGAGCTATGTAACTGCCGAATACCCATTTTCTGGTAGTAATTAACTTTGCCCTGAATTCAATCATTGTCGATTTGCTTGTCGTCAACATGCCGCCTCCGAATCTTTACTGTATTACTGCAAAACAGCGGTATAAGAAAAAACAACATTACCGCAATGCGTTGGGTATGAATGAAAACAACAATTATCGCCGCACCTACAGCAAGCCACATGATGGCTTCTGCTATCCACATTGCCCACAGGCCTCTCATTTGCCGACCTCCCGCACCCCGCGCCATTCCCATTTGTCCTCAACCCTGGTGTGGCATATGGCGCATTCTGGGGAGTGGACGTGTTTGCAAAACCTGCATTCGTCATCGCAGACCGTGGTTATTGCGAAGCCTATGGTTTAATACCCCGCAGCTTGCTGCGGTAACTGGTGGTGCGGGGGATTTGTTCCCCCGCATAGTTGAAATACTGGGGAAATATCTAAGCAGAAGGGCCTTACTAAGGAAGCCGAAACCTGCATAGTGTAAGAGTGAGCAGGATAATACGCAAATCGAGGAAC
>Ga0209755_10009429_pt1 | contig 10314 bp, 8 predicted proteins | sample TergutCo191P1_FD_187301 | JGI IMG/M metagenome (GOLD analysis project Ga0209755, IMG submission 187301) | Cornitermes sp. P1 segment gut microbial communities from Petit-Saut dam, French Guiana - Co191P1 (SPAdes) (version 2) | ecosystem: Host-associated > Arthropoda: Insects > Digestive system >...
CGCCAACTCCTATCCAAGAACGGTGACGTGGAGTAGTAGTAATGAGCGGGTGGCGACTGTTAGCGCGAGTGGTGTGGTTACTGCTGTTGGTGGGGGTACGGCAACCATTACCGTGCGAACTCAGAATGGAAGAGTGAGTAGGGTTACTGTGACTGTGCCACATCCACCAAGACCAGAAGCTCCGCCAGGTGAGCCGCAACCATGGCCGCCTGTGGAGAGACCGCCAAGTGCGCCACCACCTCAAGCGTGGGTTGCTCCAATTTCAACGCCACAACAACAGCCACCACCTGCTACACAATGGCAGTCACCGCAAGCCACTCTGCGGACGCAAATTTCCTCACCGACACTTACTGCTAATTTTGGACCTCGAGTTGGTCATATTGGTATCACAACAACTTATACCACCAGTCATAATTCTCGAAGTTTCCTATATAGTGGCACGGTTTGTTATACCACTATAAACGGCAATACAGGTGTGAGAAATGTTGTTGGAATGAATGCGGGTGGATTGATAGGAGCAGAAGTCGGGTGGAGTTCCGACCGTCATGCTGAAAGTAGCTTGAGTGCATCCATGCAAATTACTCCATTTGTGCAAGTAGGTGCGTCCATTGGACGAAACGGAATAGGCAGTAGCATTAGTTTTGGCACGAGAAATCCTGGTGTTGGAAATAGCTCTACCTCTGTAACACTTGAAGCACAAGTTGGATGGGATGTAATAATTCCGGTAGTGGCTACTGCAACAATTGTTTGTGTTGCAATAGCTGTAGGCACTTCTTTAGCAGTTATAGCCACACCTGTTGTAGCTGTCATTTCAGTTGTTGGTTTTTTTGGCAGGTTATTTAGATAAACAATCTATAGAAAAAAGGTGAGTAAAATGAAAAAAATGAATAACATTACAAAGTTGTGTTTAGTTATTTCTGCATTTGTATTTTTAGGAACAACAATACTTTTGTTTGGCACAACATTACAAGAATTAACATACGAAAATTCCGCCGAGTTTTATGGTAAACTTATTAGCATTGAAGAAAGACGTACTATAGGCGAAAGGCATATTTACTTTGTCATTGAAGCTGACATTGAGCGAGATTTTATAATACGAAATCCAAATCTCGGAAACTACAATCCAATAGATGTACTGGAAATTGGACAAATCGTGTACTTTAGAATTTCGCAACTTAATTACTATTTGTCTATATACAATAATTTTACAAATATCGTTACTTTGCGAACTGAAAATATTGAAATAATAACTATAGACAATTATAATGAACAATTATTAAATCAATACAATACAGGAGGTGTTACTTTTGCAACAATTGCAATTGCATCATTTTTGGTATTTTTTCACTGTGTTTTGATTTTGTGCAACAAAAATATTTTCGACTATATTGCAAACCTAATTTCAAAAAGCTCAAAGCCAAAGTACTGGATAACTTCATTATATGTAATCTTTTGTATGTTGATTTGTATTTTCTTTATTGTGTGGGGATTTGTTGAATTAGATGGGACGATAACATCAGAATTATTAGCCAGTTGGATATTGTTACCCGCTATAATAATGACTCCTGTTTTTTTCAGTTTTAGAAAACTTGAAAGTAGAAAACATTTAGATAAGCCAATAGGTTTGAACTAATGACTAATATAGCAAATTATATGATTGTCTATGTGCGGATTAACGTGCCGATTACCAGCATTACCGTCATGGGGACGTCTAATGCGGTTCTCGTCAACCGAACCGAGCATTTTCATGCCAGCGTGATGCCGCAAAATCCGCGCCCGACTAACCCCCACGTCCGCTGGGAAAGCTCTAACCCTGCTGTAGCAACGGTTGACGCGGCTGGCAACGTGCGCACTACCGCCACTCCCGGCACGGCGGTGATTCGCGCCATCTCCATCCACAACCCCGCCATTTACGGCGAGCGGACGATTCGCGTTGTCCTGCCACAGCCGACAGGAGTTGCCATCAATCCGGGCGGAAATTTCACGTTTGCGATTGGTGCTACACGGAATCTTGGCGCGACTGTCCACCCCGCCAACGCTTATCCAAGAACGGTGACGTGGAGTAGTTCTAACACGCGGGTGGCAACTGTTAGTGCGAATGGGCTTGTCACTGCTGTTGGTGGGGGTAGTGCGACAATTACCGTGCGGACGCAGAATGGGCGCACGGCAACTGTGCGGGTTGATGTGCCGCACCCCGCCCCCGCCCCAGGCGAGGCGGTGCAGTGGAACGCTGATGTGATGACGCTGCCCGCTGACCACAATTTGCACGGCGTGGATTTGCTGGTGGAAAACACCAACAACGGAGGAGGGTTTGGGTTTTTAATCAATGCGATAGCAAGAGTTTTTGATTTGCTTGATACAGTCTTAAACTTAATTGCCAATCTAAGTCTTGCTACTACCAATTGCCCTGTCGAACGCGAGGCGAGACGAATACAAAACAGAAACGGCTCATGGAATTCTGAAATTAGTAGAATTCGAGGTAGTAGTTTTGAAAGACTTACATGGCCACATCATGGTCGTCGTTCATTTACAGATATAGTAGATAATACACGGAGCTTAGTATTAGTAGGCGAAAGCAACCCAACAGGTCAAGGAATTGTTGTCGGACCTACTATTACTGTAAATCGCATTAATGGAAACGACAGATTCAATATTCAAACTACCTATGTTAGAACCCCTACTCCAATGTCAACAAGAATAGAGAATACTTCTATTACTGTCAGTAATGTTTCAACTGGTTCGGGGGAACGAAAAATTTTTTTGATAATGTACACGGGTTGTTGTCAAACACGTTCGGTTTGGGATGTATTTGCCAAAGTGTTAGCAAAAACATTCAGATACGTCACAAACTCCGCTTCGCCATGTCCGAAGTCTTCCTTGGTTTTGACCGTCAATCCCGTGAAAGTCGTGCCGATTTCCCCCAACCTCACCTCTCTCCACTCCCCATCAAACCCTGCAAACCGCACCCGCGGCACCCGCTCCCCCGCCTGCGGGAACATCTGCTGCAAATACCCCCGCTTCAGCTCCCGCAGTCCCGCCAGCTTACGCTTATGCAGGGCGATGGCGGTGTCAAGGGTGGCGAAGTATGTGCCGATTGTGGTTTGTTCGGGGAGGGAGGGGAGGTGCAATGCGACATCTTTAAGGTCAGAATTGCTGATATGGACAACCGATTTACCTTGCGCCCGCTTGCTCAATTCCTTTTGTTGGTTGCCGTTGGAAATTGTGATGGCGAGAAATTCAGGATTTATCGTTGAATTCGCCCGAACGATATTCAAATCACCACCAAGGATAACCCCGCCCTTGCCTACGACAGAGGCACGGGAAATATCTTCTGCCGTTTCGCCAGAAGATGGCACGATTACCTCGCCACCACGGCTAATAACAGATTTATCTTTCATGGTTACAAAGGTGTCAACATCTTCAATAATGGTTTCGTATTTTGTGTATAGTCTGCCGTATAGAATGATGGGCGCACCCTCGTCGGTCAAATCGCTTTTTGAATAGCCGCTACCTTTTGAAAACTCCGCCACCTCGCCCAACTTACGCGTTTCCCATGCGTTAGTGTAGTTTTTGCAGCCCTCGCACAAAATTTGCGAGAAATTGGCACAAATTGGCAGAGGATTGTCGCAAATTTGCTAGTGTAATTATTTTTGTGCCCGTTCCAATTGACTCTAATTGATTTTCAATTGCGGACAGTTGAGTTGGCAACCCTGCCAATTCACGATGCACACGTTATTGACTTTGTAAGCTTATGTACTGTACTATCATCCTGTCCGAATTGGGTCTTGTGGTATAACGGTATTTTTTTATTTTACACAACCGCCGCGCTTGAGTTTTACTACAACTCGTATGGCAAAAGAGAAAGACAAATCGCTGAAGTCATGTTACTTTTGCAACATAAACAAAGGGTTCGCCCGCGACAATTGAATAGCAACGATTTTTGAAAAGTAAAAATAACGAGATTGAAGCATGATTGACCACAATGCATATTTATTCAACACTCCCTCACAAAGGGTATCATTCAAAATGATACCCTTTGGATATTTGAAGCTGGCACGTGATACAAAAAAATCCGCCCTAACTTCTTTTCACCCCATCAAGCAATTCCCCTGAAATTTCTATGCTTTCTAATCGCATGATGCTTTCTGCCGCAGTACCAAAACTCATTAGGTTTATACTGCCATACCATGCTATTTTCTGGTCAATCACCGCAAATTTTTGATGAATATTTGACTTGGTGATAACTTTATAGCCTGCGTCCGTCAAGGTCTGTATCATAGTGGCGACCACCGGTTGTTCCGAGAGTTTGTACTCCACGGCAGGACGAGTGAGAACGACAACCCGTACCCGGTTAATTTGTGCACAAGACAAAATTTTCATCATCTTTGCTACACGAACATTCCGCAAAAATGGACTGCATATCACAATTTCATGGCGTGCCATTTCAATGTCTTTTGCAAATGTGGACAAAAAACTATGATTATCAAACAACACTCCGGTCTCAATAGTGGAAGTCGTATCTGAAACCGTTTTATATCCCATGGAAGCATAACCTGTAATTCGTTTGTGATACATGGATTCCAGCATTTTTACGTGGGCATCAATATAATCGTAAACCACCACATCCGTTTTGCCCTCGTGGGTTCGGTGCAAACGCCCTGCATACTGCTGTAACGTACCTTTCCACGATATAGGTGCAGCAAGAAAAAGAGTATCAAGCCGAGGTTCGTCAAACCCCTCGCCAACATATTTGCCTGTGGCAACAATAACAAACCGCTCATCTTTTGGGATAGAACGCAGTTTTTCAAGCACTTCACGCTTTTCTTTGGCAGAAGCACTACCTGTTAAGCGAATAACCCTCGCCACTTCTTTAAGTTCGCCCTCAAGTGCATCCGCAAGTACCTGCACATGGTTTGTCCGTTGGGTAAGCACAATTGGCGTTCTACCATTTTTCATAGAAGCAAGCACATCAGCAACAATCAGACTGTTTCGTTGCCTGTTTTCTGTAATTGCAGCATAAATCGCCGTGATGTTGAACTCTCTATCACTCAGACCCAAAGGCTTTTTGAATGAGGTGAAGCGTGGCACAACCAATCGTTGTATGCCAGACTTTTCCGCCTGTTCTATTGCACTTGCACGATAGCGAATAGCTCCACACTGCATGTGAATTATTGATTCATGCCCGTCTTGGCGTGTTGGCGTAGCGGTCAACCCGTAAACATATCTTGCGTTCACCGACTTCAGGACTTTCTCAAAGCTAACCGCCGACACGTGATGACATTCGTCCACGATAACCATGCCATAATCTTTTACAAGTTCCTTAACCTCATCGCCCTGAACCAAGGATTGCATAATAGCAATATCAATCTTGCCACTAAGAGTATTTTTGCCACCGCCAAGCAGTCCAATAATTGAAACATCTTTTTTACGTCCACGTTTATTTGCACGCTCGGGCAGTGTTTCGTTAATCAACAAAAACTGGGAAAGTGATTCTTTCCATTGGCGTAGCAGGGCGGTTGTGTGAACAAGAATAAGGGTATTTGTCTTGCGCTTAGAAATAAGACCGGCGGCAACAACGGTCTTGCCGAAGGCGGTTGTTGCGTGAAGAACGCCGTTTTCATGGTTAAGCAATGCCTCTGCCGCAAGCTCTTGCTCCTCCCGCAAAACCCCGGCGAACTCTATATCAACAGGGCTTCCGTGATTTCGCTTGTCGTTCATACAATACGGCACGCCAGCGGCTTCAAGAAGACGAACAAGTCCGTCCTCACATCCTCTCGGAATGCTGAGCCATTCCGCAGTTTCCTCCGTTGTATCAATAATACGTGGCTTGCCATACACCGTCAGTCGCATAGCCTGCGCCTTGTAAAAATCAGGGTTTGAAAACGCCCCAAGCCGCTTGATTCTGTTTAATGCCCTTGCTGAAATTCCTGCCTTTTCAATATGTAGCATGTTTGCTTTGACAATAGTAACAGTGCCAGGAAAATCAAAAGGGGTGAGGTTTGAGGGCGACTTTGATTTCTCCCACGGAACAGTTTTTGTGTTATCTTCATCACTTTCGTCACTTTCTTGAATGTGCAACGTGCCAAGCTCGCCATCTTTGCATAATTTTGCGATATATTCATCAATGATTGCGGGGCTTAGCTTTTTAATGTTTGATAGATAAGCCCACTGGTCAGCATATGACACGAAAATTTCGTCTACAAAAATGGAGTTTTCGCTCTTACGAGCAAGCCCCTGTAATGGCAACGCTATCAAATTCCCGAAACCGCCTTTGGGCATAATGTCCTGGTTAGGAAAAAGTCTGTCGTAAGAGTCAAACTTTATCTGGTGATTGCGTGCCATTGTTTCAGTAAGCAAAGCACTTCCAAACTTACGAGCGGTGGCGGCAGGGATTTCATCGTCAAAAAAGAACCACACATGAGCACCGTTACCCGACCGCGAGCGTTCAATATGTGCATCAAGTCCAATTTCGGCACAAGTGGCGCGGAAGCACGTCACTTCCTTCTGCCAACCCTCTCCATCAAAGTCAATTGCAAGAAAATAGCACCCCTCGTCCTTGGTCATCGGGTAAATGCCGATAACGTCGGTGGCAAATTCGCTTTTTCCACTAAGATGGGCGAAAACTGCTTTGTGCGACAGTTGTGCAAGATTACGGTTAGGGCAAAAGGCACATTTGTATTTCTTCTTGTCGCATAAGCCATGCACCCATTCGTTTAAGCATACAGGAGAATATCCGCTTTGCCCCGACTTTGAACTGTGCCAACGCTTTGCATACACATCACTTCGTCCACGAAAGAGTGACATGAACAGCTCGATTTTGTCATCAGGTGAGCTTATCTGGGTCACCTTTGCATTTGGAAATGGCACTTGAATCGATTGTTCGGTAGACACAGGTATATTCGGCGTATCTGTGATTATTTGGGTTTGCTTGACCGCATCTTCTCCTAATCGCTGGCGCAATATGCGAATTTCTTCTTGCAGAGCTTTGTTTTCGGCGAGAAGCTCTGCATATGTTGCTTTTTTGTTCATGGAAACAGCTCCTTAGTGACCATCCACCCACATCTTACACTGCGAAATCACAGTATCGATTGCATCCTCCAATCCTTCTGGCGGATACTTATGATGCCTAAGCAACTTCTTCACTAAGCATCGCATACCGGCACGAGCAGATTCTTTCTTTTGCCAAGAACTCCAATAAAACAAGTTTTTCTTCGCTCTTTATCTTTGATGCTGTATTCGGTATTAAAATCGTCGTATTCTTTTCTTGCATTATTTATGGCAATCACAGAATCTTTTTCATCTTGTTTTTGTTCGTCAAGCAAACCTCTTATGCATACGTCATGCGAAGTTTACTAAAAATGTGTGCCATTGTTGCCATTGCTCTGGCATGTATATTTTTGAAAGGAATTGTGTGCGTTCGCTACCGTTCGGGCAGCACCAACATCCCACACGGTCATACCCTAAACGGTAAGCATCATTGAAGTCAACTTTTTCGCCTAAGATGTAGAGCCATATATCAATGTCCATCCACAAAAAAATCGGCGAAGCGACGGTTTGCTTTTGAATTTTAACGCTGTCGGCACTATCCTCGACACGGTTGTACTTGCTCCGTGAAACGCTCTCACACTTGCGGATTGTTTGAATACTTATCGGAAGTTTGACGAACAAAATTAAACGCCTCATCTTTTAGATAATTTAAGTGTTTGTGATGGGCTTTCGTGAATCTCTCTATGTATTTATCAAAATGTTTGTAGCTGTTTTGAGGCTTGTATTCCGCAAGCAGTTTTATGATTTTGTCAATATCCAGCTTACCCTCGACGAAGCATTCGGGAAACACTGCGGCGAGTTTGTTGCGCTCGGTGGCCTCTACATCAGCGGAAAGAGCAACAAATTCGGAGTTCGGAAGTCGGAATTCGGAAGGGTTTTTATCCATTGTTTTTCTCACTTTTTTGAGTTTTGGTTATTGAAACTAACAAGGCAATTATTTCGTTATAATCAGCATAAATGCTGTTGTATTGTTCAGCTGTTATATAACTGCTTTCGTGCAACAATTCAAGCCAATAGGCGGTTTCATCTGCTTCTTTAAGTGCAATGTTTAGCTTATGGTAAAAATCAGGCTTACTTTGCGCACGTTTTCCTTCGCGAATATTCGCTCCAATACTTGTCCCTGAACGTAAAAGCTGTTTTGATAAAATAAATTCGCGTTTATCTTCACACAAATATTGATATAATTTTATAATTCGCAAAGCAAACGCCTTACTTTTATTTAACACAATGTCATTTTTCATTTTTCTCCTTCCGAACTCTGACTTCCGAATTCCGCACTCATAAGAAATGCGTCATAATCGCTTTGGAACAGCTTATATTGGGTCACTCGATATTTTTCAAACTCGTTTTCGGCGTGCGCTTTTGCAATTTGCGCGGTGATTGTTCCGAGATTCTCTAAAACTTCATATTTACTGGCTTTCAACACTAAATCAAGTAGCTCCGCCCAATCATTCATCGTCATGGGGATGTTTCGTCGTGCCATACCTTCGGCGAAGTCGAGATACCCCGACACGATAAGCTCTAAGTCTTTCATCTCGTCTTCGGTCAGATAGTTTTTGGCGATGCTCACATCGCTTTTCATAATCTTGCCGTCGGGCGCTTTTTCCCATTTCGTCAGCCCCATGTGCGGTTTTTCGCTGTCGGTACGCTTGACGCTTATCTCGGTGGCAGTGTGTTGATGAACCGCCCAATGCAACTTGTTTTGTACTTTAGCGAAAAACTCCTGCGTTGATTTGGCTTTCTTGTCATAGTCCATCGCGGTGGAGTAAATGTCAGTGATTTTTTGATAAAAACTACGTTCAGACAGTCGTATCTCCCGTATTTCTTCAAGCAATCGCTCGAAATAATCTTCATCAAGAAACATGCCGTTTTCCAAATAGCAACAGAAAAATTAGTAACAGCTTTGCCCTCGCGTTCAATGTACCGCAATACGTTGCTACTCCAACCGTGTTCTAATGCACGCGTGGCGTATACTTCTCGCGTTTCGTTGCCTTATATTTTGCTCATTAAGGTGAGAATGCTACGCCATTGTAATTGTGCAACAGGATGGATGTTGCACAATTGAAAACCACGTTTCTGCAAACTTACGCATATATTTCAAATTTCTCGTAGAAAATCCTTCCATATCAGGAAACTCATTTCGCAAGTCAGCAGATAAGCGGTCGATGACTTTCGTCCCCCAACCTTCTGCTTGTTGCTTTTTCAAAATTTCATTCCCAATATTCCAGTACATTTCTATCATGCCCTGATTTGCTTGCATGATGAATTTGAGGCGAGTGTTTTTTACTCGTTCAACTATTGAATTGCGCAAATCAAAATACGCTTCATCCATTTCTGAAAGTAGCGGCGGCACAGGGATTATCACTTTTTTCTCAGTATTAGCCATTGATTTTCTGTCATCGTTCATATTCTTGCATCTCCTTAAATTTCCGACACAATCCCACATCGCCAAGCGCAGTTTATAAAACTGCAAAAATGTGACCAAGCTAACTTTCTGTGCAATTCAAAAGTAAATACACTTTCACAAATAAATTATATCACAAAATAACAGAATTTGCAACAAAAAATACTGTAAAAAAATATTCTGAAAATTCTTAAACATTTTCAAAAAACCTATTGACAACCCTCTTCACATATGCTATACTATTGTTGTAAAAACTTTTTGTGCCCGTTCCAATTGACTCCAATTGAGGACAGTTGAGCAGACAATTTTGTCCGTTCACAATGCACACGTTGTGGACTTTGTAAGCTATGTACTGTACTTTTATCCTGCCCGTATTGGGTCTTGTGATAAAGCGGTGCTTTTTTATTTTACACGACCGCCACGCTTGAGTTTTACTATACTCGCACGGCAAAAGATAAAGACAAATCGCTGAAGTTTAATTATTTCAGCAACATAATAAAGGGTTCGCCCGCGACAATTCAGAGAAAATCTGAAATCGCAGGCGAGCCTTATTTTTATTTTCCGATAAATATCGGACTAAATTCAAAGAAAGGACTGGTGACAACATGAGTATGTTTCACACAAAATGTGCCTCGGACGGAGGCAGACGTTGCTTTCAGCGACCGTCAAGAGCAAGGCTCGGCAAGCCCGCAATGACAAAACACAGTCGAAACTTTGTATTATGTTCTAGCTTGATAAAAAAAATCACACCACCTGTAAGAAATTATTGACTTTACAGCAAATCCATGATATAATCATCCTACAGGTGGTTGCATTTCGGAGGTAAAAGAAATGCCACTATACAAAGTTAAAGGCAAGTCCAA
>Ga0209755_10009430_pt1 | contig 10314 bp, 6 predicted proteins | sample TergutCo191P1_FD_187301 | JGI IMG/M metagenome (GOLD analysis project Ga0209755, IMG submission 187301) | Cornitermes sp. P1 segment gut microbial communities from Petit-Saut dam, French Guiana - Co191P1 (SPAdes) (version 2) | ecosystem: Host-associated > Arthropoda: Insects > Digestive system >...
GGGGGGCTGCCAAACTGTCAACCCCAACAAATAAAAATTTAAAAAGACAGATTTTGTAGACACAATGATATCAACCACTAATACCAGCTGATAGTTACTGCATCAGAATTTTTAAAAATAAAATACACTTTTGAGGTCTTAGAAGAAGTTAAATTAGGGGAGTGAGTTATGGAACATGTTGTTATATACTTGCCAACAGCAATGTGACAGTCATACTTCAGACATGATTTTAATAAAACAATTTTTAAAAATCAAATTATATATAGCCTTGGGGTAAGCTCCCCCCACCACCACACCAAACCGCCTAATATTTGTGAGTCCTGCCATATGATCGCAACATAAAATTTGCTTCCCTTGACATAACTAATATGTATTCCAACATTCCCATTAACGAATTGATGGCAACTCTCAAAAAACTACATAAAATAAATAATACAGAGGACAAAACAAAGCAGGACATCATGAAAATCTCACAGGTCCTTGTTGAACAGAACTATTTCCACTTCCAAGGCATAATCTATGTACAAAATGAAGGTCTTGCCATGGGAGCTCTGACCTCCTCTACATTTTCAGAAATTTATTTGTACTACATACAGAACACCAAAGTTTTCTAATTACTGTTAAGATATAAAATTGAAGGCTACTTTAGATACATTAACGACATTCTTATAATGCACAAAGATGACTGAACCAACATACATAATATGTTACAGGACTTTAACAGTTTAATACCCAGAATTAAATTCACATTAGAAAGAGAAGAAAATAACAAAATCAACCTTCTAGACATCACTATAGCTAAAAACAATGATAGCCTATCATTTGAAATATACAGAAAACCTACAACTACCGATGTCAAAATACCAAATGACTCATACCAACCCAAAGAACACAAAACAGCAACAATCAGGTACTTCCACAAAAGAATGGGGACACATAAACTGACCACCGAAGCCCAACACAAAAAAAAAAAAAACATTACAGCAACTCTTAATCAACAACAAATACGACGTTTCTACCTTGAATAAATTCAGAAAAGAGGAAAAACAAGACACTCAGAAAGAAAAATGGGCAAAATTCACATATGTCGGGAAAGAGACCAGGTACATCAATAAAATCTTCAAAAACACAAATGTCAAGGTTGCATTCACTACAGATAATATAATTGAAAGATGCCTGGTAACAAAACATGGGATAGCCCAAAATAAATATGACAAGAGTGGTATATACCAGCTAACCTGATCTAATTGTAAGAAGAAATATACAGGACAGATGGACAGACCCTTCAAGGTCAGATTTCAAGACAATTTAAGAGATTTTAAGTACGGGAACAACAAATCAAAATTTGCACAACACCTCCTAGAAAACAGACATGCAATTGGCCCTATGGAAAACATAATGGACATCATCCACATAACCAACAAGGGTAAAATGATGGACACATTAGAAAGGTTCTACATTTATAAAGAGACAAAATCCAATAACCAAATCAACAACAAACTAACAGTCAAAGTCAATGCAATATTTGAGACAGTTGTTCACAAAGACCCCTATAGGGGACACTCAAACTCATCATAACCAGACTGCTAGAAAATAACTCAGTTGTGGGAAGTCACTCACACCAGCTGCAAGTGAAAGTTACACAGGGACAGAAGATTGTCCACCACTACACACACCAGCAATCTCCTTCCATAAGAAAACTAAAAGTACTATAAATCACTGAATTTATATCATGTGTATTACAGTGTTTCAAACAATTACACCATATCACGAAACCAAATTTGTAATTTACAAAATAAGACAACAGGTATATAGTCTGCAGAAACACAGAACAATAACAGAGCGCAACAAACATGGGAAGGACACATACCCGCTCCTCTGAAAACCACACAAAGAAAGTCAACTGAATGGGAACAACGACCAAAGTAACAACTCGGGATTCAAATACTCCAATAACGTAACCAATGGTGTATCTACACAAACGTTAGACAGTCCATATAAATGAACATTGTTCAATATACTCACTACAAACAACAGTACATGGTTGTGCAAAACAGAGTAGCTACATCAACATACAAAATACATCATAAGCCTTAAGCTTTTAGCCATAATATCAATTAGATACATTAGAAACAGTTATTATAGTACCATAACAGTTTAGGTATTAAAACTTGAAACTGTATTATATATAGATAACACTTTATATGACAACCCTGCAAGCCTTTTGGGATCCCAAAATGTGCACATTTACCTTGTATACATATGTGGTTCTAAAAGAAGCCTGATGATGACTCCTTCGAGTCAAAACATGTCGCTATAAACATAGTTGATATTTCAATATTATTGTTGTGTTGAGTGAATTGTATATAAATTCAATATGTCAGTGTACAGCTTGCTTCATTCACCCTTCTGGTGCCTAGAATTCTGAGACGGCTTCTCAATTTTTGGAAAATCTTTGTACCCCTAATCACACATAAAGATAAAGAAGCTGTAACTGTGTATATCATGAAAGCACATGAGGAGTACAAGTACAACTCCATGCACAAATGTATTCTTAACCTCAACACCAGATGGAGGTGAGCGGTCAGTTTCACGTCCCCAACAATTATTAAATAGGAGCTGGGTAGACTCTACAGCCAGACAAGATGTTTTGGTGCAAATGAAAATCTCTTGTCCCTACTAAGAACTGAACTACAGTTCCTCAGTCATACACCATGTTACCTAGTCACTATACTGACTGAACTATCCTGGCTTTTGAAGACACATAACTCCAAGATACTGAACACTGTATGGTCCAACTGTATTAAAACTTGAAAAGTATTACATACAAATTCCACTGCACAAGCTTCTGGAAATGAATGTGCTTGGAAATGTATAAATTCACCTGACTGTTGGAAAATCCCTCCACATTCCCAAGAATTCATAATTACAAAGAAATCCTTTCAAGCCAAAAGAAACTGGGTATCTATTCTCCCTGGACACAGTGAAACAACGTTCTAATCACATTCAGAAAAAAGATACTAACTTTCTAATAATTACAACTACTCTGCCCATTGTTTCAGCTCCATAATCTGCCAACTTAACATGTCACACTGTTCCAGTCCATGCAACAACTGTGCTGAACACCACAACCACAGACACACAAGCCTCAAACCACTTGCATTAAGAATATACAATCTGACGATTTGGCTATCTTACCTAAAGACACTACCTCAGACAAAAATGTCAAATGTTCTGTTATAGACAGAAAACAGACCATGTGTCCCCTCTGATCCTGGTGTGCATCCCAATTTAACTTTTTAGCAAAAACTCTTTATTTGCGGGTGCCCACAAATTTTTAAAAAATCTAGGAATCGCCTCAAAAGTGTAAGTTCCAGAAGCATGACATAAAGCAAGTTCCACACTCAGGATCAACAAATATTAGGCACTAGCACACAAAATTTAAGTCACCCACAGATTCTGGCAACCAGGATTTGTACACCCTACTTATTAGGCAGCACACATGATCTAGCAGGCTAGTAGAATCTAACCACCTGCCGCTACTTTTGTATTACTGCTAAATACATCCATATTTTTAATCATTAGCAAGCTATAACTCAGCACTGTTATCAATTAAAATTAATGTGGCTTACACACATAAACCTTGTGCCATGTAGTCCACTGCTAGGAGGGGGGGACTTTGATGCCCCCATCTTCTGGAAACAGGACCATGGAAGTCATTATAAAACCAAATATTACAATTTTTCTTTGAGAGAAGTAAAGTGGTGTGAAATGACTGTTTGTTTTTTGATTGCATCCTACTCTCAGACTTCTGAATCTATAATAGATATTCCATAACTGTGAAGTGGTAGCACACTTCATGTAACTACACACCAATTACAAGAGCCCATGTCTATCTAGAAACATATATGATGAAACATAGTGTCATATCCTTGTCATTCAATTGCAGAATATCTGGTTGGGATGGTGTGAGTGATTTTTTCATTGGTTCAACACAAACAAGCACTTTCAGAAACACAGATACATTTAAGTTAAGCTTCCATTCTTTCAATGTCTCATACATTAAGTGTAGCAGCAAGGGACATGGAATGATAAAGTTAGGAGTAATAATGTGATGCTGTAGGTAAAGCGTTTACAGAATGTCATCATCGTTACTCATTAAGAGGATAAATACTGGCTGAAAGTGATGAGGATAGGTGCGCTGTCTCATCTTTCTGAAGTTTCTGTTCCCATGTGTCAATCACAGTGCTAAACGCTTCATTCAGTGGGTCTCAAGCATGATCTTCAGTGAAACCAGACAATGCCTGATAGAACCCACAAAAGTATCTCCAACATGGCAGAAAAAGTATAAGAGCTATGAGAGAGGCAGTTGGATGTTATGGATATGAAATGTGGGCTATATATGACCAAGGGAAAAATGTGTTATTCAGTATGGAAATGCATTATTCGAAAAAGAAGTGCAAAGTATTAAGAAAGGACAGAATACAAAATGGATGATGATGATGATGTTGATAATAATGCTGGTGGTGGTGACAAGTGCAAAAGAAATAGAAGAAACAGTGGAAAAAAAATCCCACCACAAAATATTTGAGGGCATCAAAGGAATCAGTGGAAAGAAGGAATTCTATGGTTAATTAATTGCACAAAACTAGAAAATGGAGTAAGCTTAAGAATGGAAGATCTAGCACTAAAAGACAGCAAATACACAAAGCACCATATAAAACCATGGTCTAGCGATAATCATCATCCTCATCATGCTATTACTTTATTTTTAACAATTCTAGCATAAATTTTATAACCAAAATTTAATGAACTAATACCACTACAGTCTGTTTGACTTCTCATATCCCCTAATTATGGCTTGAACATATGATACATATCAGACACATGCACATACAGTAAATACATACACACATACACAAAAACACACCCACATACACACCTCACGTCTGAGCTTGACACACAAAATTCAAGTAAATGTTACAAGTATGAAACAACATAAAGTCAAACTGTTAAAAATATTATAGACTGACCATGCAAGAACTGGAAAAATTTCAGTATCTGAAATATGCATTCACAGTTGTTTGGATGTAGAGATGTATATCACAGAATCCCATAGCTGACATAGTTCTGGAAGGCTATCATGAATAGCTATTTCACATATACCATAGCAAAATAACCATATCTGATACTAATTCACTCTTTCATTCTACTGCATACAGGGAGTACAGTAAAGTCCAGAATACAATGTGGGCCCCTATAAAGCAATGTGATCCAGCCGAATCTAATTTTAAAAAACCTTGCAGCAATATTGACTTACTTATGATGGGACCCTGTTCGATCAAAGACTTCCCTGTGATTTTGTATGACAGACAACTCACACTGTGCTATACAATTTAACCACAGTAAAACACTGTCAACAGCCCATGGTAGACATATATTAATTTACATTAAAAAAATGAAGGGAAAAAAAAGTAAGGAAAAAACTCTTACCTCCTTTGCTATTTGATCGAGAGCTTGATCTTCTGCTGAGTGTCTTGTGGCACCACGTCGACGCCCCCCTCCAGCACCAAGGTTCTCCATGATTCATGAAGGGTAAAAAATATTATTTGTAACTGTAAACAATACATATATATATCAGATACAGTTGCATGGATAATTAGAGACATAATTCAAAATACGTCTGCAAGGCCATGAGACTGTCATGCTTGGTATCACATTATGCAAGCTAACCTATATCATCTCAATCCTAACCTAGATTTAAGAATACCCTACGACAGAAAACGTTTACACAACTTCAAGTGGAAAACAGTCATACTCAGCACGTATATATATTTCGTCTTCTTCCAAAACTGATGAATCATAACATACATTAATAAAATAATGTTCGTTAGCTAATCAATCAAGCCTATAATTGCATCAAGTTGTCATTATTGGGCTCCTAATCGGAGAAACCAACGCAAAAAGTTACATATTTGTACTTACATATTACAGCACTGACAAATGCCTTCGTTTCACCCAAATGCCCATTGCTTGTGAAACCCAATACAGTCAGAGAAATCATCTGCTATAAATAATCAATCGCTCAACGACCTTCATGTCACTTGGCTAGGCCTCTATATAAGCTCCGGAGAATACACACTAAGGGTGGAACCATATCACTTTACATTTTCATTGCAAAATTACTAAAAAACGTATCTTTTTAGCTCAGTCATTTATAAAACTTGAGTCCACTTCCTACTTGGTATGAGACTCCAAATAATTAACACTCAATAAACACATGTGGGCCATTATTTTCACTTTCCACTTCTCCGCTCCGTTCCGCTAGGTCACCGCTGAGTAGAGTCTACCAGAATCTACACTCTTCATCACTCTGCCGCTGGTAATCTCTGACGGGGGCAGATTGGATGTTTACGTGAAATCAGAATTGGCCGTAATTTTGCGTAATGTCGCGCGATGTGTAACTGAAATATATGTAGTATTAATATGGGAACTCCCAGTCACCATCCTGATGATTATCATGTTGCCGTCTGAAATAACCATTCCGAGGGAATTATGTCAAGTGAGAGGTAATCTTCGTTAAACAAATCCCAGCACGATTTCTTTGTTACAGCGGTGAATTCAAGGTTTAGGTCGTACGGTATTATCTTGAAATATGTACCATGACATGTACATGTGCCGTAATTCAATTGAAGTGTTATTGTTTTAGCATGGTTCAAATTTCTGATCGTGTTAAGATCACGGTGTCTTAGCTTTATGTTGTAGCTTGGTAATTATGCGTCGACACCAAAGATGGTTGAGCTGGCAGGTGTCACCAACAGTAAAATATTTGTTCCCCTTAGAACCTAATGTATGCTAGCTAGAAAAGAGGGGTGTGTTCATAAGGGGCTGTACTTTTTCAATTTCGGCATAATTGTGGACCTTCTCATTGGCAGATATTGTGTTGTGTCTAAAGCTAAGTTTCATATTTTGTCTCTTGTAAGTCAAGATTGCAAAGCGTAAGATTCCCAGCAGTATTCTTCGTAGTGTACTTGCTGCCAGCTTGTAAATTGAATTCCACCAAACAAAAATGTTAAGATACAGCAAACAATAATACTGACTTACAGCACATCTGTGGAAGTTTTTGGAATATATGACAAAATCCACTTACAGCTGTATGTAAAGGGAATGAAACCAAGTGATTCTTAATTCACTGCATACGCTAATCCCGGGAAGAAAAGTAAAATTTTACCACAGGGAATAGAGATCAATTACAAGGTTCTAGCATGCATGAAGGGTATTAAAATCAAATTTTAAATATGTAGGATGTGTAGCTAAAAATTGGATTAAGTAAGTTTAATGCTACACTTCCATAAACAAAAGCGAATGTCTGGGTTGCATGAAAAAAGAACTCTCTGAATCAGCTGTATAACTACCAACCACTTAGGGGAAATCCTGTACCTTGGAGTTCAGTAATGTTGTTCTTCCTGTGTTCATGGTGCAAGACAGATTGTGTGGAATGCTAGCATAACTTGAGTAGTTTTGAACATTTGTGTACTTCACAGGTTTCACCAATCCTTCATAAAAATCAGTGTGTGATATGTATTTTGCAACATTTGAGGATTATTCAGAAAGCAATGCTGCCTCCTTTTTTTCATATCATGCTGGTTGCATGGTATACATGAAAATTAGTACAAAATTCCTAAAGGCAAAGTTATTTTTCCATATACTCCGTATCTTTGTCACCAGTCTTCTTCCACCTTTGAACAAAAACAAGTTTTCCCATCCAGTAAAGTTGCTCTCATTCCTCTGCAGCTGTTGGAACACAACATTCTTCAGTGCCCCATCATTCACATAATTCTGCCCTCACAGGCCATTTTTCAAAGGAACCAACAGTTCAAAATACAGTGTTATGGTGTGAGGTCAGGACTGCAGGTTGGGTGCAGCAACAATTTTGTAATGGCCCCCACTGGTGTATGCACTTGTGTGGCATAGTACTGTTATGGTGGAGCAGCACTTCACACATTTTTCATGTGTAACAGACAAGCTGAAGGTAAACATTCAGACTTCTTTGGGTTTCATTACAGTGATCAAAGTTCAGTTGTCATCCCAGCCAATGACATTCAAAAGAACAACACTTGTTGAATCCTAAAGATTGTCGCCATTTTTCCACTGGTGGCACACATTTGAAGTTCATCTTCCTTGGGTAGTTTGTGTGGTACCATTCCACCATTTTTCACTTGGATTTGGGTTGAAAATGGTGGACCCCAGTTAGCGACAATTTGCAACACAAGCCAGCACCTTCATATGTATGTCAGCATTTATGGTATGAAGTATGCAGAGATGAATAGCCAAGCTCTTCAGTAACTGCCATTACACTACCTTTACCAGTGGATGGGGTACAGCATAGTGTATCATTATGTGATTGCCACATACAAAGTCATCAAACCAGTAGGTATTATCAGCTATTACTGCTGTGTAAGGACAACTGTCTTGTCATGAGGTTCAGCTTCTCCTGTTTTTAATCCATCCTATCCATTGTCAAACACTGCTCACAGCAACAGTTGCTTCACCATACACTCTGTGCAATTGTTCATGAACACAAGTCTGATTCTCACATCCAGTAACCAAGAATTTAGACTCTGCTCCTTTTAAATACACATCAATCTCTCCCATTCAAATTACCTGTGGTGCTGCCATATGTTGCACAAAAACATATGGCTACAAAAAAGGGTTGAGAATTATAAAGAATTTAACTGATGCAGCAGTTATTTACATTAAAAAATGTAGGAAAACATATAATAGGAGGAATTTCAAGTATTGATATACATACAGCCACTTACTCAGGCCTTCTTATTCCCACAAAAAAAAATTATAGGCTGTTCCCCTGTACGTCTATATGGGTACAAAACATGGAAGGTTACAAAGAGAAACACAAGGGACATGCCAGCATATATAAACAGGTACCTTAGGAAGATTTTAAGATCTGGCCTAACAATATCTCCAATGAAAAACTGTGGAGGGACAAGAGATATCAGTGGCAGTGCAAATCAAACTGCACAAATGGAAGCATATCAGATATACACCAAAGAAGAAATTCCACTGCCACAGAGAAACAAGCTTACAGTTCCTCCAAGGACAACACAACAAAGGTTGACCAAATAGGAGCTGGAGGATAATGATAAGAGGAAGAAGCTGAAAGACTGAGAAGGACCTAGGACAGAAATCAAGGCAATAGTTGGAAACAGTCTTCTGACACTGCTTCATAAAGACCCTGTGCTCCAAAGGGCAGTAACAGGAACTTGACTTGTCCTTGTTATCAGCCTGTGTTATCAATTTTTCTGCATATGACGGGCAAAATCTTTGAGGAACTAAACACAAAAATTCCCCACACTTCAGGGCATTGAATCTGTGGGTCATAATTTTTCCAACAAAGTAGCTTCAACCTTGTGTTGATCTGCATTTTGTCCCACAAGCTCCTGCAAACAACTCATTTGTGAAAGGTAATATTATTTCTTAAGGGCAGAAATTCCCCACTTGAAGAACATTCTAAGAGGAATTTTTCTGGTTGTAATTGACCATGGATAATGAGGACCGCCTGTATAAACTTTGGAGACTGAACTGTTAAATAATCAATTTACCGTTTAGTCAGTAAATTCATTAATGACACACACTCAATCTGTCGCATAGGCATATCAGTGAAGGACTTCAGTTACTGCATTATGTCTACAAAAACTTCAAACAAAGGAAGTTTTCATAATTATAAGAACCGTCAGCCATGCAGTAATATATACAGTATATACATAGGTGCATGCACACACCCACACAAGATCAAGATACAGATGAACCTTTGTGTTCCTATGTGACCATATGCTGGTCTGTAAAATGTGCTGGTGAATGGTCTAGTGAGCCATATGCTAGTCTCCTGCGTTGCAGACATTTAAATGTCCATGTTAAGCTAGAAACACTCTGGCCATGTACATTTGGCATTTAAACTGGTCAGTTAAAGTGATGGAGTACAGACATAAGGGAAGGTACAGGTTCTGGTCCTTCCCTCTCACAGTTGGTGAATTAAATCAACTGATTTTAAATCCCTATCCTGCAGGATTGTTCTGGTGGCTTTGCTTGCTGAAAACAAAACAGAGGCACTTCTTACAGCAGCTGGATTTATTTCATAACAAGTTTACTATTTGGCATTGGAACAGCAAAAACATACTCACTGTCTCCAGTACAATGAAACATTACATCATTACAGCCCACAAACATACAAACAAATATACAGTCATTACAGAAAAAAAAAGTACAATACATTTTACACTGTTGTGAACAAAGCTG
>Ga0209755_10009431_pt1 | contig 10313 bp, 10 predicted proteins | sample TergutCo191P1_FD_187301 | JGI IMG/M metagenome (GOLD analysis project Ga0209755, IMG submission 187301) | Cornitermes sp. P1 segment gut microbial communities from Petit-Saut dam, French Guiana - Co191P1 (SPAdes) (version 2) | ecosystem: Host-associated > Arthropoda: Insects > Digestive system...
AGATTTTCTCTTCCTCTGCTTACAACAAATTCCAAAGTTATAGGACCTGAAATATCCGTTCCGACTTCCGGCTTCTGCGCGAGAATCGTTCCCGGATTCTCGGATGAATATTCGAGCATTATCGGTTCCTTAATTGTAAATAAATGAACGCCGCCCGCCGCGTTCATCGTTTGTAAATCCAGCCGCACTTCGTCAATTCCGCGGCTGATAAAATTTTCGATTTTATTAAGCACAATACCCTGACTGACAACAAGACGGATACGCCGTCCGGCTTTCACAATCGTTCCCGCCCTCGGCTCCTGTTCAAGAATAAATCCTCTGTCTCTCGATGTTTGAGTAAACCTGAGCTGAATGCGCGGATACAATTCTTTCACCTGCAGCTCAAGGAGCGCCTGCGTTAATTCCTTACCCACAACATCGGGCACCATCGTCTGCTCTTCGCCGTGAACAGCGATAAAAAAAACCGATACCGCGATAATACCGACAAAAATCACAAGACCCGCAACCGCGAAAATAAACATACGAAGATGATTCGCTACATAATCTTCTATTGAACTTATATCAAAACCCATAATGCCCCGCTAATTATTTTGATGAGAAACGCCCAACCGCGTACGGCAATTTTCAGTGCCCGTAAAATCGCGCGCTCCGTTTAAAAAATCACGCCAAAAAAGCGCCTTCTTTGCCTGATACTGCAGCTGCGTAACCGCCAGAATTCCCTTTCCTGTCCGGATAAGTATACCACAATTCTTGTCAAAACCCAAGACCTCACCGGGCAATCCTTCGTTCAGCGCCTCTTTAGACGCGCCGCCGCCCTCAAACATATCCGCTTTTAATATTAATAATTCACGCCCATTGTGCATAGTCCTGCATAAAGGCCACGGATCAAAAGCGCGAATCTTAGCTTCGATACTGAGGGCGCTCTCATTCCAGCCGATAACGCCGTCCTCTTTCGAAATCATTTTGCAATAACTTGTTTCGATTTTTATATCAGGATGATTCTGAGGAATACCATCAGCGTTTCCCGCCTCGATTTTTCTCAGCGTATCGATCATCATTCGCGCCGCTTTGCCTGAAACAATTTCACCTAACGTATTTTGAGTTTCTTTTCCCGTTAACTGAAATTTTTCCTGCGTGATAATATCCCCGCAGTCCATTTCTTTCGCAAGCCATTGAATTGTAATTCCCGTTTCCGTGTCACGATTCAAAATCGCAGCCTGTATCGGAGTAGGTCCTCGGTATCTGGGAAGCAAACTAGGATGAATATTGATTCCTCCCATCGGAAAGGTTGATAAGAACTTCGGACCGAATATTTTTCCATACGCGAATGATACAAGAAGATCCGGTTTTAACGCGCTCACCTGCTCCCGCGCATCGCCGTCAAGCTTAACAGGTTTTAAAATCTGCGTTACGCGATTTTTTAACGCCGCTTCCCCCACATCAGTCGGCTGAGCATCTCCATGCCTTCCGCGCGGAGTATCGGGATTAGTAAGAACGCCTGCAAGTTCAAATTCTGCCGAATCGCACAACGCTTCCAGTGAAGTAACCGCGATTGAAGGACTGCCGGCAAACAGGATTTTCATTTTTTACTCCTAATATGAAATTTATCATGTATGCTGTGTTTTAACAAGAAGAATTATATTCTATGGCAAGAGGGTTTGTTTTATCTAATGAAATGTGTTATATTGACAACACCATTTTAAGGAGGCAACTTGAGTAACGATATTATTTCTCATATGAATAACATTATCTCAATGATAGTAAAAGCTAAAGAAAATACATTGATAAGTATAAATACTGAACTTATTAAATTATACTGGAATGTTGGTGAGTATCTATACAATGAATGTACTCGTTCATCTTGGGGAGATGCTTTTATTGACACATTAGCAGATCAGATTAAAGAAAACTATCCGGAAATTAAAGGATTTAACCGACGTGGTTTGTACCGTATGAGGCAATTTTTTGAAACATATAAAGATAATAAATTTGTGTCACCACTGGTGACACAAATTAGTTGGTCTAATCATCTTCTGATACTTTCCGGGGCAAAAACTATAGAAGAAAAGGAGTTCTACATAAATCTTTGTCTAAAAGAAAAATACAGTAAGAGAGAACTGGAACGCCAGATCGACAGTGCATATTTTCAACGATACATATTATCAGAGAAAAAGCTTGAACCTGTTCAAATAGAAAAAAGAACAAAATCTCATTTTATGGACACCTATATATTAGAATTTCTTGACTTGCCAAAAAATTATACTGAAAAAGAATTTCAGAAAGCCATTATACATAATTTAAAAGATTTTATATTAGAAATCGGCAAGGATTTCTCATTTATCGGGGAGGAGTTTAGAGTTCAAGTTGCCAACAATGATTATTCTATCGATCTTCTTTTTTATCATAGAGGTTTATCATGCCTTGTAGCATTTGAATTAAAAATTGATAAGTTTAAACCTGAATATTTAGGAAAGATGAATTTCTATTTAGAAGCGTTGGATAGAGATGTAAAAAAAACCAATGAAAACCCAAGTATTGGCGTTATTCTTTGCGCTTCAAAAGAAAATGAAGTTGTTGAATATGCCATGAGCCGTAATATTTCTCCAACAATGATTTCAGAATATAATCTTAAGTTAATAGATAAGAAAATTCTTGAACAAAAATTACGTGAATATAAAGAATTGCTGCCTGACAATCATAATGAGATACAAGATGTATGAAATAATGATATAAAAGCCTCACGCAGAGGCACAGAAAGGAATAATCTCATTAATTAGATATTCTTTTTTTTCTGTTTCAGATTCAATGTCAAAATAATTTTGAAGATTAAGCCAAAACTGCGCAGAATTACCAAAGTATCTGGACAGCCGCAACGCCATATCCACTGATATTTTCCGGCTGCCTTTAATTATTTGACTAATTGCGGTTTGTTGTACTTTAATTTCCTTACTTAATCTATATGCAGTAATTCCTAAAGGTTCCAAAAATTCTTCCTGCAAAATAGTACTTGGAGGAATTAAATCCAGTTTCTTTTTCATAATAATCCCCTAATGATAGTCCGTGATGATGATATTGTAACACGATAGTATTGTCAAGTAATAATGATTGAGATGCGGCAATCCATAAATTTCACGCAGAGGCGCAGAGACGCAGAGGAAGGGAAAGGAATTTTTTACCACGAACCACATTTACCTGACCACTCGTGAGTGGTCAGGCAGGCAGAGGCGCGGAAAACGTGAAAGAAAATAAATTAAGAATTTTCCTATAGCGTTCCTTATTATTTTATCTGTTAAAAACCAATTGTATCTTTAAATTTTTGTTTTCCCATGTGTCATTATTGTTTCCTGAAGCATCGTATCTGATAATAAATTGATTATTAACAAATTTATCAATTGAGATGTTATTAAATCTCAGTTCATCTTCGAAATGTGTCCACCATGTTGTATCTTTTCCCGGAGAATGTTCAAATTGACAGCTTGCTATAAGATAATTGTTTGATTGATTTGCTGAACTAAAAAGAGAGATATATTGATAACCATCATCTATTTCTCTTACGTCTAAACGAATAAGAAAATTGATTGTTTTATATCCTTCTTGTTTCATTGTATTTAAATCAACACCAAAAACATCAAATCTTACAACATCGAAATGCTGGTTAAATTGTCCCGAATGTGTTATTTTTTGTGTTGAAGTACGGATCGTTTTGAATTCTGTTCTATATCGGCTGGGCGGTGGAACGGGCAATGATTTATAAAAATCCTGCTTGAAATCAATTTTTTGCGAAGATGTAGTTATTCCAAAATTACCGCCAGCTACATCATATTCTACAACATATCTTGGCTGGGGAATAGAACGTGCGCAAATTACTGCTGTAGATTCTATTAAGACAGAATTGTCACGGTTTGTTGTAAGAAAGAAATAAATATCACAAGCAGCGACTAAGGAAAGCCGATAGTCCCCTGCTTTTTCATTTCTATTCCCAATGGTGTATTTTATTGATTCCGATATACTTTCAGAGAATCTAGTAGCAGTAGTCAAAGTACTTGTTGTTGAATAAGCATTTTCTGTTTCAGTACCCCATGTACGAGAATAATTACCTTCAGCGCTTATTTTAGCGCCAAATAACTTTGCGATACCGCCTGTTTCAATGCCTATTTTCCCGCCAGCTGTGTTCATTTTTGTTGTTATTACCGATTCAGAAACGGTGGTTGAAAGTGAATTCTCAACTGCTATTTCTGAAACAGTTGTTTTTGTAAATTCAACTTCCATAGCTGTTTGACCGTTATATGAAATAATAGACCCTGATGAAATCGGAACATTTTTAATTAAACCTGCATCAATAATAAAATAATTATAGGTATCATCAGTTGATAAAGCCATTATAAGTGGTTCAATATTATCGATAGGCGCAGCCACCACGTCATATCTTGTTAAAGACTGAGTAACAGTCGATCCTCCTTGCGTTTCTTGATTATTATTATCCGTTTCACATGATCCTAATACTAAAATTATACAAACTCCTAAAATAATAAAAACTCTTTTCATAAAAATCTCCTAAAAAATAAAATACTCAATCAGCCTACAACGTAAGCTGTTTTACTGTTTCGTCCACGTATTACTTCCAGCTACCCTTGTATACGTCCCTATGCCTCCTTCTAGATATTTAGCTCTTAAATCGCCTGGGAATGTACCAGAAGAAGAAAAACTACCTGATGCTATAGTTCCCATAAAGGTTATGCTCGTCAAACCACTGCAATCATAGAATGCATAATTTCCTATACTCGTCACGCTGTTAGGAATCGTTATACTCGTCAGACCTGTGCAACCAGAAAACGCACCATTACCGATACTCGTCACGCTGTTGGGAATCGTTATACTCGTCAGACCTGTACAACTAGAAAACGCATAATCACCGATACTCGTCACGCCATAATGTATTATTATACTCGTCAAACCACTACCATAGAACGCATAATCACCGATACTCGTCACGCTGCTCGGTATCGTGATGCTCGTCAAGCCTGTGCAATCAGAGAACGCCCAATTACCGATACTCGTCACGCTGCTCGGTATCGTTATACTCGTCAGACCTGTGCAACCAGAAAACGCACCATTACCGATACTCGTCACGCTGTTGGGAATCGTTATACTCGTCAGACCTGTGCAACCAGAAAACGCACCATTACCGATACTCGTCACGCTGTTGGGAATCGTTATACTCGTCAGACCTGTGCAACCAGAAAACGCATTATTACCGATACTCGTCACGCTGCTCGGTATGGTGATACTCGTCAGACCTGTGCAACCCCAGAACGCACCACCACCGATACTCGTCACGCTGCTCGGTATGGTGATACTCGTCAGACCTGTGCAACCCAAGAACGCACCACCACCGATACTCGTCACGCTGTTCGGTATGGTGATACTCGTCAAACTACTGCAACTAGAGAACGCACTATTACCGATACTCGTCACGCTGTTGGGAATCGTTATACTCGTTAAACTACTGCAACCCCGGAACGCACCACCACCGATACTCGTCACGCTGTTGGGTATCGTTATACTCGTTAAGCCTGTGCAATCAGAGAACGTATATTCACCGATACTCGTCACTCTGTCGGGTATAACAATGCTCGTTAAACTACTGCAATATCTGAACGCCTCAGAGCCAATACTCGTCACACCATCAGGTATTGTTATACTCGTCAAACCACTACCCATGAACGCAGAATTACCGATGCTCGTCACACTAGCGGGGATTGTTATACTCGTCAAACCACTACCCCAGAACGCAGAATCACCGATGCTCGTCACGCTGTTGGGTATAACAATACTCGTTAAACTACGGCAATCATAAAACGCAGAATCACCGATACTCGTCACGCTGTTGGGAATCGTGATACTCGTTAAACCATAACAATAATTGAACGCATAACTACCTATACTCGTCACGCTGTTGGGAATCGTGATACTCGTCAAACCTGTACAACCAGAGAACGCACTACCACCGATACTCGTCACGCTGTTGGGAATCGTGATACTCGTCAAACCTGTACAACCAGAGAACGCACTACCACCGATACTCGTCACGCTGTCAGGTATCGTTATACTCGTTAAACTACTGCAATTCCTGAATAAAGCAGTATCAATTGACTTTATGTTACTTGGTGTGATGAAATGTACTGAAGTTATATCTGTGTCAGCGAATTCCCCATACCATACACTGTAAATTGTACCGGAACTTTTAAAATATACAACAGGCAAATATGTACTTGAATCATTCGGTCGGTAAAAAGCTGGTATATAAACATCACCGCTTGTTACTGTACCTTTTGAGACATGGTAGTAAGCATTACCAGAATATAATATAAATTCTAGCCCTATAGTACCGGTAGCGTATAAAATACGGCTTTCCATATGATTGTGATCATGGTTACACACCCTTTCTTCGTTTCCGTCAGTTGTTTCGGTAGGTTGTGTTATTATCCAATTGCTCCACATGTGCCCAAGAGCAATCACAGTTTTTTGTTCTGTCTGTGTGCAGTTTCCTCTCTGGCAAATTCTTTCATCCATACCGATCGCCGTACATGTAGGAGCGGTTTTTACTCCCCAGTTTTCGATCCATACATGACCAAGCGCGTTATCGCCCTTTATCGTCGGTTTATAACTATTGTCATGACACCCACCTCGGACGCAGGAGCCTGTCATAACGCCGTCTGTTGTACAAGTCGGATATGTTGTTTGGTTCCAATTTCCGTTTATGTGTCCAAGAGCCGCAAAGCCTGTACTGCGTGTACTGGTATTTCCGCATTTATCAAAGCGGACGCAGTTCCTTGTATTGTTTCCTGCTGTTGTACAGGTTGGGGATATCCAATCATCGTACTCATGTCCGAGCGCTGGATAGGTACCGCTTGGCGATGTCGCAGGACAGTCGGGGCAGCTACGAAGTCCGCTTCCTTGCGTAGTACAGGTAGGCGGTACAGCGTTACTGTTATATACCCATGCATGTTCGAGCATTTCAGTTTTACGCGTTTGTTTTATTTCACAATTGGTGCGATCGCATATCCTTGTATCTTCACCATCGGCTGTACAGGTGGCAAGAGTTGTATGTTTCCAGCTGTCATCAAGCCATACATGGTTGAGCGCGAGAACAATGCGTTTTTCATCTGTGGTGCAATCGTCACGAAAACAGATTCTTGTATCTTCGCCGTTGGTAGTGCAGGTAACAACGGTTGTATGCAGCCAGTTGTTAATCCATTCATGTTCCAGCATTTCCACGACATGTGATTCTTCTTCTTCGCAATTATCACGATTGCAAACCCTTGTATTTTCTCCATCTGAAATACATGTGGCAAGAGTTGTTTGCATCCAGTTATCAATCCACTTGTGCCCAAGTTTCGGAAAACTACCCTCAATTGATTCCGCAGGGCAATCCACACAATTTCGCTGACCGCTTCCGGGCTCTGTACAGGTTGGTTCTGTTGCGCCCGGCGCGTATTCCCATTTGTGGTCGAGCATGGGGATTATTCCGCCGGTTTCGGTATATCGGCAGCCGCTGTTGGCGCAGGCTAATTCTCCAAAACCTTCCTCGGTACATGTGGCATGCTTTAAAATATTCGCGGTGGATTGTTTATCATGAGCGGCAGGGTTAATGGCAATCGCTTCGGTTTGCTTTTCGCCGCAATCGCCGCATATCCTTTCATGGCTTCCTATAGAAACACAGGTGGCATTGACGGTCACTACCCAATCTCTCCAAATATGCGCGTGGGTATCGTCTTCTTTACAGGTAGATACAGAAATCCCAATAATCCCTACAAGAGCGATAATTCCAAACAATTTGACAAAATTTCTCATAAAACACCCCCCTTACGATTAGTAAACCTTTCTTACATATCTATCACATACTAAATTATTATTCAATACATACTTAGTAAAAAAATATACTAATTCTATTATTATCTAATAGGTAACAAATGGCGAGTTTACGGGATATTTTTAGAAGAAATCTAAAGAAAAAACGCCGAATTTGCGGCTTTTCACAGGAAAAATTAGCCGAAATGACGGAAGTTTCTACTCACCATATAACAATGATAGAAACAGGACGGAATTTTCCTACAACAGAACTAATCGAACGTATCGCAAACGCCCTGAACATCAAAGCTTACGAACTCTTTATGGAAGAAACCGGCTCGGCAAAAATCGAATTTGAACGGCTGCGCAGCGATATCAAAGGTGACATACAACAATTGCTTACTGATTTTTTGGAGAAAAAAAACTCAAACTTGACGATATGAATTATTGTTCATATACTATTAATATGGCATGGGAAGTGAAAACAACCGATGAATACGATAATTGGTTTTTAGGACTTGCGGAGAGTGGGCAAGAAGCAGTCCGTATGAAAGTTGAACTTCTTGAAGAATATGGTCCTCTATTACCCAGACCTCATGCTGATACGTTAAAAGGCAGCAAGATTAAAAAACTTAAAGAATTACGAGCCCAGTCGGATAATCAAGTGCTGCGAGTTGCTTTTCTATTCGATGAAGAACGTAAAGCTATCTTGCTAATCGGCGGAGATAAAAAAGGAAAAAATGAAGAGTTGTTTTATCAGAGGTTGGTAAAACAAGCCGAAGAAATTTATAAACAATACCGAGACGGGTAAAGGAGAACCATAATGGCAAAAGCAAAAACATTAAAAGAATTTCACCCTTTAAGCGAACTTGATGCAAGAATGAATCCTGAAGTGCTTGCAAGAGCTAAAAAAATGGCTCAAAAGGAAAGCCTTAATATCAGACTTGCAATTTTACGTGAAAAGTACGGAGTAAAACAAAGTGAGATAGAAAATTTTACACAGACAGCTGTCTCAAAACTTGAAAACAGAAAAGACATTCGTATTTCTACATTAATAGATTATCTTGACAGTCTTGGTATGGGATTGGAAATTACCGCTTATCCTAGAAATTCTTCAAAGAAAGAATTATTACTGCGGGTATAGTATTTTTTAAGCCTATAAATAATTTTGTGTAAAACGCTATACTACCTAAGGAGGATAGTATGGCGATTACCAAAGAAGTATTGGACGATCTATTGAGTTTTTGCGGTTAGTGACAGAAAAGAATATCTAACTTCTTTTTATTCTGCCATCCGAAACAACATGCACAAAAATACCGCAAAGTAATGTTGTCAGCGAAACCAAAAGAAAGAAATATTCTCTGTTTTTTCTATCTCTTCAAAATCGTCATGGTCAGAAGTAACGAAAGTGCCGCCTAATTTGATTGCAGTTGCAAGTCCTATGGAATCTCCTAATGGAATAGCATACTGCGCTTTAAGACGAGCAGTTTCTGAAAAAATAGTTGTATCAACCGTATTAATAAAATTAATTGGCATATCGTAAATTTTTTCAAGAATAACATCAGCTCCGCTTTTCCCGGCTTTTCGGTAAAAAAGATAATATACCTCAATCAGATTAATGGTATTCATATAGATACCCGATTGCCCGGTCACCGCTTCAGTAATCAATGCTTCAACTTTATCCGCACCATTTTCACCTTTGAACAGAGCCATGAGAGCGCAAGCATCCAGAACATAAATCAATTAGCATCTCCTAGTCCGGCTGTAAACTTCCGCCATTTTTCTTCTTCCATATCCAGATCACAGCGGCGTTCTTCACGAATGTCGTCCGCAGATAAGGGAATGTTTTTGCAAAGCTCTTGTATTTCTTTCACCGTGGTTTTAATATTTTTTATTTCTTTTTTGGGAGAAAACCAAGTTAACTCAAATCGAGCAGTTGTTCCCGCCGTTGCTTCACTGGGAAGATTAAATGTAATACGACGGTCAGCCGGAATTTCAATTGTTTGCGTTATGGTCATATATTAAATATAACATGATATTAGATTATTAACAAGTGAATAATGACTTGGGAATTGATTTAAAATGTTTAATAAAAAGTTCGTGTCTGTTCGTGTGGTTCGTGGTAGAATCTTTTTCACATCACTTCTTCTCATCCTTAATTGATTTCTCATATTTCTCAATCATCTTCTTTTTTTTATTTTCGGGAAGATGATCGATAAAGAGAACTCCTTCAAGATGATCGTATTCGTGCAAAATAACGCGCGCGAGAATGCCGCTTGCTTCGATGGTGAAAGCCCTTCCTTTTTCATTCCACGCCTGAACTTTTATCGTTTCTGGGCGCATTACATTTGTATAAATCCCCGGTATTGAGAGACAGCCTTCTTCGAACTTTACATTTTTAAGCGATGTTTCAAGGATTGACGGATTAATAAAAACACGCGGCTCGTCGTCCTGAACATGAA
>Ga0209755_10009432_pt1 | contig 10313 bp, 8 predicted proteins | sample TergutCo191P1_FD_187301 | JGI IMG/M metagenome (GOLD analysis project Ga0209755, IMG submission 187301) | Cornitermes sp. P1 segment gut microbial communities from Petit-Saut dam, French Guiana - Co191P1 (SPAdes) (version 2) | ecosystem: Host-associated > Arthropoda: Insects > Digestive system >...
CACACTAATCTGTGGTCACACTTCCACAAGGTTGTGGAAAAATACAAAAGTGGCTACCCATCACACTCAGTAGCTTCCTAGATATCATGCTATGTGGAATGTACTTTAACCACACTTTTCACAATTTTCAGAACCAACTGTTTTCCCTTTATTTTAATTATGCCTGGTAAGAGAGATGCATATACTGATGAAAAGCCTAAGGATAAAAGGAAAAAAGAGAGTCATATCACTTTGAGAGAATGTGGAGGTGTTACACAATTTGAGAAGGTAAATGTATATAGGTGCTTTGAACATCAGTGTGGTGTAAGTGAATCAATGATTTGTTTTGTCAAGAAAATGACAACGAGATCAAGGAAGGGTTTAAACCACTGATCTATTGGGTGCAAAAATTTCTTGTTTAAGTTTTCATGACCCCTTGCTTCAAAAGATAGACAAGACCTTGTTTGAATGACTGCCAAGTGAGAAACAGAAATGACTGTAAGTCAGTGGTACTGTATTGAGGGAGCAGCCCATATCAGGTGAGGAAGGTTTGAAGGTCTCTGAAGTCCAGGAATCTAGCATTCAAGGTCATCATCCTTGCCCTTGATAATGTCCCAGAGCATATGCAGGATCTTGTCTTACCCATTCATATATTCAAGCTAAACAGTACTTAAGAACACAACTTAACCCTGCAGCTGCTGAACCAGGGTATCAGCCATTACATTTGCTGCACATTCTGCCATATCTAGGATGCAGGTGAGAAGCAGAACATTCTTAATGTTAGTGGATGGTGGAAATTGTGAAACACCACTGACTGCATTGTAAATATGAAGCAGTCCAATAAAAAGGTTAAGTTCATGGTTCTTAATGGATGCTGAAAAAAGTCTTACATTGATTCCTCAACCAGCTGGACAAAATAAGGAATATCCTCATGTTAGCCTGTAAAGTTGCAGGAGAAGATTCACAGATTTGGAGTAGGGTGGTATCCATGAAAATTTTGACTTTCATGCTGCTGAGTTATATGAGGTGGACTTTCAAACAGCTGACAGTGTTCTGGGAACCAATAGATTGTAACTGTTGTGAAGAGGCTACCAGTGTTCTAAAGCTAAGCATCCAGATGGACAACAACTTAGCCAACCATTTCTTTGAGGTTGACCATTTCACAGGATCATAGGAGGGTGCTCTCAAATTTACAAATGATGTAGTAGCTGCCGCTGAACCATACGAAGTGTATAAGGAGATGCAGAAGGAGGCAATCAAAGATCATCTCTTTATTCACTAGGCCTTCGGTCTCCTGTAAACCATGCCTTCTACATCATTTAGTCACCCTGACAGCTTTCACCAAGAATACTGGCATTGTTGCAAAAGCCAATAAATGTTTTTGTTTTCATTATTCATTAATTTACAGATTATCATGTTTTGTGGGTCTTTGGTTTCCCTAATCCACTGTCGCACAACACAGCCTCACTGTTTGCAGGATTTTCAAGACTGTAACCCTGCAAATGGCAAGAATTTGCTGAATTCATGTATTCAGTCAAGTCCTGAAATATCATACAAAATTTCACAGCCAGATATTTTGAAACTGACAACTGGTAAAGAGAATTTACATGAAACAATGCAGTTAGGTTAGTACTATATGCCACATCAAAAGCCATAATTGTCATGAGCACAGTTCAGTCCAAGAAACAAATCTAGAACAAAATGTTAACCAAAAAACACAGTTACAAAATGTAATTGAATTATCTTAACCACATCTGTACATGCAGGTCATTATGGACTGTTATCTTGTTGCAGCACGGTGCAAAAAAAAAAAAAAAAAAAAGACTATGATGAAAGCTGGAAGTTTTATTCCTCCATAATTCTGTTGTTAATATCTGCCATCATTGTAAAATCTGTTTGTTTATTTATTTATTCATTCCTACATTATATAAAATTCATTTAAAGTTGGCTGTTCTCATTATTGGTACAAATATCCCCAGGTTACCAGATATTAGAAAGGGCCTTAGATTTGAAAAGATTCTTTGGCATGACCATTGAATCGAGAATGGACATGAGACGGAAGAAATGATACACATTTCTGGTACAAAACACAGGAGATATTCGAAAGATAAAATTAGTAAGCCACAAACAGTAAAAAAAGAAAGAAGAAGAAAAATTAGACTTGTATAGCAATATGAATAAGCTTAAGAAGGCACATCAACTTGAAAAGCAATTTGGTAAAGGATGAGCCACCCTAATGGTTAACTCTTATCTGTTTCTACTGGTTGGCTCTTAGCCTCAGTTTTGGTCCATGTTTCCTATATCCATACCATTTTTCCTTGCAGATCGCATGCTTCTATCCTAAAAACAGAGGCGGTAAGTACCTCTCAAACCATGAGCACAGCTACCATACAGCAAGAGTATGCAACACATAGGGACCCAACAGCGCATCACAACAAATTATTGTTTTATACTAACTGAATACCATGGACTATCCATGCAAATTAAATGTATTCAGGAGAGCTCAAACAGGGTGAAAGGATTCAAACAAATAGTTTTGTTTGAAAACCAAGTCTGTTGACAACAGTTTATAACAAGTGGCCCACAAATCCCAACTACATTACTGTCTGAAACACTGGTACCATCAACAAAAGTAACAGTGTCACATCCCAGAAGACAGGGATCTCAGCAGTTACTGCTATAAGAACCTCAGGTATATCATTAGAGTGGTTGCTTTGTGGTTTATTTAATGATACTATCAGTTCCTGAGGCTATAGAGCACTGATGACACGATGATCTAGAAAGCTTTTGATAAAATAGGATTTGGAAGGAAGCACTCTGGATATAATCAAGATTATATCTTCACATTTACCTGCAGTTACTTTATGAACCCATGGTAAATATCAGCCAGGACAGTTGGTGTACTGGCTCAGATTTGAACCAGAAACCTGTCAAAGAAGGTTGTATGCCAAACTGGTGAGTAGTATGCTCTTTAATGTTACAATTTTTTTATTATTTTCCTTTTGTTTTTGTGTTATGTACAAAGTATTTGAACTGACCATGAGTTTCTTCTTCTGCCTCAGTCTCTCTTTGCACAGGAACACAACAGCTGACTTGAACACAAAGCACATTGCATGCAGCTCCAGACCCTTCTTGATCTTTCCGAGGAAGTCTGAGATATTGAGCCACTCCACACCTCCATAGTATAACAGGTCACCAGGACTCAAATCTATTGGCTGTAAAGTGAAAAAGTTAAATCAAAGATAGTGTTAAAGCTTCTAGTTGCTAACAAACACATCACCAGTAACAACACTACTCAGGACTAGATGTATGTGTAATGCCACTGTGTTAAGTGTAAAGATGCAAGTGTGTGCTCTCCAATGATGTGTATTTTATACCTCAAGTTGAATGCCTGTAGAGGCACTGCAATCTAATTCATTTTTCAGAAAACATATAGGTAATTTGGTTTTCTGTGTAGATTATTAAGAAAACAATCATTAGTTAATCCTTTACCAAGTGATACAGCTTTCTCTTTGGGTCACTGGTGTCTATGTACATGAATGGCATATGTTATGAAAAATGATGGGGACTTACTGAATGTTAAACTGTTACTTCATTTTACAGCATCTCTGTGCAGATTTGTGCTGCTCCCTTGTGGGCAGTCTTTACACAGACTGAAAATAGTGTTTCATAGTGAATGACCGATATGTTGGTAATCTTCATTGCATTTCTTGTTGGTGTAGAACCAAGGTGCCATACGCTACTCTCTGAATTTACATAAGGCCGCTCCTGAATTGTCACTGCCTACCTTGCACAGCTTAGTGAATTTTGTGTGTGTGTGTGTTTGTACATTCATTTCAATCATTATTTATTGGCTTTACTGAAACATACTGAGTAGCCTACTCCAAAGAAAGTTATATTATCCTAGCACCACAGTAGTTAGTTCTTCATTACTGTAAACCTTTCATAGAAAGACATGATATGTGCTTGTACACAAAAAACAGAGCTGCAGTTTGCTATATGAATAGTCTGTTGTTCTGCACTGTAACCCATGGAATTACATTTGAAACTACAGTTCAACTGTCCAATTGGAGGAACAACTTGTAATGTTCTGTACCTATGCATGTTGTGTGCTGCCACCTCAAAGCACTCTATAACACTGCTGAGAGTGAATTTTGACATTTTCACCTTCAGATGTTACCCTTATACTGTATATGAGACTGTGATTTCAGAGAATTTAAAAATTTTAGTAAAGTACTGCATTTTATCAACAAACTGAATAAATCACATGTGAAATATTTTAGTGTAAGTGTACATATTTTGCTGAATACACTGCAAAGTTTACTTCCCACTTTTGCATTTCCTCATAATTAGACTAATCTTAGCCAAGTATTACATTTTTGGTAGGAAATATTTAACAGTACTCCATCTGCAGAGTCAGATCTCTCTTAACTGTCTACCTTCTCACAGGATTAACTAACAGAAGGACTTATTGCTTCTAAAGGACTCTGCTCCATGCAGTTAATAAGTTACATTCTTCACTTCTGCTGTGTTCTCATGGTAAAAAAATTACTAAAAATCACTGACATTTATGCTGACAGTATAATATTTTTCCATTCTACATCATTAAGTATGCAACCTTCATTAAAGAAGTCATTATTTGAGGTTCTCACAGCAGTGATTATGAATAACAGAGTCTTGTAGAATCTGATGCAATGTTGTCAGTGAGACCACCAATAGTGTATTTACCCATATGCAAGATGACTCTAATATAAAACAACACCTCCCCCCTAAAAATACATGTCTGCCAAGGGAAAATGTATTTATCCAAACCTAAGATGACCCCCTAAAAAATTAAAAACTTGCTAAAAAGATATTTTACTATTAATTTTGTACACTTAATATACAAACCATGTCAGATTCTATCTTTACCAATCAGTGTCACTGTCTCCATGTTTAGAGTCAGTGCCTTCACCTTCCTCAAACTCACCCCTAACATTTCCATCCACTTCACTGCCATTCCACAACATGTCATCGTCAGTCTCATACACTGCACAGCACTTCTTATAACCCTTCACAATCACTTCTGGTGAGATGCGCTGCCACTCCATTATGATTCTTACCAACTAAATAATACATTTTTGTTTCTTGGTTTATAAACTTACTCAAACTATTGAAGATTCATGATTTTCCCCATAAATGGTGTTGGCAGTGTTAGGAATTTAAATACAGGCATTTTGGATTTTGTGTCATGTCTGTGATCTTATCAGCCTTAATTCATGTCTCTTCTTACAGTTTTTATTTTCTGAACTGGTCCAGGTTTTATTTTTGAATCTTGTGATTAATTTTCAATATTTCAATAGCCATTATCCTGTTACTATCCTTGGACTGTAACTCTTCCCAGGTGCATATCTTAACAAGTTACTGTCTCTATGGTGCCCAATGACTGAGAAGAGCTTGATCTAAGGGGCCTAACAGGGTAGGTGCTTCTTTGCCTGAATATGGAATAGGAGTCAGTTTCTTAAAATTTGTGCTTCTTTTAAAAATTATACAAAGGATGAAGTTCCAAAAAAGAAGACTGTGTCAGTTAACTTCAGTCATGCTGTGCTCTCACTTTTGGACTTCTTGACCCGAGATGGGACTGATAGGATGTCCCAAAATGTTGATAAGGATTTACCATTTAACGCTGCATATTATCTCAGAAGAGCTCAGATCTCACATGATGATTTGGTGATGTAGGGCTTGGTTTGGCTCTGCATGGTCCAGTTTGGTGCTGTGAATTTACGATGATCTCACATATTTAAGATCCAAATTTAAGGATAAAACTTCATCTTGCATTCGAGTAAATATAGTATTTTTGAGGAACCTGATGCCTGCACACTTAAAACAGATTCTACCTCTGCAGCATTGGTACCCTGAACCCAACAATACAGCACAACATCTCAGAGACAATTATCATTATAGTCACTGTCAGCAGAATGTCAGATCTCACACAGGAAAGTTAGATGTGATATAAAAACAGTTCATGTTTGAGACACTAAAGTGTAACTACAAACCACTGTTCCCTGTAGTATATTCAAGCAAAATGTATGCACAGCTGATAGCTATTTACCTGTTTACATGACTTCTGATGCTGCCTGAACAGATGATCAAAGATTGCTCCATATTCCTCGTGTATCCTCTGCATCTCATTGATATGCTCTGCTACTTTCTCCATGCCTTTCAGAGCCTCTAAAATACGAATAATGAAATGACTTAGCATGTGGTAAGACGTACTTAGTGCTTTTTTTCAATTCATTGAATTAAGTTTGAATCACATATGGCTGCACCCATGTAACACCAGACTGCTGCAGTATATGTTCTGAAGTATTTCACTATAGAACATTATCCTAAAGTAACATTTTGTAATTTGAATTTATGGACTCATGTTTTCTAATTTTTTTTGAGCCTTTCTCTGTCCTTTCATCCACTTACATTTAAACAAATGAATATTTCTCTAAATCCTTCATTAAGAACTGACTTTAAATTGTCACTCTTAGTATTTTCTGTTTCCCATACTATAAATTATGTCTAATGCATTTTTAGTTATCCTTTACAGTTTACATGTTCATTGTACAGTGAGCAGGATGTGACATCATTACTCTCTTACCCACACAGAGGACGGATGTTCTTGTTGAGTGGGTGGCACAACTGCTCTTAATTGGAATGTGTTGACTTCAAATCTCAGGCCATAGACTTGCTAACCTAACAGGGGTTTACTGTGATTTTCTCAGTCCCCCTCATCAAATTAGGGAACCACATAAAATGAGGCCATGGGTGCTTCATTCTACATCCCTTCCAGTTCATTATTCACTAACATATGATGCGACATACCCTGAGCTACTGACAGTATTGTTAAATAAACCATAAACACCAAATAAATAAAATTCATCAACACAGTTTCTGTTAAGGTTACAACTGATGGCAGATTTTGAAAGTGGGGAAAACAACTTTTGAATTTATGCAAGATTATTGTAATACCAAAAGTTACATTATATATTAATGATGCATGAAGTTAGGAAGCTTTTCAAAATACATAATGCGGAACAACATGTATCAGATTTCAGGTTTTCACAGTGGAAAATATGAAAATTGCTGTATTGTATGGTGTGACTACATGCTGTCTTATAGATAGGTTTAAAATTACATGGTTTTTTCAACACAGAAAACCAAAACCTTCAAGATACAACAGCCCCTCCATTTAAAGGATTAATAGAGGGAACGGGTGAATCGATTATATCCGAATTTCTGCAGCTGGAGAAAATATATTTGAAAACTCATAAAATTATCCCAGTACTAAAATATTATAATAGAAAAGACACAATTTTCAAAATAAATGAAATTAAGTGTGCTTACAAAGGCACAGTATTTTTATGATTATATGAAATTGTAACAAAATCCCACAGGGATGTTGCCCCATGACCCCAATCTAGACAGTTTTTCCTGAACAGCTCAGATTCTTTCAGAAGGCCCATTGCAAGCTTCACCAAATGTATGCCTATTTGTGATGGCACATCTCTTCGAAAATTACCAAATCCAGCCAACAGTTGCTTTAAAATAAATTTTTGTACACTTTACCATTTTACTGGCAACAATATTTATCACTATGGATACTACATGAACATCACTTTACATGCCATTTCATCACAGTTTCTTCTAAATTGATTTCATTTTCTGGGTTCATATATTTCTTTGGGCTACCTTTTGCATAATGGCCAGCATCTTCTATATCAAAACGATAAATATTTTTGAAGAACTGGCTTTGTTTTCATACACAGCTTTTTCACTCCAGTGACAAGCATATACACATATGGCTGCCAGGTGTATACATAATTCCAGCACTTCAGTCAACTCCAACATTTGCTTTGCACTTCAGTGCACCTGGGATTTCTTCTTGCCATTCTGGACCCCAAATGTACTTACTCTAACAGCAAAAAAGTTTAAAAAAAAAAGTTTATTATAAATATTCTGTTGATGCACCTTGTCACTGTGCAGGCAAAGTCTAAGGTGGTATCACGAAGAACGGCATTTCATCCTCTCTCACGAAACACCGTGAATTCAAGTCACTGGTAGGTACAATAACTAACATTTTTTAAATTTTATGAAAAGGAATACAGGAAAAGTTCATATTTTTCTCACAACTGGTAAACACTTACCAGATTTTTTTGTTTTCTACTGGAGTGATCCTGTATTTGCAAAAGAATCCAACCCAAAATTTTCATCAATAAATCTGACATCTGTTTAACACATATTTGTTAAATTAAGAGTCTAGTGCATATGAAAATCATATGGACTGTATAATATATATAATTTGTGTTCTATACTACACTGTGGAAAAATTTTGCCTTCTTGTGACTAACATTTACTAATGCAGGCAACTCTGAATTCATGTGATCTGTACAGGAATAGCACACAGACATTTTATGGCAATGACTCGAACTTATTAGTAACTTGATGTAAGAATCAGTTTTGAGACTGGCAGCGCCAGGTTATCCAAGTTTCTGTCTGCACTCACCCACTAGGTGCTGGTGCTCATCAGCTTGTGGATCTGTGAGGTTCCGCAGCTGCTGAAGCAACAAGGGGTACTTAAGAATTCTTTGTATTGGCTTTATGAGATATGACTCCAGTGTTGAGGAATGTTGCTGGCGAGGATTTCTTGCTGAAAGGAACTCTTGGAGTGCTTGATTGCCTTCGTCTGAAAAAGTAATGTAATATCATCAGTACAAGGACATAAAAGTTCTAAATTTGATTAACATCCACAAAAAACTTCCGTTTGTTCCATTTCTTTAAATTACGCATCTGCAGCAGACACCACAAGAAAAAAGCTGATGTAGAAAACCCATATTGAATGTTCCTAGATGAAGGATTTTCCTTATTTCATATTCTGGGTCATCTAAACAATATCAATAATCTCAATACCAAATTCCCTTCATTTAAGACTTCCTTTAGTTAATGTTTAAATTGACTGCTCCCCGAAATAACTATTTACCATTAGAGATAGGTCAGCCATTCAGACATGGAAGAGAGGAATAAAACTATATTAAACAAGTTAACTTAATACTAAAGTGACATGGGGACTATTAGAAGAGAAATAAAGAATACAAAAAGTGACATCTAGTTGGTTTTCCTTATCCACAGCCCCAAAGTAATTTAAGTTCTTGAGGAAACGGGCTAAGAAGTATTTTAACACCCTCCCTATAGTCTTTTGTACATATGTAGTTATGAACCCTGTACAGTGATGGAAAACAAGTGGAAGTGAATAATGGTTAAGTAGAAGAATTCTTACTAGATACTGATGGAGCACAAGGTAAAATCAAGGCTTCCTGCTTAGTACTCTGATGACAGAAAAGTGCAGCAATATGTACTAATTATATTTCCAAGTATTCACGTATGGTCTTTAGGCACAAAGGAAATCACGCTATTCTGAAAGAACTTAAAAAACAACCACATTTTGGAAAAATCAACAACTATAAATATGACTTAATACAACATGTTAGCAGAATTAATAAATCAAGACCATTGCAGGCTGCTATGAAATATCACATGGCAGGTAAAGGGAACCCAGGACACCCATTACAGAGATTTCTTTCCCAGGACACCCATTACAGAGACTTCTTTCTCAGGACACCAACTAAAGAGACTTCTTACACAGAAACCCACTACAGAGACTTCTTCCCCAGGACACCCATTACAGAGACCACTTTCTAGGACACTAACTACAGAGACTTATTACCGAGACACCCATTACAGTGACTTCTTTCCCAGGACACCCACTACAGAGACTTCTTTCGCAGGACACCCATTACAGACTTCTCTCCCAGGACACCCATTACAGAGACTTTTCTCCCAGGACACCCACTAGAGAGACTTCTTTCCAGGACACCAATTACAGAGACTTCTCTCCCAGGACACCCATTACAGAGACTTATTTCACAGGACACCCATTACAGAGACTTCTTACCCAGACACCCATTACAGAGACTTCTTTCCCAGGACAGCCATTACAGAGATTTCTTACACAGACACCCATTACAGAGACCTCTTCCCCAGGAAACCCATTAAAGAGACTTCTTACACAGACAACCATTACAGAGACTTCTCTCCCAGACACCCATTACAGAAATTTCTTTCCCAGGACAACCATTACAGAGACTTCTTTCCCAGAACACCCAATACAGAGACTTCTTTCACCAGGACACCCATTACAGAGACTACTCTCCCAGGACACCCATTACAGAGACTTCTTTCCCAGGACACCCATTACAGAGACTTCTTTCCCAGGACACCCACTATAGAGACTTCTTTCCCAGGACACC
>Ga0209755_10009433_pt1 | contig 10313 bp, 3 predicted proteins | sample TergutCo191P1_FD_187301 | JGI IMG/M metagenome (GOLD analysis project Ga0209755, IMG submission 187301) | Cornitermes sp. P1 segment gut microbial communities from Petit-Saut dam, French Guiana - Co191P1 (SPAdes) (version 2) | ecosystem: Host-associated > Arthropoda: Insects > Digestive system >...
TTGGGTTTGTTAATAATTATCGGGGATTCAATTTCGTACCTGCCGGGTGTTACGTAAATATGCTTTCCTTCCGCAATTTTTTCGTTGATGGAAGCTGCTTTGTCCAGACCAACAGCGTGTATGGTGCTTGCCTGAGGCCTTACTTCAGTTTTAGTTATATAGAAATTGTCGATAAAGTCGATTATCTGACCCGGACCCATGCCTTCACCGGCGGTCATACCGTCAAGCCGATTTCCGGGATTTGCAGGCATGCCGGCCATATTACCGGAATTCCATGAAACGCCTACCGCTCCTGTTCTGAAAGCCGGAACAAATACCTTGTACTCGCCTTCAGGCGTGTAAAACAGGAAAGGTTTTTCGCGGATTAGCGGCGATGTGCTGACAGTTGTCTGAGCGCCGGTTGAGTTATGCGCCGCAACTTGCCCTGATGACCCTTGTATTACCGTATTCCAGTTTGTGCCGCCCATTTGCACTGTAAAATGGCAGTTTCTTGTATACCACTGCTGCTGGGAGCCGGGATTAACGGTAGTTGTGAAGTACGAGTCCGCTGTATAACCGCCTGAACAGTTTCCATTGTTGTAATGGTATGTTGTTGGGATTCTAACTAACATTCTGCGGATTGGCGCAGATTGTGAAACGCCCCAGTTAAACTGACTGCCGCCTGTTAATTCAAAATTCTCGATAGATCGCCAGAATGTGCATGTCGCGTTATTACCTTCAAGGTGGGCAGGCGTGGAAATTGATGTTCCTACAAGTTTTGTTTGAGACGGCAGAGCGCCAAGTCCTGCGATGGTTGTATAGAAGCCGATATTGAGAGTGCCTGCAATGTTATATTCGCCGGGTTTAAAGAAAAAGGTGTATCTTCTGCTGGAAAATTCCCCGATTCTTCCGTCTCCCTGCTGAACTCCGCCGCGCATTTCTGTATCATGAATGCGGTTAATTTCTCTTAGTATATCTGCCGGAGCGTCGTATTTTGCGTCATAAATCAATACTGTAGGTCCGAAAATTTTCATTTCGAGTGATACAATACTTTCGGCAATCATTTTGTCTTCTGCGCCGAAAGCCTGAATTTTGTAATAATTTTCGTATTTTTTTTCATTCGGACCGTTTGGTGCATGGAGGCTGTCACTGTGCTCGAATGTAATTCTTCCTGATTCAGGCCAAATAGTATCAAGGTATTCATATTTGCCAATCCTGCTTCCGGCGTGTGATACGTCGTAATAATCTGCATTATCAACAGGATCCCACGAAAGACCTACAGTGTTTACCTCGCTCAAAGTGACATCCCAGTTTTTAATACTTGGTACAGATGTTGTGTTTTTACCGGTTTTAGGAGCGTCTTCCGGGCATGCAGCTAGTATAAAAACTGTTACACAAACAAGTCCGATTAGTTTTAAAACCCTGTTTTTATTAATTAAATACATACTTCCTCCAATATCTTAATAATCCTGATTAATATATATAGCGGTTTATAATTTTTTTCAAGGTTTGCGATAAAAAATTGATATTTAATTAGAAGCACGATATATTATGATATGTATTATTACAGAATTTGTTACATAATCTATATTTTAAATTTAAGGAGAAATTAAGGATGTTAAGTATTCAGAGCCGCATTTTTACCGGATTAATAATCCCGGCAATGTTATTATTTATTGCTTGTCCTGAAAATAATGACAACGGTAATAAAACTACGGGAAGAACTTTTACAATATCAACGGAGATTATAGGACAAGGCGAAATTATAATTACTCCTGAAGGTCCGTATAAACAGAATGACGTTATTACCTTACAGCCTGTTACAGGCGGCGAATGGAGATTCTTCGAAATACGCACTAATCCCAACAGACCGCTCACTGGTATCAGTGATAATAAATGGACTTTTGTTATGCCGGGCAGAAATACTGAAGTTACGATAGAATTTCTTCACATGAATGAATTTCCTTTCTCTATCATCAAAGGAACTCATGCAGGCGGTGATTTTACCATCAGTCCGGAAGGAAATCATAAAGTTGGCACCCGTATTGTTTTAAAACCCATGCCGGAAAGTGATGTTTACAGATTCGACAGATGGACAACTACCCCCCCAACCCTTGCGGCAAGTATTGTTCCTGATTCTGTCAGTGGACAGTGGGTTTTTAATATGCTAAGCCGCAATGTTACAATCAACGCTGTCTTTGAAGAAGATCCGGTGCCGTTAATCACGACAGGAGCGATTAAGATAACTCCGCCTGTCGTAAATGCTACAGCGCCGGTTAAAGACGCCGCAATTAATAGCGCAGATGTAACAGGAAACTTTTCTGTAAAAATAAATAGTGTTTACGGTACGGGCAAGCTTGAAGGCGGCAAGTTCAGCAGAAGGTCTGTTTATACTTATGTGCTTACCCTTACACCTAATACAGATAACAGGTTTGGCACTTCTTCAGAAATTACCGTAACTGATTTATCAGGTGTTCCGTATGAAGACGTACATTATAGTTTTACCCCCGGCAGCCCAACCGCGGCTGTCACGATTAAATTCCCGGGAACTGCGGCCAGACCGAAAAATCCGAGCGCAATAGACCGCGCTCTTGGCAGAGGCAGCACTGCTGTTGCGGCCAATACCAGCGGTTCTAACTCTACGGCAACCGCGGGCAGACCTTTTGAAGGAACGTCGCACCTGTTAAGTGATACCTATATGGTATGGCAGGCCGCGGGCGATCCGCTTCCTCACTGGCTTTCTGTTGATCTGGGCGAAGTAATGGATATAGGTACCGTCGTTATAACATGGGGAGCCGGCTCAGGTAACTTATGGGACGGGATGGTATCCGCAGTTATTCAAGTATGTGACGGAGCGCCTGCTGTAATGCCGGAAGGTGAGGCACTATGGAATACGAGTGGCAATTACTCTGATTATGGCTGGAAAACTGTAGGAGCGCTGCGGAATATAGCAAGAGCTGAGGTAACGCCGGGCGTACTGGTATATCCTCCTATTCCGGTACCAAACCCCACTCCGTCAGGTTACGCGTATACTCAGAATAGAGCGGATAATAAATGGGCTAACTTGATAGTAATTGACGAAAGCACAAGAGGACGCTATATCCGTATCAAAGTGGCTCAGCCGACAAGGAATCCCGGTAACGCTTCACATGAGTTTGGAGCGTGGACTTCCTGGCAGCGCATCTCCGCGTTTGAAGTTTATCAGGAAAGATTTACCGATCTGGAACCTGATGAAGTAATCAATTCAGCGCGTAACATAAGCGGTAAAATTACCGGCGAGGATGGAAAGCCGATTAGCGGGGTTGGGGTGTCAATTAATAAAATTGCAAATCCTCAAATAACCGCGCCGATAGAAGTTAGTACGGTTGCTGACGGCACATACACTCTGACTGTCCGCGCTAATACCGGGTATACCATTACCGTATACAAAGCAGGTTACAAGCAGATTAAAATTGACGCTTATGATGTTCCTGCTTCAGGAATTATTGAACCTCTGAATTTTGAACTTGAGCTTGATTAATAGAAGGAGCTGATAAAGATGAAAAAATTAAATATTGCTGTAATATCAATTATCATATTTGTTGTTACCGGAGGGGTTTTATTCGCGAACCCTGATCTGATTTCTCCGCAAAGGACGGCTACATCAGGACAATTCTGGAGTGAAGCAGATTTGTTCATTGACATGCGAGGATATGCCGCGCTTGATTTTAATAAATTCTTCGGTCTTGTTTCTTTTGAAGATGTGTCAAAAATTAAGATTGGGTTTGCGTCAAATTTCGGTCAATTGTATTTTGCCTGTTATTACAGCGGAAATACATTTAATATGCCGGCTCACCGGTACAGTGAACAAATGGATGGGCAAGGTTTCTTTGCTTCTCCGAAAACTATGAGAGTTTATACCGTGCTGCCGGAATTCACAGGCACAAATTTTCCCGAAAATAATATTTCTCTTCTTTTTGGTTTTGCTGATATGGGTATAAGACTTTCATTGTTTTCTGATTATTGGACACGGGCCATCAATGAAGATTTCAGAGCAAATACAAACTTTTACAAAAGCTTTGTTGATGAGCGCGGAAGCATTATGCCGGAGCTCGCGTGGGGAATGACTAAAGATATTATTGAGGGCAGAGGAATAAAACCTCATGTATACATAAATCTTGATTTAAAAAAAGATTATCAGCGTTATGAAATTTACGGGATGACAGCAAACGATATTACTGACACTATCGCTAAATCCAATAATGTTGTGACTCTTGATTTTACTGCGGCGTTAGGCGGCTTTTCCTTTATCAACAATGATGGTTTTGATTTCGGTTTCGATCTGTGGTACAACCTTCAATTGCCCATATATGACAACGAATATATGTGGTCTGACGGCACAGCGCTAAATACCGGAAAAGGTTTTAAAGGTTTATACAGCGCGGCTGATACTACGGCAAATATTTTTACAGAGCAAAGTGAAATGCGCCATGCGGTTACTCCGTATCTGTACGCAAGCTGGTCAGGAGAAAGAGTAAAACTTGCCGCGGAAATTGAACTTGGCATGGGTTTTGGAAATGAAGATAAAACAAAAATGTCGCTTAACGCAAATTCCGGCGATTTTGTTAAAAACGGCGTTGAATCGCTGATGACATATTTTATGTTTAGTCCTGTTATCAGTCTTGGGATGCAGTGGGCGGTTGTTCCTGAAAAATTCTTTCTTAATGTGGGCGGTCATCTTGGTTTAGGAACAATTCGTTTTACGGCAGCCGATAACTTTTCTTTTAACAACGGCACAGAAGATAAGGATGCTTCTTATAAATCGTATGATGACACATTTACTACCGCAAGAACCGGATTAAAGTTTGGCGCAAGATTAAATATTACGGAAAATGTATCACTTCAGGCGAATTGCGGAATTGACACGGGTAATATCGCCAATGTTTTTCATACAGGCAGCCATACTGACGGCAGTATGCGGGGTTTACTGGCATTCTCGGAAATTCTCGCAACGTTGAAGTTTTAAGCGCGCATGAAGGATTTTTTTATGACAGAGAGCAAAATGCTGTTTGTGTTTGTATTATTTTCCGCGTTAACTCTTACAGCGGGAGATCTCTTTTCCTCTCCGTTACTGATAAGCTCTCCGCAAAAAGAATCCAGCGCGGGCAGATTTAGAAGTGACGCTGATGATTTTTTATCAGCGCGCGGCTATGCCGGTCTTGATTTTGAAAAATGGTTCGGCGTTGTTTCTTTTTACGAGAAGCGCCGTCAATTTCCTTCAAATAACGACCTGGTTTTAAATCCGGCAATTTTGGCAAACGATGTAGCGCAGATTGGCTTTGCCACGCGGTTTAGCGGCGTCTATATCGGCGCGTACTACGGCGGAAACGCGTTCAGAAATTTGGGGATGACAGGAAACAATGACGAAAATGTGAATGACTACGATGAAAAAACAATGTCTTTCTTCGGCTCTGACAAAACAATGCGCGTTTATAGTCAAATACCTTTGCTTCTGGCAGCGCATAGAACTCCGATTTACAACGAAGCTTCTGTTCTTGTTGGTTTTTCTGATATGGGGATAAGGCTTTCTTACGCGACTAATTATCAGACTTTCAGTCTTAATGAAGATTTTGCGGTAGATCAGTCGGGTATTGTGAACTTCTACAAGAGCTGGTATCAGGAATTCGGCATTCATAACCCCGAGATTGTGTGGGCAATGGCAAAAGACCTGATTCCCGGCAGAGGCATTAAACCGGAGGTTAGGCTGGACTTAACCATCTTCCGTGATAGTTACAAGCATGAAAGATATGACGCTTTGGGAATCTCTAACGGCGTTGAAACCACAAAATCACAAAACAGGCTTATTACCGGTTTGTATCTTGGCATGGGAGATTTTATTATTCAACAGATAGATAATTTTAAATGGGGCTTTGATTTTACCTACGGAGTTAATCTTTCTTTTTACAATAATGAGTACAGTTATCTGGACAGCGGCAACAGATATCAAACTAAATCTATAAACGGCATACTGGACAACAGCAGAAATATTTCTGAAAGAAACGCCAGTTCTCATTTATTCAGGCCTGTTTTATTTGCGTCATGGTCGGAAGAAAGGATCAGACTGTCGTCAAGATTCTATCTTGATATGGATGTAACAAGCGAAGAAGTGTCGCCTTTTAAATTTAAAACCGGCGAAGAGCAGAACGGCACGCTTGTAAAAGACGGCGATTACAGAAAATCAGATACATTCAGATTTTACCCCTCCCTGGAGCTGGGTATGCAATGGGGAATTATTCCCGGTAAATTGTTCCTGAATGTCGGAGGGCTTCTTACTCTGGGCTGTATTAATTTGCAAACTATCGATCAAAAAAGTTTTACTCAGGGCGAGGTAAGGCCTGACGCTCCGGGAAGCCCGGGCTCTTCAGTTGCGCATAACAACACTTTCAATTTAACGGCGCCTAACCCAAGAGCGAAAACGGAACTGCTTGTGGGTTTTACTTTTAACATCACTTCGAATATAGGCTTGCAGGCATCCTGCGGAATAAATACCCGAGGAAATGAAATAAATACTTTGGATACAACCACTGACGGATTCTTCAGTTTTGCCAATGTTTTGGCAACTTTTAAATTTTAAGCAGCGGATAGCGTGTTACGCAAAAGCCGCAAAAATATTTTGAAGGAGTTTCTTATGAAGAAATGGAGTTTAGGAGCTATCGCAGGTCTTTTAGTACTTGGGTGCTTTCTTGTAACAATGTTTACCGCTTGTCCGGAAGACGGAAAGAAGAAGCAGCAGTCTGTTACTACTTACAAAGTAGAAAAGAAAGCCGGTTTAAGCGCTGAGTACGGTGATTTTACTATCAGCGTACCGGGAAATAATCCGTCGGCAGTAGCTGCGAACGCAGATGTTGTATTGATTATAACCCCGAAAGAAGACTGCCATGTTGTCGATGTAACTGTTGAGCCGGGTCAGGGTGTTACCATTAACCCGCACCAATTGGGACGTACTTTTAAAATGCCTGCCAGAAATGTAACAGTTGCCGTAACCTTCGCTCCGGACGCGAAAGAGAATGAGTTTACGGTTACTAAAGGAGAGCATGATACTGATAGAGGTAATTTTTCGTTTTCTCCGATAATACCGCAGGAAGCAGGCGCTGTTATTACTGTCAGCGTAGATTGTTATTCAGGTTTTGAGGTTGATAATCTGCTCATAATGCATGAGGATTTTATCAGTACTACTGAATATGAAGAAGTAAAAAAAGATGAAGAATACACGTTCTTTATGCCTGCTGCTGATGTTACCATATTTGTGAACTTTAAGCCGATTGGAGTAATCGAAGAAAAATATTCAATTACTGCGGGAACTATCACTCCGGCCGATTCCGGAGAAATTCATTTCAGCCCGCCGGGAGAGCATCCTGAAGGAACGCCAATTCTTATTATAGTTTCGCCGGCGCTGACTTTTACAGTTAAAGAAGTAAAGCCAAAAACCGCAGCCGGTGCGGTTGATTTTGAAAATATAGCGGAAAATCAATACAGAATTCATATGCCTGCGGCAAATGTAATTGTAGACGCAGAATTCCAGGGACCGCCGGAGCACGATCTTGCCGGAGTCGCAGTCACGGAAAATCCTGAAAAGGCAAGGGCTTCTGCAATTCGTACAGCATCCCCTCTTGCTCCAATTCAACAGGGCTTTAACGGCAGTTTTGATAACTTTACACAAATACAAGGTGCCGCAAATCTTGAACACTGGTTTGCTGTAGACCTTGGCAAGGCATATCCTATCCGCATGGTTCGTATCGTATGGGGACTGGAGCTTGGCTCTTACGGAAACTTTAACGGTATGGTTCGATATGATATTCAGATTGCCGATTCTGCAATTACAGAATTACCTGAAGCCGGCACTTATGATGATACCGGCTGGATCACACTTAAAGAGGTGTCTAATCCCGGAAATGACGGAGCTGCCGGTAATACGCGAAACAGCCAGGAAAGGGTAAACACTCACAGATTTACCGGTACTCCGCAGATGGCTCGCTTTATTCGTATTAAACAAAAGGAAGGGCTTAGTTCCGCGGGTAACCCATCTGCAACCAGACCCTGGACAGATTGGCCTGCGATTTCTATGTTCCAGGTTTTTGCTGTAGAAGACATAGAAGATATCACCGCTCCGATTTATGTTAACAATTATAGCAGTAATCCAATTCAAATCGGATATGATGTTACCGGTTTAGATCCTGAGACGCGCTTTAACCATCCTGTATGGAAAGAAACAGCGCCTGTTGTTGACAGTACTGAATACGCGCCTCCTAATCAAAATAAATACAAAGCTAACCTAACCTCTATTACTCCGGCGGTCGGCGAAGGCGGTAAATTTGCGCCGAAAACAGAATATAAATATACGTTTAAATTACAGGCGCTTAAACAGGGAGACTACTTCACTGAAGTACCGGCTGCTTTACCGAGGTTATTTACGAAAAACGGCACAGTGAACGGTAATCCGGCAACAACGCTTGTATCAAATAATACTCAAACCGGTGAAATGGTCGTTTCATACACCTTCCCGGCGACAGAGAATACTACCATAAGCTCAGTAGACTTTATTGCCGCGGCAAAAGTGTATCCGCGAACAGGCGCAACAGCGCCGTCCGAAGACAACTTCGCTCCGGCAGGCGCGCACTACACAGCGGCTCTCGCCATTACAAAGAGCGCGGACGGAACTGCATGGGGAGAATCAACAGATACAACTTTTGCGGACGATACTTTCTACAGATACACTTTCACTATACCTGCCGAGGTCGAATATGATTTTGACTCTGTGGTAAAGGCGCCGTATATTGTTACATCTATCCCGGCAGTAACAGGCGGAGGCACAACAACACTCACTGTCGTTTATAATTTTGATAAGACAGGAAGTGATATCGGTATTGATACCGGTAATATCACGATGCCTCATATGGTACCCGGTGAAGCCAAACCTGCTCTTAATCAAGGCAATTTTGCAAGCGCAAGCTCGAACTTTACAGCTCAATTTACCAATATTGCAGGACCCGCGGGCGCTGACTTTATAAGCGGCGGCGAATATGTATTTACAATCGCGCTGGCAAATAAAACAGGTTATAAATTTGTTGACAATGCGACTGTTAACATTACTGTTAACGGAACTAATTCAGGTGTGGTCTATGCTTTTACCAGCGATACAGCAGCTACAATAACTTATACTTTCAAAGTAGAAATCGACAACAGGGCGATCAACCTGGCGTTCAACAGAGGAGCGACTGCAAGTTCTTCCGGTGCAAATACCGGTTCTGCCGCTGCTAACGCATTTGACGGCGACGCAACCACTAACAATGGTATATGGCAGGCAAATACGCAAAATGGCGCTGTTGGACATCTTACAGTAGACCTTGGCGCTAATTATGATATTGGTTCTGTTGTAATTTATCAAAATCCCGCTTACCAGACTAATGGTTTCCGTGAAGGTTCAGGTATTTATGTCGCAGCCGGTACCATTGACGATACAGAAATTCCAGGAGCGTCAAGTAATGTATGGGGCGCGGCCAAAACAACCTTTGACAGCGATAACAAAATACCCGCAAACGGAGCAATAATTATTACACTACCCGCGGGCGTTAATGGGCGTTATGTAAGTGTCAGAGGACCAAATCATTATGCCAGAATCCATGAATTTGAAGTTTACTCAACAGTACCGTCAATGGCGGAACGCATTACAGTCAAGACTGTAACATCATTTACTAATTCTCCGGAGCCTCTGGCCAATCCTCCCGCAATAGGTGAAATAATAGCAAGAGGCAACAATTTTGATGTGGAGTTTGTAAGGCTTGTAAGCGGAAATCTTAATGGCGGTAAAATTGATTTTGGAACTGTTTACACCTATGAATTAAAACTTATCGCTGATGATGGTTTCAGATTCTCAACAGCAGCGCCGAGTATTTTGGGTACGGCAGTTACTCCTTTATCCAACAATGGATATGAGATAGTGCTAAATTACACCTTCCCTGCTACAATTTCTAATATAATTTCCGCGATAACGTATAGCGGAATGGCAGCGCCGTTCGCCGATCTTGCAGTTCCTACATCAGCAAATCTTGCGGCAGCAGGCGCGCGGTATTCGGGAACCCTTGTAATTCAGGAGTTTGATGGTTCAAACTGGGATAATTATTCAGGGGAAGAATTTGTCATCGATAGTATTTACCGCTATAATATTTCACTTACCACAACCACAGGTTATGTTTTTGCCGCAAACCCGGCCATTCCACAGGTTGGAGGCAAGACTGCCGCTGATGTAACCCGTACTGACACAACGCTTACTTATACATATACTTTTGAAGCGACAG
>Ga0209755_10009434_pt1 | contig 10312 bp, 5 predicted proteins | sample TergutCo191P1_FD_187301 | JGI IMG/M metagenome (GOLD analysis project Ga0209755, IMG submission 187301) | Cornitermes sp. P1 segment gut microbial communities from Petit-Saut dam, French Guiana - Co191P1 (SPAdes) (version 2) | ecosystem: Host-associated > Arthropoda: Insects > Digestive system >...
GTGGGACACACTGCAGAACACATGCACATTAGTGGGACACACTATGCATGCACAGTAGTGGGACAGGCAGCAGCACACATGTAAATTAGTGGGACACACTAAAGAACACATGCACATTAGTGGGGCAGACTATGTATGCACAGTAGTGGGACAGGCTGTCAGAAGAACATGCAGTAGTGGGTCAGGTTGCAGTACACATGCAAATTTATGGGACAGACTGCAGGATACACACACACACACATTAGTGTGCTAGACAGCAGAATGTGTACACATTACTATTCCACACCTTATTTTTATAAGGTTATGCATTGTTTCTCTCATTCCAGTTACACTAAGGCCAAGGCCAGAGAAGAAATATGTGACCATGCCAAGACCTTCCACTCCCTTCCCTCCCCTTAAGGCATAGCACTAAAGTACACTTTATGCTTTAAGAAACACAAGCATACAGAACTGTGAACTGTTATATGAATGGAATCCATGGTTCTCTTAAAAGATTACCTGGAACCTCTGATGTAGAGTTACTTTCTGTAAGCAATGTCAGTACTTGTTTTATAATGGTTTGTGCACCGCTATCCTTGCTTGAAAATGGCTGAAATATATGCACTTCTTGGCAAATAATCTTGTTATACACATTGTGATCCACTGACATTTCACAGGAACTGTCAGATCGCATAATGGGCATTGGTCGAAAATTCTGAAATTAAAACAAGGTACAGTTTAAGCCACAATAAAAAGTGCAAACACATAAAAGAAACAGATTCAGAATACCAGTGCATAAACACTCTTCCATACATTTTACACATTAAGACAAAAGATTTTGGACACTGTGTACAAAGTTCCACTTTGCAGTATGCGGAAGCAGTAGTATTTAAAGCTACACAATGTGCATAAGTCAAGAACTCTATTACCAAATCCTTACCTATCAAATGATAATAACCTGGCTTTTGAGAAAGTGTGCCAAACTGAACAGTTCAATAAAATTTTCTCAGACTAGAAGCTGCATCAGGTGGTTAAATGGCAACCAATGTTTTGAAAACTATCCCTGTCCTCATAAATGAACTCAGATGTTTAACCTACCTTCCAGGGCCCCTGGTTCATTGCTGGTGGTGAGACAAAGAGGATTTAGTGGGCACAGTCAAGTACCTGCTCTGCTTGGTCCTGCTTTTCATCCTGTAGCATGCTGGTTATAGGAGACCACCTGATGTGGCTGCTAGCCCAAGATAATTTTATTGAATTCAGTCACCATGACAGCTTTCAGTTACATACAAACAGTTCAAATTTGTACTTTATGTCATCATATTCACACACTTACTTGTCTGAAAAGATAGGGAGTTGACTGCAATATAGAGTGATGCTTGTATCTGTAGGTACAGGTAGAGATGTCTTTCTTCTTCGATATAACAAGGCTTGTCTCCCTTGCCCCAGTAAGAGCATACTTTGTTTCACACAGTCCATGTACGTCAGCCTGTCACATGTTATGCATTGTATGAGTGTAGGAAACCTTGCAAAAAGTGTGTCAGTAGGGACAAGAAATGTCTGATTAAATTCAAGGACATCAATAATTTCTGCAAGAAAATGGTGCACTTATTAAACTAGGAATTACAAGAAATCATGTACGGTCAAACAGAGAAGAGACTGTCTATTGCGAATGAATTTAAATGTTAAACTCTAACAGACACCTATTACAGAATGATATATTTCTCACATTATTAACAATGCCACATCAAGTGCAGAGATTATACAGCATGTGCCAGCAGGAATATGTCATACTTCAGAAGAACATTCCCTAGGTTAAATTACATAAATATAACCAAACACAAGTTATATCCAGTGTTGAACATTCATGAAGATTAACAATCATACAAGTCGTACAGAATGACAGGTATTATACACGTACTGAATACTAAATACATTCACACATTAATACCAACAAATGCACTAGTGTTAAAATTATATTCTTTTTTACTCATAATTTGTCATAACTCAGACATCTTGATCATCTTTAGGGAGTTATTGTGTAAAAAAATATATACTTTTAACATTAGTGTATTTCTTGGTTTTATTGTGTGAATTCTTTATTAAAGCAAAGACATGAATAATTTTAAGAGTGAATACATATTAAGATGAGGGGGACTTCATAGTTCCTGCAATTTTAACATGAGTACTTAATACATAATTAATATTTGAGTAACACAAAGACCGAAATTAAGGTAGAAAAACTCATAATAATTTAATAATAGGCTTCCAAGTACTTTACATAGCATGAATTGGCCTGTCGATGGCTTGGCTTGGCTATCAGGTCAAGGACAGATGTGCACAATGTGTAAGTTAAACATTATGGTAACCCTTATCCCGCTAACTTGGAGAATATGGTGAGCTCCTAATAATGTCAGCAAATGGCAGATGGGATTTAACTGGGCGTTTAAAGGGTTAAATAGGTACAGTACATGGAATGGCAGAAAGACCATATTTTTTTGGCATCATTACTTCCATAACTATTAAAATTCATATATTGTTATTGTTGGATACTATGACGTAAATTAACCCAAGAAATATTCTCTAGAAAAATGTCCGATTCCTCCATGAACACCCTGCATAGCATACAATTAGAAAGAGGAGGTGATTATGGACAAGTTTCTGTAATACTCACTAGCATCTATTTCTTCATGAGCTGAGAAACCAAAGCGAAGAAATTATTGAGGGAAAATGGCAACTTCATATGTTTTTTGTGTAGACTAATTCTATGACATGCGATATTGAACCTGAAGAGTAATGTGGCATGTGCTAATGGATAAGTGTAAGAGTATCTTACATCTGTACTCCAATGATCCACGTCAAACCTCTTCATGGTATTCTGAAACGCTGAGAGAATTCCTCTTTTGAAGTTGAGCACCCAACTTGTTTCATTTCCATTGGGACATATCTCTGAAATGAGTCCATCTCCAAAGGAAAACCTGCAAATAGCATAATTCATGCATAAGCAAAGATCGTCTGGCCAGCTAGGTCATAAAGCCAAACAAAAATGAAACCACTTTACCAGAAAACCTAAATTGTAACCACAATTAATTTCTGCCCATATTCAGGGCGTGCAAAATTTGGTATTCTACTCAGTTTCTGTTGAAATGACTTTGTGAGCTGGTGAGTAGTTATTCACAACAATCATTTATACTAACTTTGTTTCAGTTTTCCTGTATTCGAAGTTAAGGTTAATACTTCGGCAGTATTGGTTCCTTTGAAAACATTTTTCATATGCGAGTCATAGGATATTCTAGCAAAGTGAAAAAAAAAGGTGCAAGTATGCGTGTATAGATCAACAAGCAAGCCATGCTAGGCTTTGTGGGTATTTGTGATGTTAAGAAAGTGATATATATTACAGGACCATGGTTCAAAAATGAAAATGAAATTTAAGACAAACTTTAGAACAGCCAAACATTAGATCATTCACATATATACCTCAATTCTTCTGCTGATTAACAGATCCAGATATAACCTACATAAGAAAATATCATGATGTATCATGAGTAGGATAGTAAACAAGAAAACTTTCTAAAATGGTAAACGTATGGTGACCAGTGCAACCATGTACTTTGTTATGCTGTTTCATTTTGAGCTGAAGAGATACCTGCACCCTGCACCTTTCCAAACAATTAGAAAATTCAGTGTCACAAACACTACAGTACTTGCTTATGGTGCAACAGCCCCTAGTGGGTCAGGACCTCCTTCATAATCGAGGCTTCATGTTCACACTCAGACACACCACACTGGGTAGGACTCCTCTGGACGAGTGATCAGCCCGATGCAGAGACCTCTACCTGACAATACATGACACTCACAACAGACAAACATCGATGCCCCCCGTGGGATTCAAAACTGCAATTCCAGCAAGCAAGCAGCTGCACAACCATGCCTTTGGCTGTGCAGCCACTCTGATCAGCACAGACTTTATTATACCAGAGTACAATTCATGCACAAATTTCTTCTCTGTTTTTACTGACAGTACTCCTTAATCTCTTACCTTAATGGATATTGACTAATGGCTTTGCTGAAATCTTCTGAATGTGGAAGTTTGGGACTCAAAATATCAATGTCTTCTTCTCTGTTATATTTTGGTGCCTTTTCTGTCAAGGATATTTCTGACACCTACAACAAAATTAACAAAAGAAACAAATCAAGACATGATTTCACGTTTGTGCCAAAGAAGTGTCATCTGACTGAGAAGAAAAGCTTTTCACAACCAGCAACTGACTCAACATGCTATGTCCACACACCCAGAGCAAGGGTGTCTTTCCACTCCAGAAACTGACGGCTAATCGCATTCTGCTACCAGTAATTGGCTCAAAATGCAGTGTGCACTCACTGACAACAATGATACTTTGCTATTCTGTTTGCTGTGGCTGGGTAGATTCACTCTGAACAAGACGTTCTGGAATGCCACCAACAGATATCCAAACCGCAACGGAAGTTACGAACATAATACATTCATTTATTACACAACCTGAAAACCATGTCATACTCCCCAATCCCCAGATAAAATGTCAACCAGCAGTGAAAATATTAAGCATGAACCATGGCACATTTACCTGAAGAACTCCCTCACATGGCGTTGGAAATACCAATGACACTTTTGCAGAAATATGTAGTGTTGATGCATTTGTACTTGTTCCACCAAACAGTGTGCTGATATCATTAGTGTACTCATACACATATTTTGTTGTTGTCAGGTATGCAAATTTCCCTCCAGCTGAAAGCAATAAACATGTACGTACTATAATTTATTCCATACATGATTTCACAATGAACAAAAAAAACTGGTCAAAAAAATGTTCATCCTCCCTCTCCCACACATACACCAAATGTTTGCCCATATGAGTTATACAGAAATCAGATCAAAGGCCAGCCAGATGTTCACATTACCAATAAGGATAGAACATACGAGGGGCGTTCAGTAATTTATCTACCTGAGTAAGAAAGAAACAACTTATCACAAAAAAATATTTTTTATTTTTCACTGTAGTCCCCTAATAACTCAATACACTTCGCCCACTTTTGTTGCAACGTCTTTATCCCCCTGGAAAAAAGAACTCTTTTGACTACTCTTCAAACCAGGTCGTGACCGCCTCCTTGACTTCTTCATCGGTTGAAAATCGTTTACCCCGAAGAAATTTTTTCATAACTCGGAATAGAAAATAATCCGAGGGAGCTATGTCCGGACTGTAGGGTGGGTGATTTAGCTGTTGGAACCCACATTGCCGAGTGGCAGCTTGAGATTTTGCAGACATGTGCACTGGCACATTGTCATGAAGGAGCAGCATGCCTGCTGAGAACTCACACACAGGCTCACTTGACATGCTGTCATTCTGACAGTTAGAAATGCACTGAGCTGAGGCTGCATATGACACCTCAAGACATCTCCCAACATGCACAGACTTGTTTCAATCCGCTAATTGCCTTCTTTCCTGCTTATGTAGATAAATTATTGAACACTCTCCGTATGGCTACTATGAATCTTTTCACATCTGCACCTGGTTGGTTTTCATTATTTTGTTACTATACTGTGGTCAATTTATTATAGTTTTTCAGTTAACAGATGCTTCAATGAAGAATGCATTTTGGTCTGATTTTGTGGGAAGATGTGGTCATAACTATTGCCATTCACACAAAAATGGTAGTACAATATAATAAGCATACACAACTATATAAAAATTTGTGAATTGATTGTAACAGTTAAACAGCTCAGTGTTAAATAGATCTGTTGCATTTGCCAAGAAGTTCCATTGTCAGCAAACAACAATAAATGTACTGTAAATGGGTTTCAACCAAACACATATTGACACACTGTTATGAAAAAGGAACACAGTAATTAATGTTCTAAAAAGTGAGATGAGGAAGGCTAATTTGGTAAAACTTGCAGAATGCTTTTCAAGGTAATGAAGTAATGAAGACCCTAATGCGGTTGCTCATACTGACAAAATCATCAAGAAGACAAAATTCAAAGTTCTGTCATCTACCATACAGTTCTGAATTAATTCCTCCCAGCTCTCATTTTTAGTGCCACTGTCAAAAGCTAATTTTCAGTACCACTGTAAAAAGTGTCAAGGCTGGAAGTTCTCTCGTAATGATGTAGATGGAACTGTGCACAACTGAGAACATTTTATTCTGATGGAATAAGGAAATGTATGGACTGGTGGACTAAGTGAATTAAAATGACAAAATTGTGTTAACTTGAAAAACAGTGTAATTACTTTGATGCAAGTAGCATGCATTTGGTACAGTTTATTATCTATACCAACAAATGCACAACATACACATATCATTAAAATTATGTAAGCGCTCCTACACGTTTCAATGTACCCGCATCATCTTCAGACAGTGCTTGCTAAAGGTACAAAAATATTAAAATTATGAAAATTACAACTCAAAAAAAAAGAAGTAGATCATTGTTGCAAGATAAAATCTATAAATGTTACTAAGATGCTGAAGTTGTTGTTTGGTGGCTGTATACAAAATCTGGAAAGTCATTTGTTGGTGTTTCTTGTATGCTGGGAGTTCTGAAAAACTGCTAGAAAATGATTCTCAGTAAGTGTCCAAGTAAAGCAAAAATATCTGCATAAAGTCACTGAATATTAATGGCAGAATCAGTGTGGTTGTGTGTCATACCTCATGTACCCGCATGGCATGTGACATTGTCTGTTAGGTTGGGTTCTTAGGTTAATTGCAGTGTAGATTGTATTTATGTTGCCTGTATAAGAAAGTAAATTTATTTTTAAAGCACATGTATTTGTAATTTCGTGTTATTGTTAGATTACACTTGGAATGTGGGATCATGGTGTGTTGGCAACAATACAAGATACTGTGCAGCTAGAGGTAATATGTCAAAAAGGGAGGGTAAAATGGGGTTGACCTGCAACAATGTTCTACTTTATTTTATCTTCCAGTTAATATGTAAATTTATTAATCATTCAATCCCACAATACACCTCATTTTGTGAACAATATCTCTAAGATACAACTTGACAAAAGTATAAAAATAAAAACTAAATGTATATTTCATGAAAGTGTTAAAGGAAGGCAGAAATACAGAACAAGGTATATTTTCTCTATCCCATTACACGGTAATTAAAAACTGTAACTTGAGCCGACCAGATGAAACGTAACCTAACCTTTCCTCACAGAACTTAACCTTACTTAATCTAACCTATCCTGTAACTTCCAAATCGTAGTAACAGTCGAATACTAACACAAAATTTGGTCCGGTTGGATGGATACGGAATAATCATGTTCGAAGTCTTAACGAAAAATAACAACACCATATTAAAAAGCAGTATCTTCTCCCGCAGCACAAATTTGCTTCGTTTCCCGCCTCGAAACGTTACGCCCTGTCAAGGTGACAGACTCCAGAGATGATCTGTGCACCAGGGCACAGATAGAAGCACACGAGCGCTCTTTACGAGTAAAATGACAATCTCGCCGTCATTCAAATGCCAATTCGTTAGTAGGTTTAAATAGACAGCAAAATATGAATTAAGAACTTCGACAAAACTGATGCGGCCCGGGAAAGGAGATATCTTTAAACCGGACAATTTCCAGACAGATAGACAGATGTGGCCTGGATTAGGGTCGACAGCATTCTGCGCGGTGTCGTGCAAGTTCGTTGAACATCTCATATCGGAGTTCACGATGAATATTGCGCTTGTACTTGATATTTTGCACAAACTTTTGCCGTGAATTTCTGACTCGCACGACGCGTTCACAGCCTGTTTATGAGTGACGAAGCTCATTTTCATCTCTCCGGATTCGTAAACAAAGTTCCCATTACTGAGCAAACGAAAACGCCCATCCAATGCGTCAGAAATTATGACACGGTGCGAAGGTTACTGCGTGGTGTGCGATATCGCCTTTCGGTATTACTGACCCGTATTTTTAGAGGACTATAATGAAACAGCAACAACGGTAACATCAGCCCGCTATGTCCACAGGATTCCGACCTTCGTGTCATAAGAGTTAACTCAATTTCCAGAGGTAAACGAGAACCTTTGGCTTCAACAAAATGAAGAGACCTCGCTACGGACCGAAATTCAATTAACCCGCCGTAACCAGGTGTATTCTAACCACGGCGTGTCCAGTACTGGGGATATTTCTTGGCCAGCGAGAACGCCTCATGTGTCGACTTGTGACATATTTTTGTTGGGGTACTGAAAGAGTAAATTTATGCTCACTGCCCCTGCAAAAGTATTGTCGGCCTGAACTGAGAATTCCTAAATAATTCGCCAGAGTCCCAGGGCACGTACGGAGCCAGGTAATGAGAAATATGCGCTCAAATTTAGAGTGGTATTTGCACAAGGTCAGAGGTCACCTTCAATACGTCGTGTTCAAAGTGTAATTACATTTGTTGTGTACCTTAAAATAATATTTTTATAATCAGGAGTCCCGAAAACTACTGAAGTCTAGCAACCTAGATGAAAATTGGATATCACCGTTAAGGACAAAGAGAGTTTATTAGGCTAGTAAATGCCTGAAAATTTTGAAATAAATGTTATTGCTGGATTTCTATAATACACCATTCATGGTATAAACGAGAATACGCAATGAATCAATCATCCAGATCCGTTGTATTCTACAGTGGATGTCTCTTCTTCATTTGAATAAGGGAATCACACATGCGTGAAGTAGAGACAGGGCCAACGTGTACTTTGCAGGAGAAAACTGTATGTTGATCCATATATTTTCAAGTATATTTCTGTACTTACGAACGCATGCTGGACGTCCACAGATGTTTGGATCTTTCAGTGGATCTGTAAAAATAAGTAAATGCACAAGTCAGTTCAAGATTTATGTTAGTTTTGACAATAAAAGACAAGACGACCACTAACCTCATATCCACTGATAACGGCATACACATCTTGCCGTGACGTTAAGAAATTCTGAATTTTACCTCAAAATATATTAATAAGTTACGCATGATCCCTTAAAAACGGCATTTATCTTTAAAAAACATTAACCAATTGGCACTTTTAGTGGACACAGACTGTTTTATGTGAGGTAGGAACTTAATTCCTTTATTTTACTTTCATAAACGCCAGCCTTCAAAGTGTTAAGATGATATCAGCTTCTCTTTCTCTCTCAATGGCATTAACAACATTTCGGTTTCATGTAAATTTTCGGAAGAAGCTTAGGAGAATTATCTTAAATTTGTCTTCGGCATAGAAACTGGACGTGATTGCAATTGTCATGTATAAAAACACAGGGTTTAGTTGTTCTAAAAGTCCGTTCGTAATTTTTAAACGTTCACTAATGTCACTTAATTTCTGTCTTTATTGAGTCATTTAATGTATGCTTTCTCAGACTGTGGCTGGCGTGCCACTGCTGGCACGCCAGCCACTATTTACTGCTACGTGGCCTTAATAAAGAAAAAAGAAATATAAAAAGGAAAAAAATTAAATAAATAAAATATAAGGGAAATACATTTGCTAATACCCAGCAATGCTGACAACATTATATTGCTCATCCCAGCTGTTAGCCAGTCATTCAAATTTCAAGTTTCATGTTTAAATATAAAATTACTCGTGGTACATTAAATTGGTGGGCCGGGTAGCTCAGTCGGTATAGCGACTGACTACAGGCTGGACGGTCCGTGATCGAATTCCGGTGGGGACGAAATTTTCCGCCCGTCCAGACCGGCCCTGGGGCCCACCCAACCTCCTCTACAATGGGTACTGGGTCTTTCCCGGGGGTAGAGGCGGCCGAGGCGTGGGGCTGACCACCCACCCCATCTAGTACCGAGGTCCTAGAAAGAGTAGAGCTATACCTCTACTCACCCTAAGGGCCTTCGTGGCCTGTGAAAGGGTGAAAACTACCTACATTGAAATTAACAAATTTCACGTAGTGGTACACCAGCGAAAAAGTGTGAGAACCCCTGGTCTATGGAGTTCAAATTCAGAATTACTGGCAGTCCTTGCCAGCTTTCTAGCATTGCAATACATACTGCAAATATTCGAAGTAGGAAGAAAATAATAATAATAATAATAATAGTTTATTATTATTATTATTATTATTATTATATTTAAGAAGTCACAGACGTACGTGTCTAGCGACTGAAATTTCGCCATCTTGGTGTGTATCTCCAATTAAGTATGAAATATAACGTCTACTGCGTTAAATATTGAAGAATGATGAACCAGAATTTAAATATTTGTTTACTTATTTGAAGTTTCTTTAAAGGCAGTATCAGTAGCCTAGGGCTCACAGCGTCGACTTATCTGATGACAGTAAAATTGTGAATTAAAAAGCATGTGAAAAAAATATTCCTTTTTTTT
>Ga0209755_10009435_pt1 | contig 10312 bp, 9 predicted proteins | sample TergutCo191P1_FD_187301 | JGI IMG/M metagenome (GOLD analysis project Ga0209755, IMG submission 187301) | Cornitermes sp. P1 segment gut microbial communities from Petit-Saut dam, French Guiana - Co191P1 (SPAdes) (version 2) | ecosystem: Host-associated > Arthropoda: Insects > Digestive system >...
TGTTCTACCTGAACAAATGTACTGAAAACAGTGGTAAATGGAAATGTGCAGTCATGAAACTGCTGCATTTCTATTTGTATTACTTTCAGGTATTCATCCTTTAGAATGTCCCAAAGGGCTCTGCATACTTCCTTTACTATAATTCCGGTTGTACATGCAGGTATGCGAAATAAGACTGCAGACTGCAGTATGAATCACCTGGAACATATAATTAATTCATTAAAAACTGAAAATCATCAGAGCCAACATGCAATTACAATGACAGCAAATTAACATTGTGTTTATTACTTGCCTGTTGCCAGAAAGTGAAGTGTTACTATCACACTTTCCTCCACTGAAATCGCGTATCTCATGGCTGTATCCTGCTTGCCAATCACGGGGCCCAGCATGTTCACACGGCGCTGAACTTCCACAGCTGACATTCTCGTAAAATTTCTAAACTGCTGAGCATCTCCAAGCTGCAGTTCACTTATCAACTGCATGTATGCCCCCTGTCGGTCACGTCTTCTTACCCAGTTCTTAACCCAGCACTTTCTTTTCACTTCCCTTGTTTTATTAATCGCTAATGCTACATAAACGGCAGCTGCTAGCTTTGCTTCCTGTAAGCGAGCATGTCTAATTAGTGGCTGAATTTTAGTGAACTTCCTCACTTCATTCCCACCTGTTTACAATCAGCTGACACGACCGCTGCCATGTTCTTGCTCTCTAACCAGCAGGTTTTCACTCTCACATGTATACAGAAACTTCATACACTTGAGGGGTCTCGCAGTTCTGGTGCTCTCAAGAGCGATCACAGAAAGCCCATTAGCCAGGATTTACTCTCAACTAAACGTTGCCGCCAAATGCTCTCAATAGACTCGTGAAAGCTTACTCTCCCATGTAACCCTTCCTTTAGATAAGGCACACATTGGTCTGGAATTCAAGCATGCCTCTTTCTAAGACAGCAGTGTACGTAGTTCTTTGCAGATGGCATTTGTGTTCGTAATGAATGGCATAAATGGTGTTTCATGGATATCACAGCTGCTTCCCATTAGCCTCTGAAGTGGGGTTCATGTTGGAGAATGAACTTCCAATCAAATCCTGCACTGGCCAAGAAGTTCTGGATCCTTTCCTTTTTTGGGAAACACTGAAGCATGTTGTATACTTAAAGTCATTGGTTTCATGCACCCTGGGAATTGGTGCCATTGTCATAGTAGATAGTCTTAGGTTTGCCTTGATGAGGGATGAGTTTGATCGCTTGGAGAATGTTTGTGTAACATCATCTTGAACATGTACAGCTGCAACATGTACATTTTATACTTAAAGATTATCTGTAGAAGTACTGATTTCTAAGTTGGGCCAAGTTGATGGCTCTTGTAATTGTCATTGTGGTCCCTTCCACCACAATGCTAATGATGAAAGAGTTGCAAGTTCGGTTCCTTGCGATATTAAATTGGCAGGAATTGGACTGAGACAGCACATGTTTACAGTTTGAAGAAGATGTGAATTCTTGGATGATGGCAACCGTGTTGCCCAGAAGTATCTTCCATTTGTTATATGGACCTTGGATCAATGTAAGCACAACGGAAGAGTCTACAACTTTAATCTAAGGAGGCTTTCACACTGAATGAAACTGAAGGTAATGGTGGCGATACAATTAACTTACAATATGACTCAACCCCTCGTATTAATTAAGCAGGACCCCGCCCACTGAAAATGATATGATATTTTCATGATGGCCATATAGGATACAATGACGACCCAGCATACTGTGTTTATCACTCATTCGTAAGTGTAATGCTACTGATATATGATCTGTGTCAAAGAAATATCATGAGCTTTACAGTGCTGTGCTTGGTTGTGTAGGCATAAATGTGGAAGCACTGTTCAGCTGGGGGGGGGGCACTGTTTTGTAGGGCGAAGAGAGAGAAACCAACAAGATGCAACTAATCTGATGTTTATTGTCAGACATCTATCTCAACATGTTTTGGGCATCATTATGCCCATCTTCAGGAGAACACGTCTGTTTACTACCGCATATGGTTTTCTGCACTGGTTGTGTGGAGTTGGAACGCGAGCTGTGTGCACTGTGAAAGTTACTGTTACTCTGTTTTATATGAACAGAAATTTGTTTACTTTGGAAAGAGTCAGGGAAGAATTTAAATCATGGGATAAGATAATTTTTTCCTGAAAGATAATTGAGGATGACTTTCCTTGGCGGTGCTACAGTATTGTTCCCGCAATGTTTTGCGACGTACATACTCTTACAATTTGTGATGTGCTCACACTGAAGCAGTGCATATGATCTGAGTGGATCGCCCCCATTGTACGCAGTCTGTTTCATGTCGTGTCATCGTCATGTGGGATAGTCATCACATGATCATATCACCAGTCGTATCCTGTGCGAGAGCAGGCTACGAACAACGTACATCACTTTTAAAGTAGGTTATGTGTATCACCTTGATATGCTTATTGTATTAACACTGCTAAAATACCATGTGTAATGTGTGACCATGATATTATCTTGTCATAAATATACAATACCCAATTTTAAATTGGATAATATTTCACATATTGAGTAGTCAGAATGTGGGCACAGTACAGTCCATAAAGTTTTGTTGATACAAATATACTGTGATGTGTACGCGTTTCTGGTGAGAATTATAACGTTCGTTCAAAACATTTGATGTAATGTATTCTTTGTGTGTGTAGTGTGTATAAGTCAAATTATTCTTTATAGGCATTTTATATATTTTAGACTGTGTGTCTGTGTACGTACACACACACATTTGTGTGTATATACAGGTGTCCCAGGAGTTAAGGTCACTACTTCGAGATTTAATTCCAGAGTTGTTAGTGAGTCAAAAATTAAATATACACAGGGGTCCAATTGAAAACGGTTCAGGAGTTATGAGTTTTTTGAAGTACAGTAAATAGATTAGAGAAGTAAGAGGAGCGTTGTGCGTTTATTGAGATATGTTGTTCAATGTACAGTTACAGACTGGCCGTTCAACCCTCAAACAAGTTGCTCGAAGTGTCCTCCATCTGCTTGGATACCTTTTCTGACTCGCGTGACCAGAGAACTTGTAACCTTAAGAAAAAGAACTGCAACGTTGTTGATGTATCTTGAAGCAATGAGAATTTGCTGCAGTAGTTCTTCTGTCATGTTCCCCTTGTGTGCATACACCATAGCTTTCATGTAACCCCACACGTGGTAATTTAATGAGTTCTGATCCGGTGACCGTGGTGGCCAGTAATATGGACTGCCACGACCGATCCAACAGTTTGGGAATCTATGATTCAGATATTGGCTGACGACCTGACTGAAATTAGGCGGCGCTCCGTCATGCTGGTAGCACTAATGACATCGTGTTTGTAGAGGAACGTTCTCTAAGAGTGCTGATAGTTCGTTTGCAAAATGTTGGCGTAAATATCACCTGTCAGACTTTGCGGGAAAATGTACGGACCAATCAGTTGGTCACCAGACACAACACCACACATTTATGGCAAAGAAATGTTGGTATTTGCTTCCGACAGTTCCATGTGGATTGTCACGATCCCATAAATAGTTTCTTGTACTGTTGACTCCATCGCGTGTAAAATAAGCCGCTACACTTCAACTGTTCCGAAATCGGCAACCGTTGCCAATCGGACCCATGTGCACGTACACAGTTTCACATTTATGACTCAGAATTATCTCTGGAATTAAGCCCTGAAGTACTGCTTTCAACTCAGAGAGTCTGGCGAACATTACACACAGAAGGAATGTATCCGTACCGTATCCAGTGCATTCACCACCTTGAACCTGCCAGCATTTGTAGCCGGTTGGATTTATTCTGAACCCCATACAGTATAATTCGTAACAATTTTTCACCGACAAGGCCCACACAAGGTGAACACGACAGAACTACTCCAGCGAATTCTCAGCGCTGCAAGAAACATCAACAATGCTGCAGTTCTTCATAAGTTTACATGTTCTCTGGTCATGCGAGTCAGAAAAGGTATCCAAACAGATGGAGGACACTTAGAACAATTTTCTTCAGTGTAGAACGGCCAGTCTGTAACTGTACATTGAACAACGTATGTCAATAAATTCACAACGCTCCTCTTTCTTCTCTAATCTATTTACTGTACTTCAAAAACTCATAACTCCTGAACCGTTGACAGTTGGACCCCTGTGTATATGACATTTTCGACTCACAATCAACTCTGGAATTAAATCCTGAAATAGTGAGCTTAACTTCTGGGACACCTTGTGTGTGTGTGTATATATATATGTGTGTGTATATATATATATATATATATATATATATATATATATTAGCTTATAAAGTTTAGAGATCTCAAAACAGAAGTGGTTTGTAAATTGTAGCCCCTTTTGTATTTTTGTAATTAGGCCTGATAGCGGCTAATTATTATTAGCCGCAACATGTGGCCGTATTCTTGCTGTTAGCCTATTGCAACATTTACCTGTGTTCACATTTTACTGACCCTGTGCCCTCGATATCAGGAAATCCCCAGCGAATTGTTTTGTGTATGGTGTATATTCCATAATCTGTCATTAGTCTATGTTGTTTTTGCTTTAGTGCTTGTGAATGACTACATGAGAGGCTCTTATTTTTTACCACATCGTGATCATACACTTAATATGTTTTGGTAAAGGTTTGATACTGACATGTGATGTGTGCTATGCATGAGGAAGGGTAGAGTATTAATGCCCAGTGGGAGAGGAGATGTATCACTGTGCTCGTGCTTTAACCTCTGCGCTAGATGCATGTGGTTGGTTAACATCATGCCCCAACTTCCCTACCCCAGGGAGAACCCAGTACCCATTGTACATGGCGCTTGGTGGGCCCCAGGGTCGGTCTGAACAGGTGCGTAAAATCTCGACCCCACAGGGTTTCGATCTCCGTACCCTCCAGCCCAGTCATGCAGAGTTGTGCAGAATGACTGGTCCATCATCTGTACCAGCGTTATTGCGTCCTGTAGTGTTAGGCTTTGCGAAGAGAGTAGCACTGTATGTCAGTTCCGTTGACCAGGTACTGATATGGGTCAGTTGTAACATTTTAGTTTGTACATGAATCAAAATGCAATTTAATGTGGTTTTCATGCATTCTGCATGCCCATAGATTGCGTAATGATGAGCTTTTACCGACGTTTCATTTCCAGGCCTGCTTGACGTGTCATTTCTATGCAGTTTAGTATTGCAGTCTGTGAAACAGTTGATAGATGGAGCTTTTAACAGAATGCTGAAGATGCAAGTGAGTGGGATGACGCTGTGTCGTTGTGTGCCTGGTCCTGCAGTTGTACTGCCTTCTGTGGGGTCAGGAGCCTGAAGATGAAGGCACTACAGTAGTTTGGGAATGACTTGGTGTCACACCCCTGAAGACTTGAGGCTTTTATGTGAAAAGTTGTTTGGCAAATTTTTGAACTGTAGCCGATACGTGACAAATGCGCCCTGTGCTGAACAATAAGGACACTTACAGTGCGGTACATGAGCTGCAGTTTACAAGTTCACAAAACTTATATAACAAGCACCACTTTCTTGCAAATCGGCTCAGGGGCAGCCGTACGTTGCTTGAGGCCGTCGATGGATTTCTTTCTGTGTGTCTCGATCGGTGTGGGTACAGTTCGTTACATCACAGCACAACGTAATGCTGTCAGTTCAGGCACAGCCGTGCTGTGTTTAAGGATGTGCAGTAAGTGCACTGTCTGTCCCAGTGTTCCAATTTTATTGTCCGATTTGGGCGTAATTCAGTGTAGAGATGTGCCACAGTCTGTTGAGGGTTGCTGAGTTTCATGAAAATGGACGCAGGAAGCGCCGTAAGTGGAAACGCATTTTGACGTGTACTGTGAACCGGGTGGCGTGACATTTGGAAACGGTGGAGAAAAGGGTAGGTGTTTTGTGTAATGTTACGGAGTGCACCGTCCGCAGTGTGCTGTATTATCGGCTGACAGTCACTTTAGACACGTCATTATTTTTGTTACTCAGTTTAGTGAAGGGAAAAGAGAAACATGGCCGTAGAGCGAGTAGAATTTATGTATCGGCATCGTGATTTGTCTTCGAACACCGGTCGTGGAGGTGAAGGTTCACTCTGTGGAGGGTTTAGATGTACGTTAGTCGTGAGATTCACGCCCTAACCGACTTTATTCCTGAGGAATGTGTCACAGCCTGGCTTGACACTCGGATCGACCCGAAGTTGTTGGTCAGTAGAAGAAATGTTCGAACCACTCCGAAGCCAAACCCCTATATCCAAGCCGCATTCAGGCACGAGCTATGTTGTCAGATAACTGTTTACTGCTTAAGGTGTTACTATTATGTTCTTAATTATTGCCTGATATTCTCAATTTTTCACACACTTTCAATGAAAGACACCACATCACATACACATGGACGTAGCGCTGTATGACAGGTGTTGAAAGGACAGCAGTGGATTTAGCCTGCTGCCATAAGAGGCTTTGGCGTTGGCCAAATAGTTACCGATGTTTCGAAGGATTCTAGTGCCTTCGTCTTCAGGGAGAAGCCATCGACCCTTCTTGGAATCTTTTTCGATGCCGTTGTCTTTACGTGACGTTCCCAGGCAGTGCAGCTTGTAGTTCTGGTAAGGTAGACTGGAGATGACTGAACACAAAGTTTGTCCTGAATTATATACAAAGAGTTGGTCCACACCGCGCAGTACATACACTCTTTCGCGGTTATAAAAACCAGTCAGTTAACGTTGTATAGGGAAATAATCGCTGTTTGTTCTGAGATCCACACAAAATACATAAACACACTGTGTGGGCAGAACGTAGGGTTTCTGATTATTGAAACTGGTGGTAGATATAGTGACTACTGGGGTGTAAAAGGTTAAATCTCTGTTATAAAAACCAGTCAGTTAATGTTGTATAGGGAAATAATCGCTGTTTGTTCTGAGATCCACACAAAATACATAAACACACTGTGTGGGCAGAACGTAGGGTTTCTGATTATTGAAACTGGTGGTACATTAGTGACCACTGGGCTGTAAAAGGTTAAATCTCTGTTCTACAAACCAGTTATTTAATGCCGTATAGGGAAATAATCTCTGTTTGTTCTGAGATCCACACAAATACACTTAATTGGCAGAGCGTTGGATTTACCAGTGCCAAACGTGGTGCTACGTGCGGTACCAGAACGGTTACGTGTGAACAGCACGACACCATAGAATTCGGTCCAGCGGTTTAACACAGTTTGTTGAGCTACGCGTAATGAAGTGGGCAAGTGCATACTGCTGGCACAGCCTATTGTGTGGTTCCGCTGAACTTCTGTGAATAGGATGAAACGCTTGAAGTAGGCAGGGCGTTTTTGTTACATAGGTAGAGCGACTGGAGTAACTTCCGCTAAACAAAGTGGCGGTGGCTGTGCGCTCCGCTTCATCATCACCATCATCATAACGGACTGCAGCAAAACATCACGTCGAGTTGCTTTATGTTACACGAACGGTGACACTTTGTTCAAAATGGCGGCCTGTCGGGATGTAAGGGGAGTGGAGAGATACTTTTAGACAAAAAGGCAAGTGATAATGGCCGCTTTATCCTGATTTACTTTGATGACACTTCATGGCGTATATTGGTTTATTACAGTTTTGTTGGGGTTCAGCACAATCTTACCGGAAACTACGTTCCCTACGTTACCATGTGTAGACCATCCATAGCAGGAGGCTGCAGGAAACTGCATAAAGAGAAATTCCATGGCGTGAGCTTGTCACCAAATGTCACTAGCATGATCCAGTCAAGGAGGATGAGATGGACAGGACATATAGCACGTGTGGGGGAGCAGAGAATTGAACAGAGAATGTTGGTGGAGAGGCGTGAAGGACCAGAAGAGCAACATTTGTTGCTCCTGCAGGAATCGAACCGCGACAGCCTGGTCACCGTTCCGACTGCGATGTCCCAGCCACATATTCTCAGAATCTGAAAGAAGCAAAACAAAAGAGGGCACTGCGCTGTGCAGATGGCAGCAGTGTGTGGGGCAGGGGACAGAGCTGACAACAGATTCCTTCGGGAGAAGTCAGTAGTCGCTACGCTGTTCAAGATACGTTGCCATCCAGACAACCATTCGCATTTTGACCCCATCCTAAGCCAGAGTAATCCACTTCACAACTTCACGCACTACGACAGTTCTCTTGATATTGCCGTCCTCATTTATCAAGTTTCTACAGAAATATTCCACATTGTGTGGCACTGCGCTTACAGCATGCAGCCCATTGGTCATTCTGTCAGACAATGTGTATACAAACAGTGAGCGCGCTGTTTATCGTTCCGAGTAATAACGAAATTACATCTCCCTTCAGTGCTGCTCGATTTCCGTAAGAACGTCGCTGCGTGGGAGGTTCCCAGGCTTAGCACTTCTGTCCGGGTAAGAGCAACATGTAGATAATACTGTCAGGGGAAAAGTTACGTACTGTGGGAAAAACCTGTTCCAGTGTCACTTTGTCCCACTACATATCTCACATGGAGGGACTGGCCCGGGAACAAACGTGGGCTTCCGCGGTCAGAGGCCGGCCGGAGCTATGGCGCGGCCTTCGAAGGACCAAGATTAACATGTCTACTTACAAAGATCCAGTTCGTACCGCGCAGTAAACACACTACCTCGGTTATGAAAACCAGTCAGTTAATGCTGTATAGGGAAATGATCGCTGTTTGTTCTGAGATCCACACAAAACAAAAACACTGTGAGGGCAGAATGTGGAATTTTTAGATGTTAAACTTGTGTTACATATAGTGACCAGTGGCTCCATAGGTTTGAATACTCCAGCGTTTTTTCATCCAGACTGACAGCATTCAGGGTGGTGTTAAGTGTCAAATTCGGCAGTTAGACATTCTCGTGTGTCCATAGGATTCTGAGATCTGTTGATAGCTTAAGTGCGAATTAAGTCGACTTATCGTTCTGTAGGCCATACTGCGGGTCAAGCAGTTAGTCCCCGGATTCCGACAGCAGACACCCGATTTCGACCCCAGAGCAGACCAGTGTCATTTGTCATTCGTTCTAAGAGTGTCCCATATCTAAGTACCTCGCGCAGCTGGTACAGTACAGTACTGCCATTGGCACTGGCACTGCCAAGGGATTGGCTCTAACCCAGACAGAACAGAGAGATGATATGCACGTGTAACGTAACGTTGAGGAGCGTTCGTTTAACCATTGCTGTAGTTGAAAAGCAATAAGGATTACATATTCTGAGTGTGTATCTGTGGCCTTACTTATCCAGCATGCAGTACGCTTGCGTTGTGTTGCCATTTGTGGCCTGTCGCGCTGTACAGTATTTTCCACACTATATCACGCGCGGCACGGTGTTTGACAAAATTCGCGTGTTTTGAATATCTTTTTTGTTTAAAATATTATTCCTTCTAAGAAGAATTGAGCGACTTGTGACCAAAAACGTACGTAGGTCCGTATGTGAAGTGCCGTTATTTTTGTCATTTCAGCGAATCTTGAACTTCCTCGACTAAGTTTCGAAAAGTACTGAAATAAAAAATTTGATGAAAATCCGTGCAGTGGAGCCGAGTTGTTCCATGTGGATGAACGGTCGGACAGACAGACAGACAGACAGACAGGACAAAGCTTATAGTCGCTTTTCGCAATTCGCTAAGGCGCCTAAAAATGATGAAGTATTGTCTAGTAGCGTAAGTGAACAGACTTGGTTCTTAAGCTCAACATTGTACTTCAGTATTAGTTACGTTCCTTGTACACTTGTATTTGTTACATGACTTTCAGTTCCTTCTCTTTGTCAATAATATGGCAAATAATATTAATTTAACCAAATTCATACTACAGTGGCTACAAATAAATTAGTATTTAATTTAAAAACAACCTTTTGGATTGATGCAAAAGTGGCATTCATTTATTATCGATTGTGAGCTAATGTGAAGAACCCTATATTCAGCATGACTCATGTTGTTTCTCATTTTTAGGCCATACATCAGAGTTTTCATCCCTAAAAGGCCAATTTGTTTAATTTCTATTATTCGACGGTATTCAGCAGCGACGGCAATATGCCGCATATACAGGGAGAAAACAGGCGAACCATTCACTATTGATATTAAAATCATTAGGAGAAGGATTGGCGCGATCGGGAAAAACAAATCAGTAGGGCCAGACCGTGTCTCTGGAGAAATTCTAAAACTGGGTGGGGAAGCCATGATTCCGTACCTTGCGCGACTACTAGACAACAATGAATAATGGTACTTTGCCATGTGACTGGAAGAGAGCGACAGTGATTCCTATTCACAAGGGTGGTGATCGATCATTAGTTACGAATTATAGACCGGTTAGCTTAACCTCGGTAGTTTGCAAGCAAATGGAACACGTTAT